>HHCFR05603__coassemble_370_pt1 | contig 62710 bp, 59 predicted proteins | sample HHCFR05603__metabat2_high_PE_041 | metagenome-assembled genome bin HHCFR05603
GGAATAGGAAGATGGATGGATTGATTCTTTGTATGTAGTTTTGAAGGTACATGAAAGTTTAGATAGGGAATGAGAGGAACACCTGAGAGAGCAGTCTTTCAGGTGTTTTTTCATACTGTCATTGACAGGTACATTTTTCCTTTCTAAAATGTAGATACGATTATTGTCAAACAGCCATACAGAAAGGAGAAGTTTATGCAATCTTCAGATAATGATGGAAGAGATAGAGAATGTAATATAGTAAAAGAGAGCGCCACAGCATATGGTACAAGACCATTTGACGGGTATACGACAGAAGATTACTTTGCGCTTCCGGATGAGCAGAAAGTGGAGCTTATAGACGGTGTCTTTTATAATATGGCGTCACCTGGAGTTGCACATCAGGGAATTTCGATGAGCATGAGTGTTCAGTTTGGTAATTATATCAGTAAAAAGGGCGGAGAATGCCGTGTACTTGCAGGCCCGATCGATGTTCAGCTTGACTGTGATGATAAGACTATGCTTGTCCCCGATATTATTGTTGTCTGTGATGCAGACAAATTAAAGAAAGACCGGATCATGGGTGCGCCCGACTTTGCTGCGGAAATAGTTTCACCTTCTTCTCGGAAGAGAGATTATGTGATAAAGACAGCAAAGTACAGTGAGGCCGGAGTACGGGAATACTGGATTATCGATCCGGAGAGAGAACGTGTACTTGTCTATGATTTTGAAGGGGATTCTGTTCCGGCAATATATGGGATTGATGAAAAAATTCCGGTGAGAATATTTTCCGGAGAGCTGCTGATTGATTTCCCAGACAGTATCTGACGTTCAGATGTATTTCGGATGAATTTTATTTATAATTTTTACTGAGAAAAAAGAAAAGTCCGTTTTATAGGACATCCAATGTTGTAAAGTGTATTCAGTTCAGAAAACCGATAGAAAGATCATGGAGGTGTCGGATATGAAGGGATACACAACAGCAGAAGGATATATGGGATTTGTAAATGGAAGATACATGCTTTTCGCAAGCGAGACAGAATACAAAGAATACATGCAGGACTGATGTATTTCATCAGGGAATTTTATCATGAAGAGACAAAGACGGTAAATTTTGTAAGAGGCAAAGGCGGAAAATTTATAAAAACACTTGAATTGTTAGATATAATCTGATATTATATTTACATATTTAAAATTGTCTGTGAAAACAGACGGCGATAAGAGACAATAAATAGGGAGTCCGATGATGGACGACATGTTTATTGTCTCTTTTTCTGTTAGGAGGTAAAGAGTATGAAGAAATCGATGAGTATTCAGTTCAGATCTTATGACATGATCGAGAGGTTTTCAAAGGAAATTGCGGATATCAAAGGGGAGTTCGATCTTGTTTCCGGGAGAAAGACAGTGGATGCAAAATCATTTCTCGGAATCTTCAGTCTGGATCTCTCAAGGCCGCTCATGCTGCATGCGGTAACGGATGATGCCAGAGCCTTTGATGTATTCAGCAGATATCAGGCATAAAATAAGAGATAAAAAGAGAGTGTAATCTGTTTTTCGGCTTGACAAACTCCTTCCTTAAGGGTAACATATCATTTGAACTTATTATAAGGAGGAGTTTATTATGAAAATGTGGAAAAAAGCGGCCAGTCTGGCACTGGCTTCAGCGCTTGTTGTTTCCCTTGCTGCATGTGGAAGCAACGGAAGCGACGATTCAAAAGAAGGATCTTCTTCAGGTTCCGATGTATTTATGATCGGCGGAATCGGACCTACAACAGGAAACAATGCAATTTACGGTACAGCCGTTAAAAACGGAATCCAGCTTGCAGTTGACGAGATCAATGCAGACGGAGGAATCAACGGATACCAGATCGAGTATCAGTTCGAGGATGATCAGAGCGATTCTGAGAAATCTGTTAATGCTTATAATACTCTGAAAGACTGGGGTATGCAGATGCTCGTAGGAACAGTTACATCTGCACCGTGTGTTGCGGTAGTGGAAGAGTCTCACGCAGACAATCTGTTCCAGTTTACACCTTCTGCAACAACTGTAGAGGCTGTACAGTATGACAATGCATTCCGTATGTGCTTCTCAGATCCGAGCCAGGGTACTGTTTCTGCAGATTACATTGCAGACAACAGCCTTGCATCCAAGATCGCTGTTATCTACGACAGCTCTGACACATACTCAACAGGTATCTACCAGAGCTTTGCAGCTGAGGCAGAAGAGAGAGGACTGGAGATCGTAACTGCTCAGGCATTTACAGCAGACAGCAGTACAGACTTCTCTGTACAGATCCAGAAGGCGAAAGATTCAGGAGCTGAGCTTGTATTCCTTCCGATCTACTATCAGCAGGCTTCCCTGATCCTGGCACAGGCCGACAGAGCAGGATTTGCTCCGGAGTGGTTTGGTGTTGACGGAATGGATGGAATTCTGGATGTGGAAGGATTCGATGCAAGCCTTGCAGAAGGACTTATGTTCCTGACACCGTTTACACCGGATGCAGATGATGAGGCAACACAGACATTCGTTGCAAATTACGAAAAAGAGTTCGGTGACACACCGATCCAGTTTGCGGCTGACGCTTACGACTGTATGTATGTGATCAAGGCAGCTGCAGAGAAGGCTGACGTCACACCGGATATGAGTGTTTCTGATATGTGTGATGCGATGAAGAGCGCAATGACAGAGATCACGATCGACGGACTGACTGGAAAACAGATCAGCTGGGATGCAGACGGAGAGCCGTCAAAAGAGCCAACAGTTGTTGTGATCAAGAATGGCGCTTACGAAGTTCTTCAGGCTGAGTAGTAAAAGGCGGGGGTTCCTGCGGGAGCTTCTGATCTGAATAATGTATGAAACCGGAGAGACTGGATTTGAATTATTTTGAATCCTGCCTCTCCGGTTTTATGCATTTTCAAGATAAAATTATTGCTTTTGTTAAGCCAGATATTTTTTGATCAGATAGACCGCAGGGACGTGTACATGGCGGAACACATCTCTGCGGTCTTTCTATAAAAACTTTTAAAAGGGTGGAGCAGAGCGCAGATCTGCTGCGCTCTGATTCCCGTCTCTATGACGGACAATTTTAAGGAGCCGGTAAAACCGGATTTTACAGATATCCACGCTTCTCAAGTGTGTTGAGGATATTTCTTCCTTCCTCGGTTCCATCGATGATCCTTCTTGCACGGACGCTGTCTCCGATGTTGATGATCTCGATGGAGTCGTCATCCTCAAAGGCCTCTCTGATCTGCTGAAGGACCGGATGCTCTGCCTTCATTCCCAGGCAGACGAATCCGTAGTCGAACGGAAGCTCTTTCTGTTCTCCGGCCGCTTCTACAAGGAAGTTGTCCGGACGAACTTCTTTGAGCGCGGTGTTCGGCATCTGCTTCACGCCGTACTTATCCATCAGAGTATTGATATCCACCTTGGATACAGGATCGATTCCGTTTCCGACGATAGGCATCATCTCCACGATGCTCACCTCAGCTCCGCGTGGAGTGAAGTACTCGACGACGTCGAGTCCGACAGCGCCGCCGCCGATGACAACGACTTTCTTTCCGGTCAGGTCTTCAGGATAGTCATGATTGTTGACATGTTCGATCATATCAAGAATGCTGTATACATGGCTTCCTTCTTTTCCGAGGTTCTCATGGAGACCTGCGATCGGAGGCAGGAGCGGTGAAGAGCCTGTTGCATTGACAATGATGTTGGGCTTTAAGCTCTTAATGAAGTTGACGTCAGCCTCCATGTTTGTGAAGGCGAAGAGGTTCTTCAGCTTGTTTGTGCGGTGGATCATATAGTTCGGGAAATCAGAAAGTCTCTTCTTATCCGGGATCTTGGAGATTTCTGCCGCCAGGCCGCCGAGATAAGGTTTCTTCTCGATCAGGAAAGTGGTGCATCCTACTTCCGCAGTTGTACAGGCAGCTTCCATTCCGGCCGTTCCTCCGCCGACTACCACGACATTACACGGTTTGTTGATCTTATGTTTCTTATAATCTTCACCCTCGGCAACCGCAGGATTGATCGTACAGCGGATCGGGCGGTTGATCCCGATTCTATTTCCGGCACATCCGATGTTGCAGGAGATGCATTTGCGGATGTCACAGACATCGCCGAATTCTACTTTGTTCACCCATTCCGGATCAGCGATCAGTCCGCGGCCGATTCCGATCAGGTCAGCATCGCCTCTGGCGAGAATATCCTCTGCGACATGAGGATCGCGGATATTTCCCATTGTGACACAGGGCTTGTTGTATTTTTCCTTTACAGCTTTTGCCATATAAGAACGCCATCCGTCCGGGAAGTGGTTGGAGTCGATCTGATACTGGATCGAGCCGTTCAGACCACAGGAAACGTCGATGACGTCAGCTTCTTCCTGGATGTACTGAAGATATTCAAGGCAGTCGTCAAGTGTGTTGCCGCCTTCCATGAACTCGTCTGCGCTGATACGCAGGAAGATAGGGAAGTTCGGCCCGACCTGTCTTCTGACTTCTTCCATGACAAGACGGGCAAAACGTGCCCTGTTTTCCGGTGAGCCGCCGAATTCATCCGTTCTCTTGTTGGTGAGCGGAGAGAGGAACTGGCTCAGCAGATAAGAATGTCCTGCATGGATCTCCACTGTGTCAAAGCCGGCGGTCTGGGCGCGCTTTGCTGCCTCGCCGTATTTCTTTACGATCCGCAGGATCTCGTCCTTCTCAAGCGGACGCGGGATCTCTCCGCCTGCCTTGGAGGGAATGTTGGAGGCGGATACCGGCTGCATGTTTGTACGTGCAGACTGTGCGGATGCTCCGGCATGGTTCAGCTGGATGCCGATGCAGGTGCCGTGTTTATGGATTGTCTCTGTCAGTTTGAAGAGACGGGGAATGTAGTTGTCATGATCAATGCGCAGCTGCGTGGTTCCGTTGGAGCCTTCCGGCGAATCTACGCTGGCATTTTCTACCATGATCAGGCCTGTGCCGCCCTTGGCACGCTGCTCATAGTAATTAATATGGAGAAAACTCATCTCTCCGCTCTGCTCACCGTAGTTTGTTCCCATGGGAGTCATCATGATCCTGTTTTTCAGGGTCATGCGGCGAACAGTGAAAGGCTCAAAAATATGTCTGTATTCTTTCTTCATAATAATAAGTCTCCTGTTGTGAATTTTAAACTGCCTGTTTCATGCCGGCCTGCGAAAAAATGAGCAGTACGGAACAGGTCTGAAAAACAGCGGTTCCTTTCTCCGCGCACCGGCAGCTGAAATAATATAGAGAGAGGTTGTCTGAAACGGACTGATGTCTCCCGGTCTGCCGCAGCAGGTCTGCCGGCGGCATCCTGTGAGTAAGATCGGGGTATCGTCATTACATTAACAATCCGTTTACAAGCTGTATTATAAGCAAAAACTAAATATAAAACAAATGCATATTTTGACGCAAACCTATAGATAATAACTATGATTTGTGATATTTTATATAAAAGAGTACATTTTGAAAATGAGGTGGAAATCATGAATCTGAACCAGCTGCATTATTTCTCCAAACTGGCGGCAGCAGAGCATTACACAAAAGCGGCGGAGGAGCTGGGGATCTCCCAGCCGTCCCTAAGCCATGCCATCAGCTCCCTGGAACAGGAACTGGGCACCAGGCTGTTTGAAAAGCAGGGGCGCAATGTGGCGCTGACAAAGTATGGGAAGATCTTCCGGGAGTACGTCGATGAATCACTCCGAACGCTGGATGCCGGGATCAAGAAAGTGCGTACGCTGACCGGACAGACAGAAGGATTGATCGAGCTCGGATATATCTACACGCTGGGGAGCGAGTTTGTACCCGGCCTGGTCAGCGATTTTATCCGGACTCATGAAGAATTGAAGGTGAACTTCAGCTTTACTGTCGGAAATACGTCGGAAGTCATTCAGGGGATCAAGGACGAACGGTTCGACATTGGCTTCTGCTCCATGGCAGAGCGGGAGAGCGGGATACATTTCACACCGGTGGGGATAGAGAATCTGGTGGTCGTTGTGCCGAAGGGACATCCCCTCTCCTATGAAAAGGCGGTCGATCTGGAGCAGGCGGCCGTATATCCCCAGATCTTTTATACCGGGAACAGCGGCCTGCGGCCCGTGGTGGACCGGATGTTCGAGCAGATCAGGGTAAAGCCGAAGATCGCTTATGAGATCGAGGAGGACGGGTGTATGGCAGGACTTGTGGCTCAGAACTTCGGGATCGCGGTGATGCCGGAAATCCCGATCTTAAGGCAGCTGGGGGTGGATGTTCTCTCGATCCGGAACCAGCATGAGAAGCGGTTCGTCTATATGGCTTGGCGGAAAGATGCTTATCAGACGCCGATGGTGCATCGCTTTATCGAGTATGTGAAGCGGCGCGGGCTGTAAAGAATACGCGCTGCCCGCACCGGAGCGGCGGAATGGGACGTTTTATCTCAGACGTGGGAACCTTCCTTCTTTATAAAAGAGATGAAATTCTTTACGGCAGGGATCTGATAATGGTCTTTTAAGTATCCCATATATACGGTGTGGCTGAGGCTTACATCAGTCAGGTGAATCTTTTCCAGAGGAAAGTGGTCCAGGCTATCCACGTCTGCGACGAGAGCAATGCCGAAATTTTCTGCTACAAGGGAGGCGATAGCGTTTTCGTCGGGAGATTCGCAGATGACAGTGGGGGAGAGGGCGTAGGAGGCATAGGTGCGGTTCGTGAACTGTCCAAGTCCTGATGTCCTGTCATATCCCATGACCGGATAATTTTCAAGGTCTTTCAGTCCCGGATCTTTCTTTTTGGTGAGAGGATGTCCAAGGGGCGTGATGATGATCATCTCCTGCTTGAGGATGGGAACAAACTGGATGCCCGGCTCGTTTTCCACATAGGAGCCGAAGATCACGTCATACCGCTCCGACTTCAGACCGCTGACCATTTCTCCGGTATATGTCTGGTGAAAATTAAAACTGATCTTTTCGTTAGCGCTTTTGGCGAGAAATTTCCGAACAGTATGAGGAATATACTTCGCTGCAAGTGGGAAAACATAGGCGATGTCCACATGACCGGAGCTGCCGGAGAGTTTTTTCATCTGTTTTTCAGCCAGCTGTACGTCTGTGAGTATCCGGTTCGCGTGTTCGAGAAAAAGTCTTCCGTATTTTGTCAGTTTGACGGTGCGTCCTTTCCTCTCGAACAGGATGATCCCCAGCTCTTCCTCGAGATTGGCAATGGAACGGCTCAGAGAAGGCTGAGAGATATTCAGACTTGCCGCGGCAAGCCTGAAATGTTCATATTTTGCAACGGCCTGAAAATATAAAAGCTGGTTAAGCGTCATTACGGAGCTCCTTTCTTTTTTAGTCTGAAGATAAAGTATCTGTTTGTGCTATTATACCATGAATGATAGTGTAAAAGTATCAAAAAAGACAAAAAGATGTATTGGAACTATAAAATAGAATTTCGTATAATAGAGCCAGAGAGGTTGTTTGACATTTAACAAACACGAAAAATATAAAAAAAGGAGAAAAAAATCATGGCAGAGAGAATCACAGGACACACAGAGCTGATCGGCCTGATGGCTTATCCGATCAGACATTCCAGTTCACCGGCAATGCACAATGAGGCGTTCGCCACACTTGGTCTGGACTACGCTTATCTTGCATTTGAGGTGGACAATGACACGCTTGAGGATGCGATCAAAGGACTTCGCGCATTGAAGATGGTAGGTTCCAATATTTCCATGCCGAACAAGACCGTTGTAGGACAGTATCTGGACGAGCTGTCACCGGCAGCGCAGATGTGCGGCGCGGTCAACACGATCGTAAATGACAACGGAAAGCTGATCGGACACATCACAGACGGAATCGGATACATGCAGTCCTTAAAGGACAACAACATTGATGTGATCGGAAAGAAGATGACTATCGCAGGAGCAGGCGGAGCTGCGAAGGCAATCGAGGTTCAGGCAGCTCTGGACGGCGTGAAAGAGATCTCTATCTTCAATATTAAGGATAAGTTCTGGGAAGCAGCGGAGAAGACAGTTGATACGATCCGCAGCAAAACAGACTGTATTGTAAATCTGTATGACCTGGACGACAAAGAAAAATTAAGAGAAGAGATCGCTGACAGTTATCTTTTCGCACAGGCAACAGGCGTCGGCATGAAGCCGCTTGAGGGACAGTCCGTGATCCCGGATAAATCCTTCTTCCGTCCGGACCTGATCGTGACAGATACGATCTATGCCCCGAGAGAGACTCTGACACTGAAGATGGCGAAAGAGGCAGGATGCAAGACGATGAACGGTCTCGGAATGATGCTCTTCCAGGGAGATGCAGCGTTCTATCTGTGGACAGGAAAGCACATGCCGATCGACCATATGAAAGAAGTACTTGATATCAAATACGACTAAAATTAAGATGAGAGAAGAGGGTATAATAAATCATGAATAAGAAATATCTGCCAAGTGCACTTATCCTTTATTTAAACTATTTTATCCATGGTATCGGCTGCTCCATCTTAAGCCAGCAGGTCGTGAAAGAGCTTCTGGCAGAGCAGTGGGGAATGGACGGTGTAATGGGAGTTACAGCTGTTGCAGCCGCGCTTGGACTTGGACGACTGATCTCACTCCCGTTCGCAGGACCGCTGTCCGACAAGTTCGGAAGAAGGATCTCTGTTCTGATCGGATGCTTTTCCTACGTGATCTTCTTTGTGGGAATCGCATTTTCACCGAACATGACGATCGCCTATGTGGCAGCAGTACTCGGAGGTATCGCAAACTCCTTCCTTGATACAGCTACCTATCCGGCAGTCGCTGAGATCATCTATAAATACACAGGTATCGCTACAATGGGAATCAAGCTTTTCATTTCCGTTGCACAGCTCCTGCTTCCGTTCTTCCTCGGACTCTGCGTGGGAACATCAATGTCTTACCTGATGCTTCCTCTCGTATGCGGAATCGTGATCGCAGTACTCGGCGTACTTGCAATCTTTGCTCCGCTTCCGAAGGTTGAAGGAGTAGGAAAGGGCGAGTCTTTCCTGAACAACTTAAAGAACGCGCACTTCTCACTCGAGAGTGTTGCCCTGATCCTGATCGGATTCACATGTACCGCTACATTCCAGCTGTGGCTGAACTGTGCGCAGACATTCGGAACAGAAGTTGCAGGGATCGCGTCTGAGGACGTTTCCATGATGCAGACATATTATTCTGCAGGAACACTAGTCGCTCTGTTCGTGACGAGCGCCCTGATCACCAAGTTCAAACAGGTTCGTTTCCTTGTGATCTATCCGGTGATCTCACTGGTTATGCTGGTACTTGTATACATGATCAAGAGCCCGATGATCTGCTATGTCGGAGCATTTGTGATCGGCTACGCAGGAGCAGGCGGCGTGCTGCAGATGGCAACCGCTGTTGCGAACGATCTGTTCCCGAAGATCAAGGGCACGCTTACAAGTCTTGTCATGATCGCGTCCAGCCTGTGCAACTACACGATCCTGACAGCGGCTTCCAATATGAGTGCTTCCGGTGTTATCATCATGAACATCGTGATCACTGTCATCGGCATTCTTCTCGCACTCTTCGTAAATGTAAGATACGGAGTGCTGCTGAAGAACGCAGATACATCAAAATAAGCAAGACAGAAGACAGGCAGCTTGCGGACAGACCGGAAAAAGGCTCTGTCCGGAATGCTGCCTTGCTGTGGTTAATGCAGTAATATGACGCCGGACTGAGAAGAACTCCGGCGCCGGGAAAGAATACTTTTTCCCGTATCAGTATTTTTATATTCAGATCATATCAGGAGGAAAACAGAATGAATCCAGTAAAAGTAAGACATGTAGAGATCGGCGCAGGAATTCCAAAGATCTGTGTTCCGATCGTCGGTGTCACAAGAGAAGAAATCTTAAAAGCAGCGGAGACGATCAAGACTACGGCGGCGGACGTTGTAGAGTGGCGAGTAGACTGGTATGAAGACATCTTTGACTTTTCCAAGACAGAGGAGACGATGAAAGCGCTCAGGGAAGTGCTCGGCGAGACCCCGATCCTGTTTACCTTCCGTACATCCAAGGAAGGCGGAGAGAAATCCATTGAGACAGACGCTTACGTGGAACTGAACCAGAAAGCCGCAAAGACAGGCCTTATCGATCTGGTGGATGTTGAAGCGTTCACAGGAGACGATGCAGTGAAGGCAGTCGTTGAGACTGCTCATGAGTGCGGTGTAAAGGTTGTTGCATCAAATCACGATTTCCATAAAACACCGGACAAGGATGAGATCGTTTCACGTCTGCGCAAGATGCAGGAGCTGGGCGCTGATATCCCGAAGATCGCGGTGATGCCGCAGAATAAGAAGGATGTCCTGACACTTCTCTCTGCGACAGAGGAGATGGCATCAGAGTATGCGGACCGTCCGATCATCACAATGTCTATGTCAGGCACAGGCGTGATCAGCCGTCTCTGCGGAGAAGTATTCGGTTCGGCTCTGACCTTTGGAGCAGTCGGAAAGGCTTCCGCGCCGGGACAGATGGGAGCAGAAAATCTTCAGACTGTACTGAACCTTCTTCATAAGAGTCTGTAAAACGGGATGAGGAGATAGACAATGGCTGGTTCTAATAACGGAGAGCAGTTTCTGGCTTCCGAGCCGGAAATGGATATGACGCAGTTCAGGCATGTAGAGTATGACCTGAAATATGCGGATCAGTCAGAGAATCAGATACTGGACATCATCTATCCGGATGAGGGGGAGGGGCCTTTCCCCCTCATCATCGTGTTCCACGGCGGAGCCTTTGCAATGGGGCATAAGCGCACCCATTATATCAGCTCCATGTGCCAGCCTGTTACCCAGGGGTATGCGGTGGCAACCGTGGAGTACCGGCTTGTACAGGAGGCGCTTTGGCCGGCGCAGCTGATCGACGGAAAGGCAGCGATCCGTTATCTGCGCGCCAATGCAGAGAAGCTGAACCTGGATCCGGAGCGTTTCGCGGTCTGGGGCAACTCTGCAGGGGGAACCGTGACCCAGTTTCTGGCGGTGACCGGGGATAAGGAAGGATTTGACGACCTGACTGTGGACCTGCAGGCATCCTCAAAGGTACAGTGTGCGGTGAAGACCATACCGCCTGCGCAGACTGCTGCATCGGCTTTATCGGCAGCAATCTGTTCATATTTTCCATCTGTTTTTACTGTCAGTGGCGCTTGTGCTGTTGTTTTCTAATCTGGCAAATATGAACACCAACGCAGTGGTCGTCCTGAGCCTTTTTATCGGCTCGGCGGTCATCGTGACCCTCTGCTTTAAGCAGTTAAAGGGCGTGACCAAGGTCATAGGAAAAGGCGTGGATAATGGGATCGGCGGTCGCGGTTGTGGCGGCGATTATTTTGTACTAAAAGTATTTGGAGTATTTGCGGCATGAAGGCGGCAATGCTATGACGAAAGGTCGGGAGACGATGATTCCCGAATCGTCTCACGTCTTTTTATTATTTGATAATTTCTGAAGGAGGGAAGAGGACTTTATGAGAAAAGTGATAAGATGGCTGGATGACTATCTGGAAGAGGTCCTGCTTGTGGCTGCACTGGCGGCTATGGCTGTAATCATGGGAGTGCAGGTGTTCTGCAGGTATGTGCTGGGCGCGTCGCTTTCCTGGTCGGAGGAACTGACCAGGTATATCTTCATCTGGGCAGGTTTTTTGAGCATCAGCTATTGCACGAAAAAGTGTATTTCCATCAAGATCGAACAGTTCGTCGCACTGTTCCCAAAGAGGGGAAAAGCTTTGTTTAAGGTAGTGAATCATACATTTGAACTGATCCTGTTTGTCTATCTGCTCCCGTTTGCGTGGAAATATCTGATGTCAGCGGTTGCGAACGGACAGACAAGCCCTGCGATGGGGATCCCGATGTATTTTGTGCAGGCGGCGCCGCTGGTGGGCTTTGCGCTTTCTGCAGTCCGGGTGCTCCAGAGGTGGATCATAGAATTTCAGACAGTGAGAGGAAAGGGGGAAAAATGAGATGTCGCCGGTTCTTGTTTTTATCATATTTGTAATATGTCTGGTCATTGCAATCCCGGTCTCCATTTCACTGGGGATCGTCTCAGTACTGCCGGGTGCTGTGGATCCTTCTTTTACAGCCAGCGCGACCTATGTGATCCGGTCCATGCTGGGAGGTCTTGACAGCTTCCCTCTTCTGGCTGTGCCCATGTTTGTGCTGTCAGGCATTATCATGGCAAGGGGAGGGATCTCCAGAAAGCTGTTTGATGTGTTTGCATATTTTATGGGTAAGAGGACCGCGGGAATGCCGTGCGCGGTAGTCGTGACCTGCCTGTTCTACGGTGCAATCTCCGGATCGGGTCCGGCGACGGTGGCGGCAGTGGGAAGCATGACGATCCCGATTCTGATCGAGATGGGATATGAAAAAAAGTTTACGACTGCGCTGGTCGCAGTGGCGGGAGGACTTGGAGTCATCATTCCGCCGAGTATCCCGTTTATCATGTACGGCTCCGCATCGGGCGCTTCGGTGAGCGATCTGTTCATCGCGGGCATTATCCCTGGGCTTTTGATCGGAGCGCTGCTGATGGTATATGCATTCTATTATTGTAAGAAGAACGGCGAGGATCAGGCGAAGAAGATGGTCGTTGTGGGAGCGCTTCATGAGAAAGGTCTGCTGAAGGTGCTTAAAGAAAGTGCGTTTGCCCTTTTAAGCCCGGTGATCATTCTCGGATGTATCTACACGGGAATCGCATCTCCCACAGAGGCAGCGGTTATTTCGGTGTTCTATGCGCTGCTGATCAGTATGGCTGTCTACAAGACGATCAAGGTGAAGGATATCTGGGCGATTCTTGTGGAGTCTATCCGCACGTACGCTCCAATCCTCTTTATCCTGGCTGCGGCGATCGCGTTCTCGAGGGTGCTGACCTTGATGCAGGTCCCGCAGGCGATCAGCTCCTGGATCCTGTCGCACTTTACGAATCCGATCCTCCTTCTGCTCGTGATCAATGCATTTCTGCTGATCGTGGGAATGGTCATGGATACGACGCCGGCAATCCTGATCCTTACACCGATCCTGCTCCCAATCGTGGAGTCTATTGGAATGGATCCGATTCACTTTGGTGTGATGATGGTCGTGAATCTGGCGATCGGTTTCGTAACACCGCCGATCGGCGTCAATCTGTTTGTTGCCAGCTCGCTCACGGATGTGCCGCTCATGGAGATCGCAAAACACGCGCTTCCCATGATCCTGTATTTCCTTGTGGCGCTGCTTGTTATCACCTTTGTTCCTGCAGTCAGCCTGGCGTTGCTGTGACGGAGGATTCATTCGGAAGGAGACAGTTATGAGAAAGAAAAATGTATTTGGTGCTGTCATGGCGCTCGCAGCTGCGGCAGCGCTCGCAGGGTGCGCCTCCGGTGAAGGCGGAGAGCAGCGGTATGCTTATCCTCTTGGGACGGCAAGCCCGGAGGACACAGTGACGCAGATCTATGCCGAGAAATTTGTCGAGGAAGTGGACCGCTTAAGCGAAGGGCGGATTAAGATCACAGTCTATCCGAACAGTGTCCTGGGAGGCGACAGAGAGCTTTTGGAGAGCTGCTATGACGGGGATATCCCGTTCGTGATCCAGAATACGGCTCCACAGGTCAGTTTTATCGACGACACAGCGGTGTTTGACGCTCCATGTATTTTCAATGATATTGAGTCAGTGAGGGAGACTGTGGACCAGCCGGAGTTCCTCGAGAAGATGCAGGAGTCCTATAGAGAAGCCGGGTTTGAACTGCTGGGATATGCGGATCAGGGCTTTCGTGTTATGTCTACCAATAAGGCGGTGACGGAGTTTGCGGACTTCAAGGGACAGAAGATCCGAACTATGGAGGATGCCTATCAGCTGCATTTCTGGCAGGAACTCGGGGCGAATCCGACGCCCATGAACTTCAGTGAGGTGTATATCGGCCTGCAGCAGCATACCATCGATGCACAGGAGAATCCCTACGAGGTCATCGTGTCCAACCGGCTCTATGAGCAGCAGGACTATATTGTTGAGACAAACCATGTGCCTCATCTGATCTCCCTGGTGGTGAGCGAGTCATTCTTTTCAGAGCTTCCAGAGGAAGATCAGCAGATCCTGATCGAGGCGGAGGCAATCGCCAAGGAATATGCGAGAGTGCAGTCTGACGAGAGGATCGACGACAGGATACAGACGATCCGAGGCAGCGGGACAGAGATCATCACGCTGGATGACTCGGTCAGAGAACAGATGATCGAGGCATCCCAGCCCGTGTATGAGGAGATCCGGGAGGTCGTTGACCCGGACATTTACAGATTATATACAGAGTAATTATATACAGAGTAAGAGACAGGAACGCCGTATGCGGAGAGACAGGATCCGTGTGCGGCGTTTTTAAGTGATTTCTTTGTTTATACCGAACTGCTGCCACAAAACCGAGCGGACTCGATTTTTGTATTGCTATTATCGCGGAACGTATGCTATAATTAGCTGATATCTAAAAAATTACACAATTAAGATGAGAGGGAATGAATATGAGCTTTATATCGTATTTAGTTAACGGATTGAGTCTTGGAAGTGTATATGCAATTATTGCCCTTGGATATACCATGGTATATGGTATAGCGAAAATGCTGAATTTCGCCCATGGAGATATTATCATGGTCGGAGCGTATATCGCGCTGCTGAGCATGACACAGGCGGGAATGCCTCCGGCGGCAGCAGTCCTTGCGGCAGTTGTTGTATGTACTGTGCTCGGAGTCGTGATCGAGAGGATCGCGTACAAACCTCTGAGAAACGCATCATCCTCGCTGGCAGTTCTGATCACTGCCATCGGTGTCAGCTATCTGCTGCAGAACCTGGCGCTTCTGATCTTCGGAGCGAATCCGCAGACATTCAGTTCTGTGATCACATGGAAGGGGATTACTCTTGCGGGAGGAAGCCTGAGCATTTCCGGTGTGACGATCGTCACCATTGCGGTATGTATCGTTATCATGATCGCTCTGGTCGCTTTCGTGCAGAAGACAAAACCGGGACAGGCAATGCGCGCGGTATCCGAGGATAAAGGCGCGGCACAGCTGATGGGAATCAATGTGAACGGAACGATCGCCCTGACCTTTGCGATCGGTTCTGCGCTTGCGGCGATCGCAGGTGTACTGCTCTGTTCTGCTTATCCGAGCCTGACGCCGTATACCGGTGCCATGCCTGGAATCAAGGCGTTCGTCGCGGCCGTGTTCGGAGGAATCGGTTCTATCCAGGGAGCGTTTATCGGCGGACTGCTTCTCGGCATCATCGAGATCCTTGGAAGAGCATACATCTCCTCGCAGATGGCAGACGCACTTGTGTTTGCAGTGCTGATCATCGTGCTTCTCGTGAAGCCTACCGGACTGCTTGGAAAACAGATTCAGGAGAAAGTGTAGGTGAGGGATATGTTGAAGAAAATGAATAAGAATACAAAAAACAATCTGATCACATACGGGATCGTTATCGCAGCATTTATCATTATGCAGACTTTGATCAGCACGGGAAGTATTTCCAGTCTGATGGAAGGACTGATGGTCCCGCTCTGTATCTATATCATTCTTGCAGTATCGCTGAACCTTGTGGTCGGCATTCTCGGAGAGCTGAGCCTCGGACATGCGGGATTCATGTGTGTGGGAGCGTTCACCAGCGCATTCTTCTCAAAGTGCATGAGAGATGTGATCACTATCGCGCCGCTCAGATTTATCCTGGCGCTGCTCATCGGAATGGCTGTTGCAGCGGTCTTCGGTATCATTATCGGCATTCCGGTCCTTCGTCTGAAGGGAGACTACCTTGCGATCGTAACTCTGGCATTCGGCGAGATCATCAAGAATCTTGTCAATGTACTGTTTATCGGAAAGGATTCTAACGGTTTCCACTTTTCGACAAAGGACGTTATGGATCTGAACATGGAAGCGGACGGAACGGTGCTCGTGAACGGTCCACAGGGAATCACGGGAACGCCGAAGGATTCTACGTTCCTGATCGGAGTGATCCTGATCCTGATCACGCTGTTCATTGTGATCAACATGATCAACTCGAGAGATGGACGTGCGATCATGGCGATCCGTGACAACAGGATCGCAGCGGAGTCTGTGGGAATCAACGTGACGAAATATAAGCTTATGGCATTTACAGTTTCCGCGGCCCTCGCAGGTGCAGCGGGTGTGCTGTACGCCCATAACCTTTCTACACTGACGGCAAATACGAATAACTTCGGATACAATATGTCGATCAATATCCTGGTGTTCGTCGTCCTCGGCGGCATTGGAAGCATCCGCGGATCCATGATAGCGGCGGCCATCCTGACGCTCCTTCCGGAGCTCTTAAGAGGCTTATCGGATTACCGTATGCTGATCTACGCGATCGTACTGATCCTGATGATGCTCTTTAACTGGTCACCGAAGGCGATTGAATGGAGAGAAAAGTACCTTTCCTTCGGAAAGAAGAAAAAGGAGGCTGTGAAATAATGGCGGCGTTATTGGATGTAAAGAATCTTGGCATTTCATTCGGCGGTCTGCGCGCAGTAAACGGGTTTGACATCTCCATCGAGAAGGAGCAGCTTTACGGGCTCATCGGACCGAACGGTGCGGGTAAGACAACAGTGTTCAACCTTCTTACCGGTGTATACAAACCGGATACAGGAAAGATCCTCCTGGACGGAGAGGATATCACAGGGAAGAAGACGATCGATATCAGCAAGGCAGGAGTTGCGAGAACCTTCCAGAATATCCGTCTGTTTAGCAAGCTGAGTGTTCTGGATAATGTAAAAGTAGGACTCCACAACAAGCATCACTATTCGACGATCGAAGGAATCTTAAGGCTTCCCGGATATCGGAGAGTGGAAAAAGAGATGAATGAGAGAGCGATGGAGCTCCTGAAGGTATTTGAGCTGGAAGACTATGCTGACTATCTTTCGTCAAATCTTCCTTACGGACAGCAGAGAAAGCTGGAGATCGCCCGCGCGCTTGCGACGGAGCCGAAGCTTCTCCTTCTTGACGAGCCGGCAGCAGGCATGAACCCGAATGAGACGGGAGAGCTGATGGAGATGATCCGGTTCGTGAGAGAGAAGTTCCATATGACGATCCTTCTGATCGAGCATGATATGAAACTGGTAAGCGGTATCTGTGAGAAACTGACGGTGCTGAACTTCGGAGAAGTGCTCGCCCAGGGCGATACGTCATCCGTCCTCAATGACCCGCAGGTCATCACGGCATATCTGGGAGAATAGGAGGAAGTTATCTATGGCAATGCTTGAAGTGAAAGATTTGGAAGTATATTATGGTGTGATCCAGGCAATCAAGGGCGTATCTTTCCAGGTGAACCAGGGAGAGGTCATAGCTCTGATCGGAGCCAACGGAGCAGGCAAGACGACGATCCTCCACACGATTACAGGACTTCTCTCACCGAAGAGGGGATCAGTTATGTTTGAGGGAAAAGAGATCACCAAAGTGCCTGCCCACAAGATCGTTTCCATGGGAATGGCGCATGTTCCGGAAGGAAGACGTGTTTTTGCAGAACTCAGTGTCTATGAGAATCTGAAGATGGGCGCATATACAAGGAAGGATAAAAAAGAGATCGAGGAGAGCCTTGCGAACGTCTATAAGAGATTTCCGCGGCTGGAAGAGAGAAAGAATCAGATGGCCGGAACCTTGAGCGGCGGCGAACAGCAGATGCTTGCAATGGGACGGGCACTGATGTCCAAGCCGAAGATCATCCTGATGGACGAGCCTTCCATGGGACTGTCTCCGATCATGGTAAACGAGATCTTTGATATCATCCGTGCGGTGAGCGAGGGCGGAACAACAGTGCTCCTTGTGGAGCAGAACGCGAAGAAGGCGCTCGGTATTGCAGACCGGGCATACGTTCTTGAGACCGGAAAGATCGTTCTGGAAGGGAAGGCAGAGGAACTTCTGGAGAATGATTCCATTAAGAAAGCATATCTTGGTGAGTAAGGGGGCATTTTCATGAAAAATGTTGTGATCACAGTATCAAGACAATACGGAAGCGGAGGAAAGACGATCGCAGCCATGCTGGCAAAAGACCTCGGGATCAACTGTTACAGCAGAGAGATCCTGCGCATGGCGTCCGAGGACAGCGGGATCAATGAGAGACTGTTCGGGATGTCAGATGAGAAGATCCGCCATGCAGGCTGGTTCAAGCTGCTGAGCCGTCCCTATGACGGGGAGCTTCTTCCGCCGGAGGACAGGGATTTTGTGTCGGATGACAACCTGTTCAATTACCAGGCAAAGATCATCAAGGAGCTTGCAGCAAAGGAATCCTGCGTGATCATCGGAAGATGTGCGGATTATATCCTGAGGGATTATCCCAATGTGATGAGCGTATTTGTTCATGCTGACAGAAAGTTCTGTCTGGAGCGCGCAATGGAGCGTCACAGCATGGATGAGAAGGAGATGCAGAAGTATATCGAGAAAACGGATAAATACAGAGGAGATTTCTACAGATATCACACCGGACATGAGTGGGCAGACGCGAGAAATTATGATCTGTGCCTGAACAGCGGAAAGCTGGGATTCCAGAAGTGTGTGGAAGAGATCAAGTCTTATATGAAAATCCGATTCGATATGAAATAAAACTGTTTCTGAGAACAGAAAAATAAGACAGGGGAGTCTTCGCCGCAGCATGGCGGTGTGAGACACAGTGAAAAGAGGACAGCCGGGGAGACTGAATAGAGTCACTCTGGCTGTCCTTCGTATGTCAGGATTCTTCATTTTTTGCGGACGGCCGGTGATATACTGAGCCGGAAAGGAGGAGCATTATGTCAGGAAAAAGAAGAAGGAATATCATTATAGCTGCCGCGGTGATCATCCTTGCAGCAGCCGCGGCAGCCGGGATCTGTCTGTATCTGAACCGGTTTGATCCCGAGGCGTATGTGCAGGCGGTTCTGGATGTGTCGTATAAGAAGGAGACGGAGGAGTACGAGGAGATCACCGGCGTCTCGAAAGAGGAAGCGGAAGCTGTTTTCGAGGAGAACCTGGATGCGACGATGGAGGAATTCGAGTCGTCGCCCATGCCGGAGGAACTCAGGCCTCAGTACAGGGAGCTCTTCGGCGAGATCGCCATGCAGGTCAGCTATACTGTGGGAGAGGCGCACAGGGAGAATGATGGGAGCTATGCTGTTCCTGTGACAGTGAAGCCGCTGACACTGTTTTCGGATACATATGATACATTTCAGCAGAAGGCGAAGGAATATGCCGATCAGGTGACGGACAGTGTGATGCAGGGAGAAGCCATGCCGTCGGATGATGAGATGCAGAGCGAGGTCTATCAGATCTATTATGATGTGCTGAGAGAAGGCGTTGACTCCGGACTGCTTTACGGGGAGGCGCGGAATGTGACGCTCCACATTGCGAAAAATGCAGATGGAGAATATGAGATCAATGCAGAAGATATGAAAGCACTGGACAGTCTGCTCATAGAGGAAGAAGGCGACGCACAGGAGGAATCTGACGGGCAGGACAGCGCGGCGGGCGCATCTGCCGGATCCGGAACAGAAAGCGCAGAGATGACGCAGACCGAAAGGTAAAGATTTGCAACATTTCTGAAAAGATAAGGCAGGAAATGGGTTATTTGAACTGATATAATAATATTATAAAGGAACAAGAAATGCCTTTGAGATGAAATATGCCGGACAAGCGGCGCTGAATAGACAGAACAGGAGGAAGATTGAGATGAAGATAGCACTGATCAATGAGAACAGCCAGGCGGCAAAGAATGAGATGATCTGCAGCGCACTGAAAAAAGTGGTCGAGCCGATGGGACATGAGGTCTATAATTATGGAATGTATACAGCGGAGGACGAATGCCAGCTGACTTATGTACAGGTGGGAATCCTTGCGGCTGTCCTGCTGAACTCCGGAGCAGCTGACTATGTGATCACAGGATGCGGTACAGGAGAAGGGGCAATGCTCGCCTGCAACTCTTTCCCGGGGGTGATCTGCGGTCATGTGGAGGATGCGCTGGACGCGTATACATTTGCGCAGATCAACGATGGAAACGCCATTGCTATTCCGTTTGCCAAAGGCTTCGGATGGGGCGGAGACCTGAACCTGGAGTACATTTTTGAAAAGCTCTATGCAGAAGAGAGCGGTCAGGGGTATCCGAAGGAGCGTGCCGTTCCGGAACAGAGAAATAAGAAGATCCTGGATGAAGTGAAGACGGTGACATACCGCAGACTTCCTGAGATATTAAAAGATCTGGATCAGGAGCTTGTGAAGGGGGCACTCAGCGGAGAGAAGTTCTCTGAATATTTCTTCGAGAACTGTAAGGATGAAGAGATCGCATCTGTCGTGAAAGAGATTCTCAGTCTGTAAAAAAGAATACAGGGTGCGCCGGAGATGCATCTGATATAAGAGAAGGTATCCCCGCGGAAAACATGTACCTATGTTATGTTTTCCGCGGGGATACCTTTTTTTATCCGATCATTTTATCAATTTGATCTCGGTGATCGGCCAGTATCTGAAAACAGCCTTCCCGAGTATCTCATCCCGGCTGACAAAAGTATTCGTCCAGAAGCGGGAGTCCAGGGAATTGTTCCGATTGTCACCCATGACAAAATAACTGTCCTCCGGAACTTTGTAGGGACCGAAAGTCCCTGCTGTGGGTTCCTTTGTATCCACATCTTCCAGCGGTTCATCAGAACCGTCGATATAGATCCTGCCGTCTATGATCTCCACTGTCTCTCCGGGAAGCCCGATGATCCTTTTGATGAACAGCTGGCTCTCGTCGTCAGGGTAGCGGAAGATGATGACATCGAACCGCTGGGGGTCAGAGAAGGTATAGGAAAGACGATTCCCTATGATGCGGTCCCCCGGCATGATTGTATCCTCCATGGAGCCGGACGGGATCTGGGCGTTCACGATCAGAAAATTGTCTGCAATTATGGCGACAGCGGCGGCAAGTGCGATCGCGGCAGCCCACTGCAGGAGTTCTTTCAGAAATGAGCCCTTTTTCTTTTCAGTGTCTGTATGGTTCGTCATGATAAAAGCCTCGATTCTTCCGGCAGAAAGCAGGTGCCGGTTAATAAAAAGCGCTGTGCACTGTCGGCGTTACTGTTCACACCTAACCGCCGCCCGCATGCGCACTTGTCGCGCTGCCGCGCTCCAGTTCCGCACTTCGTGCTAAGACTGCTTATGTGGGCGGCGGTTACGAATTCCATTTGTACTCAGGGATAGGAAACTGCCTCTTACATGCAGGCATGACGATGCAGGTTCCTATCCCTGAGTACGGTGCGAACAGTAACACTGACGTTATCATTATATCAGATTCTGCTGTGAATGCTATTGATTTTTTCTAAAGTTTGGACTTCCCGGGCGTTGCTGTGAACAGAAACTTCCGGAAACAGAATACAGATCTGAAGTCTTCCGTCTTCATAACCGGCGCTGATGGTTCCGCCCATCTGCTCGGTCAGCGCCCTTGCAATGGAGAGGCCCAGTCCGTTTGAGCGGGAGGAAGCAGTCTCCACTGTGTAGAACCGGTCAAACAGGCGTCCAACCTGAACCTTGTCAAGCCTGGAGGCATGGTTGGAGAAAACGATCTCTCCGTTTTTCTTCAGTGTGATCTCCAGGTCGCCGTCACTGTACTTCAGGGCATTGCTGATCAGGTTGCCGAAGAGACGGGAACAGGCGCTGCGGTTGAGCATCCGCCGGACCTTCTCTTCAGGAAGCGTGATACGGGGAGTGATATCCCTCTGCTTCAGAACAGCATAGAAGGCGGAAATACTTTCCTCCAGCAGGCGGTTCAGGATAACAGGTTCACCGGGGATTCCGTCCGATGTGGAGGTGAAGACAGAGTAGCGGAAGAGTTCTTCCATGAGCTGCCGCAGGATCTCTGTGCGGTTTCGAATGATCTTAAGATAACGGGCGGCATCCTCAGACTTTTCCTCCAGGTCCAGCAGATCCAGATATCCGCAGACCGCGGTAAGAGGCGTGCGCAGATCATGAGAAATGCTGGTGACTGCATCCTTCAGTTCCCGGTCACCCTGTTGAAAGCGGTGCCGTTCCTCTTTCAGTTTATTAAGCTGCATATTGATTTCCCGGGCCAGTTTCCTCATGTGGCGGTCCCGGCTGGAGATGTCGATCAGCGTATTAGTGTCTTCTGTAAGCCTGTCGCGGAATGCCTCAGAGATTTCCTGTGCAGATTTTTTCATCAGGATAATCTTGAAGGTTAGGATAAGTATAATGATGATCAGGATCCCGATCAGGATCCACAGCCAGAATTCCATAGGATACCTCCGTCTGCGGGGGAAGAGCCCACCCCCGCTATTTAATGTCTTTTCTGCGGAACATGCACATGCCCGCGCCCGCCGCAGCCACAGTGATCCCTGCAGAATACACGGCCAGCAGCGGGATGTTTTCCGCTTCCATATTCGTATATTGTACAGCCTGTCCGCCGGGGAGAAAATCATTGAGAAACTGATAGATTTCTCTTGTGGTTCCGCTCAGATAACTCGGGTTTGGCACCTCTTCGTCTGACTGTACCGCACCGTCCTGTACATAGACATATGCGGGATAAGTCTTTGGCTCGTCCAGTCTGGCACGGATATAGACTGCTGCAAAAAGCAGGAAGAATACCAGCAGGATATTGACTACGGCTGTGACGGCTCTGTTCTGGCAGAGCATCGCCGTCAGTGTGCAGATGGAAGAAAAGGCTGCCGTCATAACAGCGATTCCCAGCGCAGTGCTGATGACAAGCCGGATGTCACTTTCGAAAAAGCCGGAGAGCGGAAGCCCCGAGGCAAGAGAAGCGATGAGGCAGGACAGGCACATCATTAATCCGGCGGCAGTGCATGTGATCAGTCCGGAGAGATAGATGCCGTACCTCGTGTGTCCGATGACAAGTTTGCTGCGCATTGTACCGTCGCTGTAATCTGTCCCAATGAAAAGACTGATAAAAGCGGACAGCAGAATGCCGGTCAGCAGTGAGAAGGAGAAGAAGATCGTGTCCGGGTGCGGCACAGTATTATTGGAAACACAGCTCACATAGTTCATGACCTGCATGAAGACGCCGAAGCCTGCCATGAAGATACTGCAGATCCAGAAATATTTGTTTTTAAATAAGCGGGCAAAGTCCGCCGACAGTAATCTACTCATTTCTTTTCCCTCCCACCAGATTGACATAATAGCTTTCCAGACTTTCTTCACGCTCGGTCATGGAGATGATATCGCAGTTTTCTTCCGCGAGGGCGAGCGTGAGCTGAGACACGTTGACCCGGGCAAAGATGTCCGCCATCGTGTCAGAGAAGATGCTGTATTCGATCGCCATCCGGTCCAGCACGCGGACAAGCGCCTTCATATCGGATACTTGAACGCGGATGCATCTGCGGCATGCAGCGTCCAGTTCTCGTGCGCTGATCTCTTTTACCATATGTCCGGAGTCGATAAAGCCGTAGTGAGTGGCAAGTCTGGAGAGCTCATCCAGAAGATGGCTGGAGATGAGGAAGGTGATCCCCTGTTCACGGTTCAGCTTCAGGATCAGTTCCCGGATCTCGATGATCCCCTGGGGATCCAGACCGTTGATTGGTTCGTCGAGCACAAGAAAGTCGGGGTTCCCTGCCAGTGCGATGGCGATCCCGAGACGCTGGCGCATGCCGAGGGAGAAGTTTTTCGCCTTTTTCCTTCCCGTGTTCTCGAGACCGACCAGCTGCAGAAGCTCCGGTATTCCGTCAAAAGACGGAAGCCCGATGATCCGGTACTGTTCTTTCAGATTATCCTCCGCGGTCATATCCATATAGATAGACGGCGTCTCAATGACAGCACCCATCCGTCTGCGGCACTTGGCAATGCCGTGCTCGGTATTCTTCCTGCCGTACAGTGTATAAGTTCCCGATGTGGGTTCCTGGAGACCGCAGATCAGTCGGATTAATGTCGTCTTTCCCGCTCCGTTCTTCCCGATGAATCCATAGATGGATCCCTTTGGCACATGAATGGAGAATTCGTTCAATGCCTTAAAGTGTCTGTAATACTTGCACAGCGAATCAGCTGTAAGAATGTATTCCATAGTTCAGCCTCCTTATCCATAATTCCGGTGCGCAGAGCACCGCTGACTGTCAGGATACGGTCAGCCTGCGTCACCCGTACGCGGCTTTTTTCCTCCTGACGGAAAGTATTCTATACGCTGCCGGTTAAGAAAGCGGTAAAGGAAAGTGTAAAGAAACAGTAAAGAGTCAGCCTTCATTCATCTTAAAACCGATTCCCCATACAGCTTCTATATAATCCTTTCCATTGACAGCTTTCAGTTTCTTTCTGAGGTTGCTGATATGGACTTTCAGGGAACTCTCAACACAGTCCGGCGTATCTTCACTGATCCGGTCCAGCATGACAGACTTGGTGATCACCTGGGAGGGATTCTGCATCAGCAGCTTGAGGATGGCATATTCTGTCTTCGTCAGACGGATCGGCTGCCCGTCCACCTCCGCCGTACGTGAGGAAGTGTCGAGACGGATCCCGCTGAAGGTGAGCAGGCCGGATGTCCCGGCAGGGGGCTTCCTGAGCTGGACTGTGATGCGGGCGAGCAGCTCGGCTGTGTCGAAGGGCTTGGTAATGTAGTCGTCTGCGCCGCCGAGCAGAAGATTCACCTTGTCTGCAGTTTCGGATTTTGCGCTGACGACGATCACGGGGATGTCTTCGATCAGAGGAAGCAGTTCTTCTCCGCTCAGACCTGGCAGCATGAGGTCAAGGAGGATCAGATCCGGGCGGCTCCGGGACAGATAGAGGAGGGCTTCTGTCCCGGAATAAGCCCGGGCGGTCCGGTACCCTTCTTTTGCAAGCACTTCTTGGAGCATGCCTCCGATACATACGTCATCGTCGACGATCAGGATTGTTTTCATGGCTGTGTACCTCCGTTATTTTACCAGTCTATTGTAGACATGCGTCAGGGAAAATTCAAGCGCAGGAATCAGATCCGCCGCGGAGACCGCTGTAAAGGCCGCCCGAAAAAAGAGGCAATCCTAAAATAAGCCAATATGGATAAAAAGCGAATAATATTTTTTGAAATGGTTTACAAATGGATAGAAATGCCATATGATAGATACAGGTGAAAAGAGTATGGAGTCCGGGAAAAAGGAGGCGGCAAAGATGACGATCAAAGAGATGCAGGAACGGAAGAAAGAGCTGGGATTTACCTATGCACAGATTGCGGAACTGTCGGGGGTGCCTGTGGGGACGGTGCAGAAGGTGCTCGGCGGCATTACCCTGACGCCCCGCTATGAGACGATCATGGCGCTGGAGCAGGTGCTGGGAGAGAGCGAAGGGCTGATGCTGAGAGAATCAGCGAATGCGTATATGACCAAAAAGCAGGGGGAGTATACGCTGGATGATTATTACCATGTGATCCCGGATGATATGCGGGTGGAGCTGATCGACGGGGTGATCTACAATATGACCGCGCCCACGTCAGCACACCAGCTCATTGGCGGATTTATTCACAGCAGGCTGCTTCAGCATGTCCTTGAAAAAGGAGGAAGCTGCCTGCCTATGATCTCGCCTCTTGACGTGCAGCTCGACTGCGATGAGAAGACAATGGTGCAGCCGGATGTGGTCATTGTCTGTGACCGGGATAAGATCATCAACCGATGTATCTACGGCGCGCCGGACTTTATCATAGAAGTGCTGTCAAAGTCCACGAAGAAAAAGGATTCGGTGATTAAGCTGAACAAATATCTGAACGCGGGCGTGCGTGAATACTGGATGATCGATCCCATGAAACAGAAAGTCATCGTCTATGATTTCGAGCATGATGATTACCCGGAGATCTTCGGGTTTGATGCAAAGATCCCGGTGGGGATCTGGGACGGGGAGTGTGAGATCGACTTTGCCGAAGTGTATGAGCATGTAAGATTTCTCTATGAGAGGGAGAAGAAATAGACGTCTTGAAAGGAAAAAGTTCCTTACGATCAGTGGTGATGATAAAAACGGCTGCTGTTTACAGCGGCAGAATATGGTCACAGAATGTTCATATTCATTAATGAACTATAAACTATTCTAAAATAAGTGATAAAATCACTGACAGAATGGAATTCTTCTGTTAAAATGCAGTCAACAGATGAAAAGGAGGAACACACAGATGTTGAGATATAAATTCTATATGTTTATTTTATATAATGAATTTGGAAAGAAACTGAAAGATGTGCTGAACAGTCTCTTCCCGGGACTGATCAGGGAGCCGCAGCCGATAAGGGTGCCGGTGCGGAGGCGGGACGAGAGACAGCGCGGCATGAGAAGATAAGCACAGTCTTTCACAGACAGGATCTTAAAGAACAGGATTCGATACAGCTCAAGGTGAGATAGATACATCTTGAGCTGTTTCCATGCGGAAAGCCGGCTAGATAACAGAAAAAGAAGAAAAGGACAGGGGAAAAGAAAAATGAGGGATAAAGCAAGAATGAAATACAGGCGGGCGGCGCTGGCTGCAGCAACTGTGCCGCTGCTTCTGACCTCCTGCGGTATCGCGGGAGACACGATCAGCGTTGAGCATTCCTATGTGCAGACCGAGGAATATGCCGATGTGGAGGATGTGCCGGAATACAGCGGAGAGCCGTATGTAGAGATCAACGGCAATCAGCCGGAGTTCGAAGATTATGAGCTCACGGCCGTGGCATTTGAGGACTATAGCGAGCTGGATGAGCTCGGCAGGTGCGGCGGGGCGGAAGCCTGCGTCGGGGAAGAGACCATGCCGGCGGAAGAGCGGGAGAGCATCAGTGAGGTGACGCCGACAGGATGGGAGAATAAGCAGTATGACAATGTGGACGGCGGATATGTGTACAACCGCTGCCACCTGATCGGATACCAGCTCACAGGTGAGAATGCCAATGAGGAAAACCTCATCACGGGAACAAGATATATGAACACTGAGGGGATGCTGCCGTTTGAGAATGAGGTTGCTGAATATGTACATGAGACAGAGAATCATGTTATGTACCGTGTGACTCCGGTGTTCGAGGGAGACAACCTGGTAGCATCCGGCGTGCAGATGGAAGCCGAATCTGTGGAGGATGACGGCGAGGGCGTATGTTTCAATGTGTATGTCTATAATGTACAGCCGGACATCACGATTGATTATGCGACAGGCGTGAACTGGGCGGACGCGAACGGCGGGAGCAGCAGTACCGGACAGTCCTCTGAAGAACAGACTTACATCCTGAACAAGAATACGAAAAAGTTTCATTATCCCGACTGTTCCGGCGTCGACGATATCAAAGCGAAAAATAAAAGTGAGTTCACCGGAACAAGAGACGAACTGATCGAAGAGGGATATGAACCGTGCGGAAGGTGCAGACCGTAGCGGGAGCGGATGAAAAGGCGTTTAATGAATAGGGGGCAAATTAACACTGCTGCTGATTTTGTAAAAAACTGCTGAAGAAAACACTTGACAAATTCTGCATCTCACAGTATACTAAATAAGTGGCTTGCAGAGAGCAGGTTACAATACAGGGGATTGGTCAAATGGTATGATAGGGGTCTCCAAAACCTTTGGTGGGAGTTCGATTCTCTCATCCCCTGCTGATAAAAAGCCTTGGAAGCAGCAAAAATATGTTGCTTTCAAGGCTTTTATATTTCCATCCCAAATTCGCCTAATGACGAAATTCTCACAAATATTTGTTTTTACACACTAAAACACTGATCTGATTCAGAGAAAATTCTGGTGCCCGGAAATAGAATAAGGGAGGCTGCGGTGAAAGCAGTCTCCCCGGAGGAATATCCAAATAGAAATTACTCTCTATACAAAAGGAACTTAATCTCTGTGATGCTCAGGAATACAGTGTGCGCATCCGTTCCTTGTAATCCCCAGCACGGAGGCGAACAGGACGGCTTCGGCGTATGTATCGCAGGCAAAAATATTATCTGGATCTATCTCATCAATACAGCACAGTGGAGATTCACGGTCAAGGTCGTGGATCTCCCCTGTGCTTTTGTTTAATATAAACTGTTTCTTGTTAAATGGCGCATCATTGCGGCGCATATATCTCTCCCCTTTCCGGTTATCTTTTCCTGTGATAAAATTCAGGTCAGCTTTTATTATACAGCTGTGGTCTGCCGCGGTCAATGCCGCGCGGGTTCATTACTGTTCACACAGTAACGCGACTCTGCAGTATGTCTTAAGGAGAGTATTTGCTATGGCTTCCATGCTTTTTCAGAAAAAGGCGGGGAGAAAATTTTTTGTTATACGTTAAACTTTTATGAGGATTCCGGAGTTATTTATAACAGGAACGGAAGAAAGGGGAATTGGCGTGACGGACAGAGAGCTGATCAGGAAACTTCATACGGGCGACAGAAGCGCACTGGACGGAATCGTTGAGAAATACTATGACGATATCTATAAGTTCTGTCTGTATATGACTATGGATGAGACGGATTCATACGACATCGTTCAGGAAGTGTTTCTCAGGTTCATCAAATATGCAGAGTCCTATACGCACGGAAATCTGAAAGGCTATCTGCTGATCATTGCGCGCAATCTCTGCCGGGACTATTTCCGTGAAAAGGAGAAGGAAAAAACGGTGGATCTGACAGAGGATACGGTATCCGGTAGAGACGGGATAGACGATACCGAACAGAAGCTTCTGCTTGATACGATCCTCCAGAAACTCCCGATCGAACAGAGGGAGACAGTTATTTTGAGGTTTCGGGAGGAGCTGAGATTTCAGGATATCGCGAGGATTCTGGGATGCAGTGTGTCCACAGCAAAATCGAGATGCGGACTGGGAATCAGACGGATGAGAAAGGAGTTGGAAGCTTATGAAAGAAAATAGTGACCTGAATAAGCTGTTTTGTGAAGCGGACAGATTTGTGAAAATTGATAAAGAGAGGCGAGAACGGACTCTTGAACGGCTGTACAGTGTGTATGAGGAAATGAACGGGGAAAGAACATCTGTCACAGCCGGTTATGCAGAGATCGTGTTCAGCCAGCTCCGTTACATGGACAAAGGAATATGGATCGCGGATGCCGCGGTAAATATACTGTTTATCCTGATCCTTCTTCTGCTGAGATATTATGGGGCAGAGGAACAGGATATCATGGTGGCCGCGATGCTGCTTGCATCTGCTTCCGGAGGCGTGTCCATATGGATCTTATCCGGGCTTTTTTCAAATGGAGCCGGAGAACTGGCGGGGACCTGCTATTTTAATACAAAGCAGCTTGCGGGGCTTGAGATGACGCTGCTCGGCGGGATCAATCTGATCATGATCGCCTTTGCGGTCCTCTATGTCGGAATACAGTGGAAGCTGAATCTTTTTCGGATCGGAGTCTATATGGGGGTTCCGTTTCTGTTTACTGTATCTGTATGTCTTGGATGCATGATGGCTGAGAACTGCCGGAGAAGATCTGCGCTGACGGCGGGGGCGGCCGTATTTTCAGCGGCCCTTGTACTGGCAGCTGCTGCAGTCCCTCAAATTTATCTTCCGTCGGCGGCAGCGGTATGGTGTATGGTGCTGGCGGCGGGGGCGGCTGTACTGTCTGTGCAGATCAGGCAGTTATTCAATGAAATCGGGAGAGGAGAGATATTATGCACAGAATAGAGCTGAGCGCTGTGGAAAAAAGGTTTCATGAAAGGACTGCAGTGAAGAAAACTGATCTCTGCCTGGAGAGCGGCATTTACGGGCTTCTGGGAGAAAACGGAGCGGGGAAGACGACTTTGATGCGTATGATCTGCGGTGTCCTGAAGCCGACGGGTGGGAGCATCCGCTGCGATGGCATTGAGATCAGCCGGCTGGGAAGAGCATACCGCAGGCTGCTTGGATACCTGCCCCAGGATTTTGGTTATTACGGAGAGTTTTCTGCCCGGCGGTTCCTGCGCTATATGGCGGCTCTGAAGGCGATGCCGCAGGACTGCGCCGAGCGCCGTATCGATGAAATGCTGGAGCTTGTGGATCTTATGCCGTTTCAGAAGCAGAAGCTGAAGACATTTTCCGGAGGAATGCTGCGAAGGATAGGGGTTGCCCAGGCGCTGCTGAATGATCCGGAGATCTTGATCCTGGATGAGCCGACAGCCGGTCTTGACCCGAGGGAGCGTGTGAGATTCCGGAATATCATAAGCTCTCTGGGGAAGGAGCGCACGGTGATCCTATCCACTCATATTGTGTCCGACGTGGATTATATCGCGGATCAGATCATGATCATGAAAAATGGGACGATCACAGCTGAAGGTACAGAACGGGAATTGAAACACATGACAGGGAAAATCGCGTGGAAATGCATCGCCGGCGAGGTTGAAGCGGAAAGGCTTGGCAGCAGGTTTACTGTCAGCAATTTAAGGCATCTGGAAAACGGAGTGGAGCTTCGCATCGTCTCTGACAGGAGACCGGCGCCTGATGCAGAAGCTCTGGAGCCGTCGCTGGAGGATATTTACTTATACCTTACCGGGGAGAAGAGGAGAGGAACAGACGATGAGACTGTATAGAATGGAGCTGTACAAGCTGATGCACGGGAAATTCTTCCTTGCCGGGCTGCCTGTGATACTGGCGGTGCTGCTCCTTTATTTCGCTTTTGTCAATGTAGGAGACGAGAGAGCAGTTGTGAACGGGAAGGTGTATACCGGATATGAAGCAGTCCGGGAGAATCGCGAGATCACGAAAGAATTTACCGGTCCTCTGGATGACGAGACCGCGGAGCAGATCATAGAGAAGTACGGGTTCCCGTCCCAGGTGGAAGAATACTACGGCGGGTTCCGCGATGAGAACTATCTGAATGGGTTTGTGACAGAATATCTGGGGAATGGCTATATGAGGAGCTGGGACGACTATAAGGTATCGACCGAACTGATTCCTGTAGCCCAGACAGACCTGGGAAGAGCCGCAGAAACATCAGGAAAAGAAATTATTCTGTGTTATACGAAAGGGTGGAGTGTCCTTCTGGATACGCTTCAGCTTGGCATGATCCTGGGCAGTGTTCTGATCCTGGTGAGTGTTTCGCCTGTGTTTGCAGAGGAGCGTCAGTGCAGGATGTCGGCGCTTCTGTTTACGAGCGAGGAGGGGAGAGACAGAGATGTGACGGCAAAGATCGCAGCGGCATTTACCCTGACAGCAGCTGTGTACGCGGCGGTGGTGCTGAGCGTGTTCCTTTCTGTGGGAGCCGTGTACGGGCTGGAAGGCGGAAACTGTATGACTGGGATCGTGGCAGGTTCTCTGAATCCCGTCAGTACGGTCACGATGAAGCCTGTCCTTTCCTTTGTGCTCCTTTCGCTGGGTGCGGACGCCCTGGCGCTGATGTCATTGTGCGCGGTTGTGCTGTGTGTGTCTGCGCATTACGAAACATTGTTCTACACTGTCGCTGTTTCAGGAATCGTGTGGATGATGCCTCTGCTGATACGGATTATGTTCGGCGGACTGGGATATGTGGTGATGTGCGGGACTCCGCTTTTTCTTGTCATGACAGGAGTCCTGATGGATATATACTCGATACTCTTTATCCCGGCGGCGGTGGGAACAGCTACTCTGATTTTCTGTACAATGAACGGGCGGCGTACATATATGCTGTCGGAAGGCGGCAGATAAGTTCCGCGGATCAGGCGGCAGCGTCCTGATTCACACTCCGGGGGGCCTGCGTCATATCATAATAGAAAGAAGGCTGCTGTTCACACTGTACTCATGCGGGAGGCGGTTAGGTGGGAACAGTAACGAAAGAAGTGCAGGAAAGGAGCGCCCTTTGACCTTCGGGCTGGGGGCGGTAAGGAGAGTATTATGGAACAGATCATGAACTATGTGAAGCCGGAGCTGATCGTTGTGGCGGTCGTGCTCTACCTCATAGGAATCGGACTGAAAAAGGCAGGCGCCGTGCCGGATAAGTATATCCCGCTGATCCTCGGAGGGATCGGTATCGTGCTCTGCGCGGTGTGGGTGCTCGCGACCAGTCCGCTGAAAGGAGTGCAGGATATCTCTATGGCTGTATTTACAGCGGTAATACAGGGGATCCTTGTGGCGGGACTGAGCACCTATGCGAATCAGATTGTCAAGCAGGCTGGAAAAGCAGAATAAAGAATATCTGCCTCCGGCGGAGCGCCCATCAGCTGCCCTCGCTTCTTGGAATCTGGTGAAGTGACCGGAATTCCCGGGGAGTGAGGGCGGTATATTTTTTGAACTGTTTGGAGAAGGAGAAACTGTCCGGATATCCTGTCCGGGAGGCAATCTCCTGGATCGACAGAGTGTCGTCCAGCAGAAGCTCCTTTGCAGTGTTCAGCCTTTTCTGGATTAGATAGGTGTGGGGCGGCATGTGAAACTCCCGGCGGAACATCTTGCGGAAATTCTCATAGCCGATCCCGAGATATTCCGCCACTCCTCGGCAGCTGTCATCGGGGATCCTGCCGCTTCCGAGCAGCTCTCTGGACTGGTCCAGAAGAGAGCGGGTCGAGGGAACAACAGTCTGCTTTCTGTGCATGTCGTAGATCGTGAAGACGAAACGCTGGGCTTCCAGAAGCAGCTGCGGCAGCTGGCGGGAGGAAGCCCGCGAAAGCTGTTCATAAAACAGGAGACATTTTCTGTGACATGATGGAAGAGGACGAGATGGCGGTATATCTGCTGGATAAGATCACTGAGCTGGCGAAGATCCGCGCGAAGGCATACGTGGAAGCCGGAGCGGATGTGATCTATCTTGGAGACGATATCGGGATGCAGCATACGATCATGATGAGCGAGGATCTGTACTGTACCTGGCTGAAGCCGAGACTCACGGACATTATCTCCTATATCAAGAGCCTGAATCCTGAAGTGATCGTATTCTATCATTCCTGTGGGTTCATCGAGCCGCTGATCCCGCATCTGATCGACGCAGGTGTGGACGTGCTCAATCCGATCCAGAGTGAGTGTATGGATTTCGGCGAGATTTATGAGAAATACGGCGACAGGATCTCCTTCCACGGGACCATCGGTACACAGACTGTCATGCCCCACGGCACTCCGGAAGAGTTGATCGCCGAGGTACATAAGAACCTGGATATCGCGGGACCGAAGGGCGGACTCATGGTGGCGCCGACCCATCTGCTGGAGCCGGAAGTACCGTTTGAGAATGTGCTTGCCTATGTAGAGGCGTGCAGGACGTATCAGAAAAAGGAACAGTAGAGGGGGATGACCATGGATTTTGATATGAAAAAATGGATACAGGATATGATCCGCGCCGATGTGAAAAAGCCTCTGCCGGTGCTATCATTCCCGGGGATCCAGATCACGGGAAACACGGTGGAAGAGATCGTCGGGAACGGGACACTGCAGGCTGACTGTATGGAGGCGGTCGCAAAGAAGTTTGATATGGCGGCAGTCTTAAGTCTGATGGATCTCTCCGTCGAGGCGGAGGCGTTCGGAAGTCCGGTCAGATACAGCGCGGAGGAGGTGCCCACGGTGACGGCGCCGATCATCCATGATGAGGGCGAGGCGGAAGCGCTGCGTGTGCCGGAAGTCGGAGAAGGGCGTACCGGGGAATGCCTGAAGGGGATCCAGGAGATCGCAGCCCGGGTCAAGGACCGGCCGATCCTTGCAGGCATGATCGGTCCTTACTCACTGGCGGGGCGGCTGCTTGATATGACGGAGATCATGATCCTCTGCTATGAGGATCCGGAGCTGGTGGAGACTGTGCTCGAGAAGGTGACACAGTTCCTCTGCGCCTATGCGAAGGCGTTCAAGGAGGCGGGCGCAGATGGGATCGTCCTCGCCGAGCCGGCGGCAGGACTGCTCGGGCCGGGACTTTTCAGAGATTTCTCTGTGCCTTACGTGAAACAGATCTGTGAGACTGCGCAGGCGCAGGGACTCATGCTCCTCTACCACAACTGCGGGACAGTGGAGCCTCTCCTCGCAGATATTGCAGGGATCCCTGCAGCGGGATACAGCTTCGGAAATGCCGTGGATATGGAGACCGTACTGAAGGCGATGCCGGAAGACCGGATCATGATCGGAAATATCGATCCGGTGGGAGTCCTGAGAAACGGAACCCCGGACGGGATCCGCAGAGAGACACAGGAGCTGATGGAGAAATGCTGCGGATATCCGAATTTCATCATTGCCAGCGGATGCGATATTCCGCCTATGACGCCTATTGAAAACCTGCAGGCATTCTTTGATGCCGCAGAAGAGTTTTATCAGAAGGATAAGGAGTGTTGATGTTATGGGACTGATCGAGGAAATCTCTGAGTTTCTCCAGAAGGGGAGATCAAAGAAGGTAAAGGAATTGGTGCAGAAGGCGATGGACGAGAATATGGACCCCAAGGTCATCTTGAATGAAGGGCTTCTGTCCGGCATGATGATCGTGGGAGCAAAGTTTAAGAACAATGAAGTCTTCGTTCCGGAAGTCCTGGTATCCGCCCGCGCGATGAACGCGGGGCTTGCGATCCTGGAACCGAAGCTTGTGGAAGCGGGCAACGAACCTGTGGGAAGGGCAGTGATCGGAACCGTGCAGGGAGATCTGCACGACATCGGCAAGAATCTGGTCGGCATGGTGTTCAAGGGAGCCGGATTCGAGGTCTGCGATATGGGTGTTGACGTGGGCGCGGATGCATTTATCGACAAGGCAGAGGAAATAGGAGCCGACGTCATCGGGATGTCCGCCCTGCTGAGCACCACAATGCCCCAGATGCAGGAATGTATCCGACGGCTGGAGGAAAGAGGACTGAGAGAGAAATATATTGTGATGATCGGAGGAGCGCCGGTCACGGATGATTTCGCAAAGGAGATCGGAGCAGATTATTACACGCCGGACGCCGCATCGGCGGCAGAGACGGCTAGAAATGCCGTGATGGCGAGGAAAAGTGCATGAAAAAGATCACAGAATTTCAGATAAAGATTTCTCCGCAGAATGTCTGTGCCATGCTTGATGCGGACAGGAGCAGCCTGGAGGAAGAGATGAGGGAAGAGCTCGAAGAGATGCTTCCCGAGGCGTACGAGAGGCTTGAACCGGCCGCTTTTCTGGGATTCGGCGATACAGAGGGCTTTCTGTGCGGGGAGGATGAACTCTCCGCACAGGAGGCCCTGTATATTATCTGCACGGTGGGCGACGCGCTGAGCCGCTGGTCTTCTGAGCTTTTCACGCAGGGAGACTGCCTGAGGGCCATGCTGGCGGATGCCGCTGCGGACGACTGCCTGTTCCAGATGGACGAACAGCTGAAAGACCGGGTTACCGCCCTCTGCCGGGAGCGGGGGAAAGGAATCCGAAGAAGACTGGAGGCACCCCATGACGTGCCCATGAGCATACAGAAGAAGGCGCTGGACGTCACCGGAGCGTCAGAATGGGGGATCGGGATCACGGAAGGATTCATGTACCGCCCGGTCAAGAGTGTCTGCCAGGTATATCTGCTGAGCGATGATACAACACAGTGCAACTATGAGCATGACTGCAGCAGATGCCCCAGTACATCCTGCAGGCTGAGGAAAATTCCGGGAAGGTCTCCAAAAACAGCTCCAAAAACAGCACCGGAAAAGGCGCAGGAAACATTCGCGGAAACAGAAGCTGAAATGATCTCGGCAGCATCCCCGGGTCCGACGGTCACGACGGTTTCGAAAGAAGGCCGGCGGAAGCTGCGGTCTGTGAAGGGCAGGAGCATCCTGGAGACACTGCGGGAGAACGGCATCTATATCAGCGCGCTCTGCTCCGGGAGAGGAACCTGCGGAAAGTGCAGAATCCAGGTGGCAGAAGGTGAGATCGCGGTTTCCGAGGAAGACCGGAGATTCTTTACGCAGGAGGAACTGGAGAAGGGATTCCGCCTGGCCTGCACGGCATATCCGGCGGATGACTGCACGGTCCATATTGCCGCCGGCGCAGGAGAGCAGGAGTTCTATATCCCTGCCGGCCCTGCGGAAGGGGCACAGGAGCAGCCAGATCCTTCGGAGAACCCGGCTGTGTCCCCTGCCCGGACTGCCGGGCGGACAGGGGATGAGAAAAAGAAGAGCGCCGGAGGAACAGGAGGAAAGGGAGAGAAGCTTCCGGCAGAATATGACGCGGCAGTGGACATCGGGACGACAACTGTCGCAATGCAGTTCATCGATCCGGTAAACGGAGGTGCGGTGAAGACGTACACTGCGCTGAACAGCCAGAGGATGTATGGCGCGGATGTGATCGGAAGGATCGAGGCGGCAGGAAAAGGAAAGGCAGGAGACCTTCAGGAGTGCATCCGCCGGGTGCTCAGGGAAGGAATGGACAGCCTGACGGACAGAGGTCGAAGACCGGTCCGCCGGATGATGATCGGAGCCAATACGACCATGGTCCATCTTCTCATGGGATATCCATGTGAAAGTCTGGGCATCTATCCGTTTCTGCCTTATAATATAAAACGGATAGAGACGTCGTGGACGGAAGTGACTGGACAGGCTGACCGTGATTTTCCGGTCAGCATATGCCCGGGAATCTCCACGTATGTAGGCGGAGATATCACTGCCGGTCTCTATGCACTGGATTTTCATAAGAGAGAGAAGGTCTCTGTCCTCATCGATCTGGGGACGAACGGAGAGATGGCGGTTGGAAACCGGGAGCGGATCCTGGCTGCGTCCGCGGCGGCGGGACCGGCCTTTGAGGGCGGAAATATCGTCTGCGGTACAGGAAGCGTCCCGGGGGCGGTCTGTCATGCGGAGTGGAAGGACGGAAGGCTCCGTGTGGAGACGATCAGCGGAAAAGAGCCGTCGGGCATCTGCGGCACAGGAATCATCGAGATCCTGTACTGCCTGCTCGAGGCGGAGATCATGGATGAGACAGGCAGGCTGGAAGCACCCTGAGATTCTGAAGGATTTCCTGTAGATGAGAAGGGAAATATCCGTATCTATCAGAAGGATATCCGGGAGATCCAGCTCGCCAAAGCAGCAGTGCGCGCAGGGCTTGAAACGCTTTTGGCGGAGTACGGGATCACGGCGCCGGATGTGGAAGAGATCTTCCTTGCGGGAGGGTTCGGATACGAGATGGACGTCCGCAAGGCATCGGGCATCGGGCTTCTTCCCTCAGGATGCGAGGACAAGGTGCGCGCGGTGGGAAATACTTGTCTGCGTGGAGCTGCTGCAGGTCTGCGGGATGAGAGCGGAACGGAGGCGATGGATCATATTGCCGGGATGGTAAAGGAAATCTCTCTTTCGGGAAATCCGAGATTCGGACAGTTTTATATGGAATATATGTGTTTTGAAGGAGAAGAAACATGAGATCACAGTTATATTTTGAAGACATGAAGATTGAGAAGGCAGAATTGGGAGCGCCTTCGTCCGTGCCGGATCTGGTGGGAGGGCTTGTGCTCCAGAACAATCTGAACTTCTTTCTCAGCGAGGATGATGAGATCTATGAGGGGTATGGGAGATGCTTTAATTCCTATCCTTACCGGCAGTATTCCTGCTATACAAGGCAGCTCAGGGAGGAGACGGTGAAGACGGCGGTCCTGGAAAATGATCATCTTAAGGCAGTATTCCTGCCGGAATATGGCGGAAGGCTCTGGCGGCTTTTCGACAAAGACAGGAACCGGGATCTGCTCTACACGAACGACGTCCTGCGGTTCAGCAATCTGGCGGTGTGCAATGCCTGGTTCAGCGGAGGCGTGGAGTGGAATATCGGCGTGATCGGACATTCTCCGTTTACGACAGCGCCGCTTTTTACTGCGGTCCTGGAGTATGAAGGGGCGCCTGTGCTGCGGATGTATGAGTATGAGCGGATCCGCAGAGTGACGTATCAGATGGATTTCTGGCTGGGGGAGGAGGATAAGTTCCTGAATGCCAGGATGCGCATCAAGAACGACACCGGCGAGGTCGTGCCGATGTACTGGTGGAGCAATATCGCGGTACCGGAATTTGAAGGCGGGCGGATCATCGTCCCGGCGTCCAAGGCATTTACCTTCCATGACGGCGGAGTATATAAGGTGGATATCCCGGTCGTCGGCGGAAATGACATTACAAGATATCAGAATATCCCGGCGTCAGTGGACTACTTCTTCGATCTGCCGGCTGATGCGCCAAAATACATTGTAAATGTGGACCGGGACGGCTTCGGACTGCTACAGATGTCCACGGACCGTCTGCGCTCTAGGAAGCTTTTCTCCTGGGGAAAGACCAGGGGCGGCGATCACTGGCAGGAGTTTCTGACAAAAGACGCGGGAAGATATATCGAGATCCAGGCAGGGCTTGGAAAGACACAGTACGGATGCCTTCCGATGGCCCCGCACACTGCCTGGGAATGGATGGAGAGATACGGCGCGGTACAGATCCGGGGACGGGAAATGGAGAAATCCTTTGAAGAGCTGCGCGCCACTGTCACGGCGGAGGTGAAGGCGATGCAGCAGTGGCAGGAGATGGAGCAGATACTCGCTGATACAAAGAAGATGGCGAAGACGAGAGCCGAGGTCATCCGGCGCGGAAGCGGCTTCGGCGCTCTGGAGGCGCGGCTCCGTGATCAGTGCGGTGACAGGAGGATGGAGCCGCACCTGGATTTTGCCGGAAGTGAAGAAGATCCTGGCTGCTGGGCTGAATTCCTTGAGAACGGGACGCTGAAGAACCCGGATCCGGCAGAAGCTCCTGAAGTGTATGTTACGGGAAGAGAGTTCTATGACCGATTGAAAAAATATGTGGATGAAAATGAGGCGGCGGGATGGTATGCATACTATCAGCTGGGTGTGCTTCTGTTCCAGGAGGGGGATTATGAAGCGGCGAAGAAGGAATTCCTGAGGTCGATCGAGAGCCAGGAGAATGCATGGGCCTGTCACGGCCTGGCTTCTGTCTATACTGTGGAGGGCAGAAAAAAAGAAGCGTGCAGCGCGGTCAGGATCGGGTTTTGCCTGCAGAGGGAAGACCTGTCCTATGTAAAAGAAGTCTTCCGGCTGCTCGTCATGAACAAGGGCTTCCGGGAGGTGGAGGAACTCTATCAGGAGCTGGATGAGGAGATGCAGAAGGAGGGCAGGATCAGATTTTTCTATATACAGGCTCTTGCCGAAAACGGACGGGAGAAGGAAGCATACCGCCTTCTGCGTGCGGACGGAGGACTTGTGATCGATGATATCCGGGAGGGAGAGACTTCTCTTGGGGAGCTGTGGCGGAAGATCAGGGCAGCAGGAGAAAACGGAGAGGAAGAGCTGCCGTATGAATTTGATTTTACGGCGCTTTAATAAAAATTTCGGGTTTGTATGGATAGTTCTGTCTGGAATTCAGCAGAAAACAGGGAAAACTGACAGGAAACTTCTATTCTGCGATAAGATGAGGGCGGTTCAGGTGACTAGGATAATCTGAAACCGCCCTCATCTTATCGCAGAAGAAATTGCGAAAGACTTCTTAAAAGAGACATTTGCTTCCAGCGTTGACCTGATGAACCAGCTCGCTACAGACATCAACCTTGTAAGCACGCTGAAAGCGGCAAGTGAAGCTGAGAATTACAGCAAGGGCGTAGAGTTCTACGGCGGCCAGGAGATCTTCAAAGATTTTGCTGAGTGGACAAACGAGGTTCCGACAGTAAACTACGGCGAGAACACATATGAGATCGAGGATATGATGACAGAAGCACTCCAGGCAATCCTGGGAGGCGCTGATGTTCAGCAGACATTAGACCAGTATCAGACTCAGATCGAGTCCGCGGTAGCTAATTAATCAATCGGGCAGATCCAATAGCCATTTGCCTTTCGTTTTTAAAAGGCAGATGGCTGTTGTTTTGTAAAAAGGAGGGAGCATTGTGGCTAACATGAGCAGAAAAAGAGAGATGAGCCCGAGGCTGAACCGCACCGGATGGTGCTTTGTCATACCGAGTGTCATCCTGATCATCCTGTTTGTATTCTATCCGATGGTACAGGCGCTGATCACATCGTTTCAGACCGGGGCAGGGAATAATCTGACCTTTGCGGGGATCGCGAACTATAAGAGACTTCTGACGGATACGACCTTCAGAAAGGCGCTTTTCAATACGTTACTTTACCTGATCATTCAGGTGCCGATCATGATCCTGCTGGCGCTCGTCATCTCATCTATGCTGAACAATAAGAAACTGAAGTTCAAGGGATTTTTCAGGACAGCGATCTTCCTGCCCTGTGTAACTTCACTGGTTGCCTATTCGATCGTATTCAAGAGTCTGTTCGCGACGGACGGATTCGTGAACTCGATCCTAATGAAGCTTAACCTGATCGCCGAACCGATCTCGTGGATCACAGATCCGGTGTGGGCTAAGATCCTGATCATCCTGGCGATCACCTGGAGATGGACTGGTTACAATATGGTGTTCTATCTCTCAGGCCTGCAGGGAATTGATGACTCGATCTATGAAGCGGCAGATATCGACGGCGCGGGAGCGTTTGAAAAGTTCAAGAGCATTACGCTGCCCATGCTGAAACCGATCATCCTCTTTACGACGATCAATTCCACGATCGGAACACTGCAGCTGTTCGACGAGACGATGAACATCACGCAGGGAGGACCTGCAAATGCTACGATCACGATCTCACAGTATATCTACAATATCCTGTTCAAGTATTCACCGGACTTCGGTTACGCGGCCGCAGTTTCCTATGTGATCGTCGTTATGATCGTTGTATTGTCCTTTATCCAGATGAAAGTAGGTGATAAGAATGACTAAAAAGGTATTAAATGTTGTACAGTATGTATTTCTGATCATTGCATCCTTTATCTCGATCTTCCCGATCTTCTGGATGATCATCGCGGCGACGAATAAATCCGTGGATGTGACAAGAGGAACGCTGCTCCCGGGAACCTATTTTCTGGAGAATATGAAAACGCTTCTGGCATCAGATCTTCAGTACCTGACGGCCTACAAAAATTCGCTGATCATCGCAGTTGTAACGACGGTGCTGGCGATGATTGTGTCATCGGCCACAGGATATGCTTTTGTGGTGTACAGGACGAGAGCGAGAGAAAGAATATTCAGCATTGTCCTGCTCTCCATGATGGTTCCGTTCGCAGCCCGGATGGTCCCGCTGTTCCGTCTGTTCAGCAAGTTCAACAGTATGGGACCGCTGAAAGCGATCGGACTGAATACGCCGATGTCTGTCATTATCATAGCCATCGCTACGGCATTTCTGATCTTTTTCTTTCGGCAGAATACACAGAGTTTTCCGAAAGAACTGATCGAGGCGGCGAGGATCGACGGACTCAGTGAAGCAGGAATCTTCTTCCGCGTCTTCATCCCGACAAATAAATCTTGCTATGCTGCGGCAATCGTTGTAACATTTATGACAAGCTGGAACAATTACCTGTGGCCATTGATCGCTCTGCAGTCACCTGAGAAAAGGACGCTGCCGCTGGTCATGGCGGCAATGGGCTCGTCCTACACACCGGATTACGGTATGATGATGGCAGCAGTCGTGCTGGCGACGATTCCGACTGCGCTGATCTTCTTCCTGATGCAGAAGCAGTTTGTGGCAGGTATGACAGGTTCCGTGAAAGGATAAATAGTATTGGAGGATTATGGAATGAAGGAGATACAAAGCAGCCTGGAATGGCTGGAAAATCCGGAAGTTTTCGCTGTGAACAGAGAAAAGGCGCACTCCTCTCACCTGTTTTACGAGGCGGAAGAGGATATGCTCACCGGAGGAGCGATGCCGCTGAAACAGAGTCTGAACGGGACATGGAGATTTATCTGTTCTCCATGCCCGGATGAGAGACCGGCAGATTTTTACAAGATGGATTACAGCTGTGAGGAGTTTGGGACGATACAGGTTCCCGGACATATCCAGACGCAGGGCCATGACAGATGCCAGTATGTCAATACCATGTATCCGTGGGACGGGCGGGAGGAACTCCGCCCGCCCCATATTTCCCATACGGACAACCCGGTGGGGAGCTATGTGAAGGAATTTGAAGTGGATCCTGCCCTCAGAGGGAAGAAGATTTATATTTCTTTTCAGGGTGTGGAAACTGCTTTTTATGTATGGCTGAACGGAACGTTCATCGGATACAGCGAGGACAGCTTCACGCCGTCAGAGTTCGAGCTGACAGATGTGATACAGGGCGGAGTGAACAAGCTGGCAGTGGAAGTCTATAAGAGAAGCAGCGCGAGCTGGCTGGAGGATCAGGATTTCTGGAGATTTTCCGGAATTTTCCGCGAGGTCTACCTCTACGCAGTGCCGGAGATCCATGTAAGGGATATGTTCTGGAACGGCAGCCTGGACGATACATATACGGACGGCGTCTTCAGCCTGAAAGCAGAGATCGCCGGAGACAAGGCAGAAAGAGGGCATGGCGGAGACTTAGAGGGCACGGTGGAGCTGGTGCTGAAAGCTGCGGACGGCAGAGTGATTCTTTCGGAATCAAAATCTCTGGCAGAGACAGTCTGCTGGAGCGGTGAGATCCCCAAGGTCAGAGCCTGGAGTGCAGAAGAACCGAACCTGTACAGTCTGTACCTGTATGTGAAAAATGAAGCGGGAGAAGTGAAAGAGATCGCGAGAGAATCCGTGGGATTCCGCCGCTTCGAGATGAAGGACGGCATCATGCGCCTGAACGGGAAGCGGATCATCTTCCGAGGCGTCAACCGCCATGAGTTCAATGTGAGAAGCGGACGCGCGGTGACGGAGGAAGACATGCTGTGGGATATCCGGTTCATGAAGCGGCACAACATCAATGCGGTGCGGACTTCCCACTATCCGAACCAGAACCTGTGGTACCGGCTGTGCGATGAATACGGGATCTATCTGATTGATGAGACGAATCTGGAGACACACGGAAGCTGGCAGAAGAACGGGACATGTGATCCCTCCTGGAATGTGCCGGGCTCTCTTCCGGAGTGGGAGGCATGTGTTGTGGACCGGGCAGAATCTATGTTCGAGAGGGACAAAAATCATCCGTCGGTGCTGATCTGGTCCTGTGGAAATGAGTCCTATGCAGGCGAGGATATTCTGGAAATGTCCCGGTTCTTCCATGAGCATGACAGCAGCCGTCTGGTGCATTACGAGGGAGTATTCTGGAACCGGGAGTTTGACAGGATCAGTGATATGGAGACCCGGATGTATGCGAAGCCGGCGGAGATCGAAGAGTATCTGAAGGGAGATCCGGCAAAACCCTACATCAGCTGTGAATACATGCATGCCATGGGAAATTCCTGCGGCGGGATGAAGCTATATACGGATCTGGAGGACAGATATGACAAGTATCAGGGCGGATTTATCTGGGACTACATCGACCAGTCCATGCTGAAGGTCAATGAGCAGGGCGAGGAAGTGTTTACCTATGGAGGCGACTATGACGACCGCCCGACAGATTATGAATTCTGCGGAAACGGGATCGTGTTTGCTGACAGGAAGATCACACCGAAAGCGCAGGAAGTGAAACAGCTCTATGCGCCGCTGCGGCTTACGCCGGACGAACACGGAGTGAAGATCGAGAACAGGAACTGCTTTATCGGAACGGATGGATATGTTTTTGTATATCGACTGCTCAGGAACGGTGAGTGTATATTTGAAAAAGCTATGAAGACGTCCGTCCCGCCTCTGGGCGAAGCTTATATCAGCCTTTCCTGGCCGGAAACGGAAGGAACGGCAGAGTTTATATATGAAGTGTCGGCAAGGCTGGAGGAACGCACGCTCTGGTCTGAGCAGGGATATGAGATCGCATTCGGCCAGAAGGCGGTAAAGACCGGGAAGAACAGTGAAGTAACCTGCAGCGCTGATGCTGCAGACTGCGGTCTGAAGGTGATCCGAGGAGATGTGAATATCGGTGTGCAGGGGAAAGATTTCTCAGTGATCTTCTCACGGCCGGAGGGCGGCATTGCATCTCTTGTCTACGGCGGGAATGAGTATATCACGAGAACTCCGAAGCTTACCTTCTGGCGGGCGGCAACGGACAATGACAGGGGAAGCAGATACGGGTTCGACAGAGGATGCTGGATGACAGCGGGCATGCATGCGCGTACGAAAGAATGTCAGCTGACAGAAGGAAAGACATCGGTTACTGTGAAATACCTGTATGAACTTCCGAGTCCGTTAGCTGCTGAAGTGTGGGCGTCCTATACGGTCCTGGCAGACGGCAGCATCCGTACTGAGCTGAGTTGGGGCGGTCAGAAAGGGCTTCCGGAGATGCCGGCGTTCGGTATGGAGTTCAGGATGAAAGAGCGTTTCGGAAAATTCCGCTATTATGGATGCGGACCGGAGGAAAACTATCGCGACAGGAAGGAAGGAGCGCGTCTCGGTATCTTCGAGGGGAGCGCAGAGAAAAATCTGACGCCCTACCTGGTGCCGCAGGAGTGCGGAAACCGTACCGGAACCAGATGGCTTGAGGTGTCGGATGGAGCCGGAAACGGACTGAGATTTTCAGGAGAGATGCCGTTCGAGAGCAGTGTGCTGCCCTGCAGCGCGTATGAGCTGGAGAATGCGGCGCACCAGGAAGAACTTCCGAAGAGACATTATACATGGGTCCGCGTACTTGCGGGACAGATGGGAGTCGGCGGAGACGACAGCTGGGGCGCTCCGGTGCATCCGCAGTATCTGATGCCGGCGGACAGGGAATGGAGAATAGTGTTTACAATACAGAGACTGCGGTGAGAAAGGCCTCGCCCTCGCCGAAGAACTGCATCCGCATATTGTACTGGCGGATATTGTCATGCCGGTCATGGATGGAATTGAGTTTTCGGCGATATTAGGTAAAAAGCATCCGGAGATCCAGCTCATCATCCTCAGCAGTTATGATAAATTTGAGTACGTGAAGACGACTCTTTTAAATGGAGCGTCGGACTACATCCTCAAACCCATGCTCAACCCCGAGAGCCTTCTGAAGACGCTGAAGAAAGCGGCGGGACGGATCCCCGGTCTCAAACTGAAGCGGGTGGGGGAAGGATCCTGTGTTAATCAGCTTGAGCGCTATCTGATGGGCTTTGCGGACCGTCTGGATGAGACTGCATTTGCAGGCGTGTTCCCCAACACGCTCTACAGACTGCTTGCGGTGAACCTCAGGAGATGCTGTGACGGGAGGCGCAAAGAGTTCATTCCAGTCAAACAGAGGCTGGAAGTTTTTTTCGCTGACAGAACGCAGTACAGTGTGGTCGAAACATTCCTCCAGGAAGAGATCCTGTGCATTGTCATGAACTACCGTGTGAAAGACGACGCGTCGGCAGTGAGGGATGCGGATGAGATCACAGAGAGGATCAGGAGGCTTTATCCGTATGCTTTTTTTGTGCTGAGCAGAAGTTTTACCAGCATGCAGGAAATCCGTTATTACTATCAGCAGGATATCATCCCCGAGACAGAGAAGGGCTTTTATTATCCTGAAAAATATCTGTATGTTTCGGAGGCGTACCATAAGAACGGAAAGATGAAACGGTTCGAGTATGAGACATATACAAGCTGGCTTTCGTCGAAGGAGTATGGAAAAGCACTTAATCTGTTTGAGGATTATACGGAATATCTGTGTACACAGCAGATTGAGGAGGAGAAGCTGAAGAATCTGTCTAAGAATCTCCTGTATAATTATCTGATGGAGATCGAGAAGCTGTCCGGACAGAATGACAGCGTGCGGGAAACCTATTTCCGTCAGATCGCTGAGGCGCGAAGTGTCGATGACTATAGAAAAGTGATGAACGGGGTTTTCGCTGACCTTCGGGAAATTCTAAGTGAGAGACAGGGCGCGGAGGACCATCGGATACGGGAAATCAAGGATTACATAGACGAGCATTATCAGGAGACTCTGGAACTGCAGGATATTGCGGAGCGGTTCGGACTGAGCTACAGCTATCTTTCTACATATTTTACGCAGACTGCCAGGGAAGGCTTTACGGAATATGTGAATAAGATCAGGATACGCCATGCGAAGGAACTGCTGGAGCAGAAAGGACTCGCGATCTCAAGGATCGGTTCCATGGTAGGGTATACAGAGCACAGCTATTTCTGCAGAGTGTTTAAAAAGCTTACCCTGGAGACTCCGAGCGAATATCGGAGAAGGATGAAACAATCTCAGTGAGGAGGGAAAGGGGACTACAGTGCTCCTTCTTCTTCGCAAGAATAAGGAGGCAGAGCAGACAGGAGAAAAGTAACTCCAGAATATGCAGCTTGCCTCAGAAAGTCCGCGCTGATATAATGTACGGCAAGGAGGAAAAAACGATGTCTGAGTATGTGATCACTACTGATTCGAATTCCGATGTGCGGCCGGAGTTCATCAGAGAGAATCAGCTCACGATCATCCCGCAGTACTATGCGTTCGGCGAGACGGTCTACGGTGATGAGCTGAACATGGAGCCGCATGAATTCTATGAGACGATGCGGAAGGGCGAACTTCCGAAATCGATGGCGAACAACCCGGCGGTGATCCGGGAGAGATTTGAGAGAATCCTGAAAGAGGGAAAGGACATCCTGCACATTGCATTCTCCAGCGCGCTCAGTGGGAGCTGCAATAATGTGGTGATGACGGCGAATGAGCTCCTGGAGGATTATCCGGAGCGGAAGATCATGGTCTTTGATTCCCTGAACGCATCCCTGGGGGAGGGCGTGTCCGTGTACCGCGGCGTGGAGCTGTGGAAAGCGGGAAAGAGCATGGAGGAAGTGTACGATATTCTTCTGAAAGAGCGGGAGCATGTGAATGTACTTTTTACCGTGAACGACCTCTATCATCTTCAGCGGGGAGGACGTGTGTCGAAGACGACTGCTGTTGTGGGAAGCCTTGTGAATATCAAACCGATCCTTACAGTGACGGCGGAAGGAAAGCTGGAATCCTCGGGGACTGTCCGGGGAAGAAAGAAATCTCTGAGGACGCTGGTCACCAGAATGGAGTCGGCGCTTGAACTGGATTCTTACGGGAAAGACCGCATGGTCTGCGTACTCCACGGGGACTGCATCGAGGATGCGCAGAGTGTGGCGGACCTGGTCAGGGAGAAAGGATTCACCAACGTGGTGATCAATGACGTGAGTCCCAGCATAGGAACTCACGCAGGTCCGGGAGTCGTAGGGCTTGTGTTTTACGGAAAGAAAAGATAGGAGAGAAAATAAGGAAGAAGCGGGAAAGTCCGGAAGGATATCCCCGCAGAAAAAAACGTCGTCCGGATGGGGACTGATGTGCCATCCGGGCGGCGTTTCTTTTATCTGAGGATTCTGTCCTGTCTGTAGTTTATTTCAGGATGCCGAAATCCTTCATTGCCTTTTCTAGGAGTTCTTTGTGTGCGGGCTCGATCTCTGTGAGCGGTGCGCGGAGCGGTCCGACTTCCCTGCCCATCAGGTTCATCGCTGCCTTCACCGGGATCGGGTTGACTTCGCAGAAGAGTGCGCTGCAGAGCGGAAGTGCATCCAGCTGCATCTTGCAGCTCTCCTTTGTCTCGCCATTCAGATACTTGTATACCATGTCGTGTACATAAGCCGGCGCAACGTTGGAGAGAACGGAGATCACTCCGATTCCGCCGAGGGACAGAAGCGGAACGACCTGGTCGTCATTTCCTGAATAGAGGTCGATGTTCCCGTCGCAGAGATGCATGATCTCCGCCACCTGTCCGATGTTGCCGGAGGCTTCCTTGACACCTACGATATTGTCCACGTTCTTTACAAGGTGGGCCAGTGTAGCCGGCTGGATATTGCATCCTGTGCGGCTCGGCACATTGTAGAGGATCGCCGGGAGCTTCACCTCGCTGCAGACTGCGGTGTAGTGTGCGATCAGCCCCTTCTGGGTGGCTTTGTTGTAATATGGCGTTACGAGAAGCAGTCCGTCCGCTCCGTCCTTCTCCGCCTCTTTAGACAGCTCGATCGCTGTTGCGGTGCAGTTGGAACCTGTTCCGGCGATGACCGGGATGCGGTGTTTTACACGTTCTACAGTGAAGCGGATCGCCTCCATGTGCTCAGCCTCTGTCATAGTGGCAGATTCGCCGGTAGTGCCGCAGATGATGATGGCATCTGTGCCGCCTGCGATCTGCTCCTCCAGTATCTCATCCAGTTTATCATAGTTGATCTCAAGATTCTCTTTCATCGGTGTGACGATGGCTACACCTGCTCCTTTAAAAATTGCCATTCTATCTTCCTCCTTGATTTGGCCTGTTGTCCGCGCGTCTGCAGGATCAGCGGTTATAGCTAACATATATGCAGCGCGCGGAGAGACTGTGAGTGAACAGTAAAAGAAACGGCAAGATGCGCCGTTCCAAAATATACTTGTCCGTATAGTTCGGATAGCTCTCCATCCTGCGATGACAGTCATGTCGTTCTTCACGCCATGCCCAAGGATAAAACGTCAGGCGTTTTGTCCTTTCGGCATTTTCCCCTTTCTGATGATTTCCTCTGTTCCTGACACATCCGTCACCCTACTCATGAAAAATGCAGCCTCTATCCTCGTTTCTGTATTTACTGAAATGATATCACCGAGTCAGGGGGATGTCAACCGCTTTTCAATAATGTCTCAACCCTTTGACATTTCCACTATTATATGGTAAGCTAAGGTTGCTTGAAAGTGTAAATGGCAGAATCGCATTTGCACTTTTTTTACGCAGTTTTACAGCAGTGCGTGGAAGAGATTGAATGGAAGAAAACAGATGGATTTTCATCAGAAGAAAGGAGAGCGCTGTGTTTACAATCAGTAATTATGTGAAGGCGAAGACGCTGGAGGAAGCGTACGAACTGAATCAGGCACGCAGCAGCCGCGTCATGGGCGGTATGATGTGGATGCGCCTGGGAAACGCCAGGATCAAGACCCTGATCGATCTGTCTGATCTGGGACTTGACAAGATCGAGGAGACGGATAATGTGATCCGGATCGGAGCCATGTGTACGCTGCGGCAGATCGAGCAGTGCGAGGCACTGAAAAACCTATTCGGGGATGGAGTCGCAGAGTCAGTGCGCCATATCGTGGGCGTCCAGTTCCGGAATCAGGCTACCGTGGGAGGAAGTATATATGGAAGGTTCGGCTTCTCGGATGTGCTCACGGCGTTTCTCGCCATGGACACATTTGTGGAACTCTACAACGGGGGAACAGTCCGGCTGTCCGACTTTGTAAATCGGAAGCAGGACAAGGATCTTCTTCTTTCTGTGATCGTCAGAAAGGGAAAAAGGCAGTTCCGATATGAGTCCATACGTCAGACACAGACTGATTTCCCGGTTCTTGCCTGCGCCACGGTGACCGGCATTGTACATGGACAGGAGACCTGGTATTTTTCCATCGGCGCCAGACCGATGAAGGCAGCGCTTCTTGAGAAGAAGTGGGAGATACCAAGGGACGCATCGGAGGAAAGGATCAGGGAGTACGCACGGGAAGTGGCGTCTTCATTTACCTACGGCACAAACATGAGAGGAAGCGCGGAATACAGACAGCATCTGGCGGAAGTTCTGGTACGCAGGGAGATCAGCTCGATCTTAGCGGAGGAGAGATAGATAAGATGGAAGTACAGTTTGTTTTGAATAAGAAGCAGGTGAAAGTGGATGTAGGACCGGACGCGGTCCTGCTGAATGTGTTGAGAGATCTTGGCTGCAAGAGCGTGAAATGCGGCTGTGAGACGACCAACTGCGGTCTCTGCACAGTCTGGATCGACGGGAAATCCCGGCTCTCCTGCTCCATCCTTGCAGTGAGCGTGGGCGGACATGAGATCACCACTCTGGAGGGTGTGGAGAAGGAAGCGGCAGAGTTCGGGAAGTTTCTCGCGGATGAGGGTGCCGAGCAGTGCGGCTTTTGTTCTCCCGGCTTTATCATGAATGTGCTCGCCATGATGAGAGAGCTGGAAGACCCGGACATTGAAGAGATCAAAGAGTACCTTGCGGGAAATCTGTGCCGGTGTACAGGCTATATGGGCCAGCTTCGCGCGATAGAGAAATATCTGGCCAGCAGAAAGGAGGCGCAGGTATGAATACAGAGCGAACAGAGAATCTGAGAGTGGTGAACCATCCGGTGGCAAAGGTTGACGCAGAGGCACTGGTCACGGGCAGGGCGGTCTATACAAACGACCTTGCACCGGCGGAATGCCTGATCGTGAAGATCGTCAGAAGTCCCCATGCCCATGCGCTGATCAAGGAGATCGACACCTCCCGCGCGGAGGCAGTGCCGGGAATTGAGTGTGTACTTACCTACAAAGACTGTCCGGACAAGCGGTTCACTCTGGCAGGACAGACTTACCCGGAGGCGAGCCCCTATGACCGCCTGATCCTGGATCAGAGAGTGCGTTTCGTTGGAGATGCTGCGGCCATCGTCGCGGGCACTTCCGAGGAAGCCGTTAAGAAGGCGATGAAGCTTGTGAAGATCAAGTATGAGGTGCTGGAACCGGTACTGGACTTCCGGAAGGCGAAGGATAATCCTATCCTTGTGCACCCTGAGGATAACTGGAGAAGCCTCTGCAATGTCGGCGCGGACAACAAGAGAAACCTGTGTGCCCACGACGTCTGCGGGGCGGGGGATGTGGATGCGGTCCTTAAGTCCTGCGACTATGTGATCGACCGTGTATACCACACAAAAGCGAACCAGCAGACCATGATGGAGACCTTCCGCACTTATACCTATATGGATGCATATGGAAGGCTGAACGTGGTCTCCTCCACGCAGGTGCCGTTCCACGTGCGCCGTATCCTGGGCAATGCGCTGGATATCCCGAAGCACAAGATCCGCGTCATCAAGCCGCGCATCGGCGGAGGCTTCGGTGCGAAGCAGACTGCTGTGTCAGAAGTGTATCCGGCTTTCGTGACCTGGAAGACAGGAAAGCCGGCGAAGATTATCTATACAAGGGAAGAATCTATGACTGCCTCCTCCCCGCGGCATGAGATGGAGATGCATGTACGCGTTGGTGCGGACAAGGATGGAAAAATCCGTGCTATCGATCTGTATACCCTCTCAAATACAGGTGCATTCGGCGAACACGGACCGACAACAGTGGGACTTTCCGGACACAAGTCCATTCCGCTGTACGGGAGTCCGGAAGCGTTCCGGTTTACGTACGACGTAGTATATACAAATGTGATGTCAGCGGGAGCTTACCGCGGATACGGCGCTACCCAGGGAATCTTTGCCGTGGAGTCTGCCGTGAACGAGCTGGCTCAGACGCTCGGCATGGACCCGACGGTCCTGAGAGAAAAGAATATGGTCCGTGAAGGCATGGCTATGCCTGCCTACTACGGCGAGATCGCGAAGAGCTGTGCGCTTGACCGCTGTATGGCGCGGGCCAAGGAGATGATCGGCTGGGATGAGAAGTACCCCTGCCGCGATATGGGGAACGGCAAGGTCCGCGGCGTCGGCGTCGCCATGGCGATGCAGGGATCCGGAATCTCCCATGTGGATACCGGATCTGTGGCGATCAAGGTAAATGACGACGGATACTACAGCCTGATGATCGGCGCTACGGATATGGGAACGGGATGTGACACGATCCTTACCCAGATGGCTGCGGAGTGTCTGGACTGTGACATGAGCGATATCCTTGTGCACGGGGTAGACACGGACGTCTCCCCCTATGACTGCGGATCCTACGCGTCCAGTACGACCTATGTGACCGGAATGGCTGTGGTGAAGACCTGCGAGACACTGAGAAAGAAGATCTGCGAACGAGGTGCAGAATATCTGGGATGTTCCGCAGAGGAAGTGGAATTTGACGGACAGAAGGTCACGAACCTGAAGACAGGGGAATCCATCACGAGAAAAGAGATCGGAAACAAGGTGATGAGTTTCAATAATGAGGCGCTCTCTGCGAGCGAGGCGTTCTCCTCACCGACCTCCCCGCCGCCGTTCATGGTCGGCATGGCTGAGGTAGAGATCGACAAGGAGACAGGTGTGCCGGAACTGATCGATTATGTGGCCGTGGTAGACTGCGGAACCGTGGTGAACCCGAGCCTGGCGCGGGTTCAGGTCGAGGGCGGTATCGCCCAGGGCATCGGTATGGCGCTCTATGAAGATATTGTTTACAATGAGAAGGGAAAGAACTACAGTAATTCCTTTATGCAGTACAAGATCCCGAGCCGCCTCGATGTGGGGACAATCCGCGTTGAGTTTGAGAGCAGCTACGAGCCGACAGGTCCTTTTGGAGCCAAGTCGATCGGAGAGATTGTCATCAATACGCCTTCTCCGGCAATCTCCAATGCGATCCAGAATGCAGTCGGCGTGATCATCCGTGAGCTGCCGATGACGGCGGAGAAGATCTACTGGGGGATGCAGGAAAAAAAGTAAAAGTCCGGATTTAAGACTTGTCCGCGAATTTTGATGAGGAATTTGGGGCGGCTTTGGCTGACATAATATATCTCCGGATTTCAGTGTTCTCCGCTGTACTGCGGAAAAAGCAGGATGTGAAGCTACTATTTTCGACTTCACATCCTGCTTTTTATTTACCGGGGCTCAAGTCCGGAGGCGATGCCAATGAATGCTGCATATTCGGATCTGATCCGGTTATTAGTATTCATTGCTGCTCTACAAGATGATATTAAAAATGAACAATGAAAAAAGGGATGCTGTGCTGGCCGTTCCGGTACAGCCAGATCACTGTCCGGCCTTCTGGAAAGCAATTCTTTCGCTTCCGTCCTCCGTGAAGATGATCCCACACCGTGTGAAACCGTTCTTTTCAAGAACGTGCTGCATAATATGGTTATCCTTATGAGTGTCGATCTTAAGATTCCCGCACTGTCTGAAAGCCCAGTCCAGACAGAAGCCGGCGGTTCCTTTAACCGTTCCGTCTGAGGTGATGCGGTGGACGGCTCCGTAGGGGAGTTCATTGAGCCACTGTCCGCTGAAGATCCTGGCGTATGTAGGATCATCGCCTTCTTTATAGTAAAAAACGGCAATTATATTTCCATGCTCTTCGCAGACATAACTGTTCCCGGCGCTGATATCCCTGAGGATGAGATCTTCTTGGGGATATGAGGTTCCCCACTGGGAAGGATTGCCGTGAGCTGCCATAAAGGAGCGGGCATTTTCATAGAGGCGCATGACATGCGCCGCTTCTTCAGGTTTTGTTTTTCTTATTTCCATATTTCGCTCTCCAATCTCTATAATTTAATTACATAATATACGGCTTTTATTATACTTATTCTGCCTTGTCTGTTCAACTGCCTGCGGCAGGAGAAACCGGTTGAACAGTAAAATCGGTATTGTTATAATGTTTGACAGAGAGAAACTGATCGGAGGACAGTGTGATGGAGGAACAAAGGAACAGAAAGCTTCTGGTCGTGGAGGATGAGATCTATTTGCAGAGGCAGATCAAGGCGATGCTGACGGAGCGCGGCTATGAGGTTGAGACGGCGTCGAGCCGGGCGGAGGCAGTCCAGTATATTTTAAATGATACCGGGATCAGTCTGTACCTTCTGGACATCTGGCTGCCGGACGGGGACGGGTTCGATTTGTGCCGTCTGATTCGCCAGAAGAATATGAGGCCGGTCATTTTCCTGACCGCCTGCGACGACGAAGAATCTGTGGTAAAGGGGCTGGACCTGGGAGGAGACGACTATGTGTCAAAGCCGTTCCGGACGGCGGAACTGCTCTCGCGGATCCAGGCAAACTTAAGAAGAAACGAAAATCCGCCGTCCGCTGTGATGAAGAGTGGACAGATCCGAGTGGACACACATGCCAGTACAGTACAGAAGGATGGAAGCGGAGTCAGCTTAAGCTCGATTGAGTACCGGCTGCTGGTCGTCCTGATGGAGAATCCAGGGCGGATCGTCAGGCGGGAGAGCCTGATGGAGAGGCTGTGGGACGCCTGGGGGCAGGAGATCGAGGACAACACTCTCTCTGTGAATATCAGCAGGCTGCGGAGGAAGATCGGCTCTGAGTATATTGAGACGATCCGTGGTTTCGGCTACCGGTTCGCTAAACCGGTGGAGAGGTGTCTGGGGTAAATGGGTGGACAGTATGAAGAAGTATAAACGCATGAGAAGGCTGATCCCGGCGGCTTTTGCAGTGATCCTCCTGCTCATGGCTGCCGGAACCTGTTTCTTTGCATGGAGTGTGAGGCAGGACTTTGAGAGCGGCATTAAGAGTATGATCGGAGAGCTGTATGAGGAGGATCCGCAGAGTGCGGATCAGATGATGAACTGGCTGTTCGAGGGAGAGCGGGATGCCTCGGCAGGGAAAGGGCAGGAGGCGCTGACTGCAATGGGATATACAGAGAAGGGAACAGAGTATCTTTATGAACAGAGCAGGATATATACCTTCAGTGTGGGGATGATCTGTGCTGAGATCCTGGCGGGCGCAGCCCTGCTGATCCTGTTCCTGCGGATGGAGCGTCTCAGAGAGGAGAGAGAGGAAGATCTGGTGCGGCGGATCCGGAGCGGCGATATGGCTCCGGAGACCGGCGGCGAAGGACAGCCGGAGGAATCGGCGGATGGCGGAGTACAGTCCGGCGGGGCGGCTCAGGGAGAGCAGCAGCCAGGAAGTCCCCGGTACGCTCCGACGCAGTCGGAGGAACCGGAGCAGGCGCTGGAGTATGAGATTGCGAAGCTGTTTGAGCGTCTGGAGGCGGAGGAACATTACCTGCAGGAAAAGAATCTCATGACCCAGAACTTTATAGAGAATATCGCACATCAGATCAAGACTCCGTTGAGCTGTATCTCCATTTCCCAGGAGCGGATCCTGGAAAGCACGGAGGGAGAAGCGCGGGAGCTGGCGCGGCAGAGCCTGAGATACACGGATGAGATCGGAAAGCTGATGAAGAGACTTCTGGATATCGGGCGCCTGGAGGCAGGAAAGGTCATCTGGCACAGGGAGATGTTCCGAATGGCGGATCTTCTGGAGGACTGCGCCGCTTCTCTCGAGAATGGAACGGAGAGAATCCGGGTCACAGGGGACAGAGATGCAGAGTACTACGGGGATTATGAGTGGCTCAAGGAAGCTTTTTCAAATATCCTGAAGAACTGTCTGGAGCACGATCCCGGCGGAGAGAAGATCATCGTTTCGCTGACCCGGAGCAGGGAGGGCGTCAAGATCGTGATCCGGGATCACGGGACTGGGATCTCGGAGAAGGATCTCCCCTATATATTTGACAGGTTCTATCTTCCGGAAAAAACAGGGACGTTGCACGTGGGGATCGGCATGAATCTGGCAAGACTGGTTGTCGAGCAGCACTTCGGCTCAGTCACAGCGAGAAATGCAGAGGGAGGCGGCGCGGAGTTTACCGTCATACTCCCGGCGTATTCTATCATGAAGACAGAGAGGATTTGAGCAGGACAGGCTTATCCTCCCTGTCTTTTTCTATGGGTCTGTCTTTTCTATGGAAGGATTCAGAACAGGAAATCGTCTGTTCCCGGATAAAATGATGTTTCCTGTCACCTTCCTGTAAGGTTCGGAGGATATAATAAGGCTGTAAATAAGAAAAACGGGGAAAGGCATGAGATTTGAGTGTCTGTATCCTGATGGTCATCGCGTTTCTGATCAGTACAGCTGTGGGCATCAGGTCAATGGAGAAAGGAGAGTCGAGAGTATGAGTGCAGTTCTGGCGACGAAAGGAATTTCGAAGACGTATGGCAATGAAAAGGTAAAGGTCCACGCACTGCGGTCCTGCAGCATGGCGATAGAAAAGGGAGAGTTCGTCGCGATCGTGGGGAAGAGCGGTTCGGGAAAATCCACCCTGCTGCGCATCCTCGGGACACTGGAGCCGCCGGATGAGGGGCAGGTATTCCTGGAGGGGAAGGAGATCTCGGGACTTTCAGATAAGAAGCTCTCGAGGCTTAGGAGACGGAGAATCGGATTTGTCTACCAGGATTACAGCCTGTTCCCGGAGTTTACGGCGTATGAGAATATCGCCATGCCATTCCATCTGGACGGGCGGAAGGAGAACAAAAACTACATCAAGGAATTGATGAACACACTTGGCATCTATCAGTGCAGGGATAAGTTCCCGTCGGAGATGTCGGGCGGCGAGCAGCAGAGAGTGGCAATCGCGAGAGGAATGTGCGTGTCCCCGGCGATCATCCTGGCGGACGAGCCGACGGGTAATCTGGACGCGGAGAACGCAGAGGAAGTCGCCATGCTCATGAGTAAAGCGTCAAGGCTCTATCAGCAGACGATCATCATGGTGACCCATGACGGGCAGATGGCGGATTACGCGGACCGGATCCTGTATATCAAGGACGGAAGAGTACGGGAGCGGACGGAGGAATAGACCGGATGCTGATGGAGAGGAGGCGGGAATATGTTTTTTCAGATGATGATGAAGAGCATAAGGCGGAGAAAGCGGGAGCTGCGCTATGTTTCTGCCGTGACATTTATCGCGGTCCTGTTTCTGACATCGGTGAGTGTGTTCCAGAATACGATGGATCAGTACGTGACAGTGACGAATTATGAAAACTACGGGGAGTGGATCCTGTCATCGGTTGAGGATCCCGGCAGCCGGGAAGTGACATTCCGGGACCTGGAGCATCCGTATTTTTCAAAAACAGGGATCTGCAGGACCGGACCGGGAATATTGGATGCGGACGGGGAAGACTGCAATTTGAGCATTGGGACACTGGATGAAGCGCTGACGGATATAGGAAATATTTCCATGTATGAAGGCCGTATGCCGGAAAAGAACAATGAGATCGCCATGGATCTTCCCTCCCTTGCCGTATTGGGATACAGCTATGAAGTGGGGCAGACGGTGACCGTGACCACAGTGATCTATCCGGACACGGAAACCCCGGAGGCAGCCGGGAGCGGGCCGGCAGGTGATGGCGGGGAAGAAGAGACCCTGGCAGAAGCGGTTTCGGCAGGAGACGCCGCGGCAGAAGAAGCTTCGGCAGAAGACGTCCCGGCGGAAGACGCAGAACTGCAGGGAGAGAGAATCACGAAGGATTTTGTGCTGACGGGAACAATCAAAAGCTTTGCATCCAACTGGGCGCATGATGAAAGATATCCTCTTCCAAACTGCATTGTGACGGAAGGGGCGCTGGACGCAATGGGAGGCGCTGACTATACCACACATTTCTATCAGCTGGACCGAAGGTATGAAGATATCAATGCAGAGGTATTTGCAGGATCTTTCGTGGATGAAAAAAGCGCATGCACCTATAACAGTTATGTCTATCGCAGCCGCGTGTGGGGATCGGAAGAGATGTTTACAGCGGTCAAGTCGGTCCTGCTCGTGATCACAGCGCTCGCGGTCGGATATCTGCTTATCTCGTACGGGGCGGGACGGAGGAAATGGTATTATCAATACAGGACCGTAGGCGCGGAAAAGTCGCAGATCAGGACAATGATCCTGATGGAAGGCGTATATGGCGTATTCCCGTGGGCTCTGCTCGCACAGATCATCCCACATCCCGCTGCTGCAGGAATCTGTCTGGCTGTGTCAAAGCTCAGGGGACTGCCGTTCTTCTATGAGTTTCATGCCGGGGAGGCATTTCTGCAGGCTGGAGTCATATTCGGCATCTTACTGCTCACAATACTGGGCATGTGGCTGAGGAGCAGCGACAAGGTTCTGGTGAGAAACACACAGGAGGTCACGGAAAACCAGAGAAAGCGGCTTCGCAGATGCGGAAAAGGAAGCCCTCTGAAGAGCTTCTATAAGAGGCAGAGAAAGATGTATCCGCTGCGCCAGGCAGTGAGGACATTGTTTGCCGTGAGCGTGTGTACGGTACTTATCGTCACATGCAATGAGATATACAGCTCAGTGAAACGATATCAATTGGTACGTGATTCGAGAAGTGACTTTTCTGCGTCAAAAAGAGTGGATTACAGCTATGAAGGTCTTGCGTATTTCAATGGAGAGCCGGTAAAGGGTCCGGCTGAAAAGAAAGTTACAGATATGTATGACGGGATCAGCGCGGAGGGCAGGGCGAAGCTGCAGAGTCTGATCGGGATCAGCAGACTGGATATGGGGATCAGTGATGAGCTTCACAGACTGATATGGGACGGAAGAGAAGACAGCGAGATCGTTCGAGACAGAACCGGACCGGCAGAACTCGGAGTTGATGAACCGATGGAATATTTCCGTTTCTATGAAAACTATGAAGATGCGGCGGAGAAGCTTAATTTTCAGGCGGAAGGAGAAGCTTTTGATGCAGAAGCGTTTGACCGCGGCGAACAGATCATTCTGACAACAGGACGGTACGAGATCATGTGGGAGAATGGAAATATTCTAAGCGGCGAAGAGCGCAGATTTGTCAGGGAGACAGGAATCATAGCGGGGCAGCAGATTACGGTCGAAGGGCGGGAGTCGGATGGGAAGACTTCTGTAACGGTCGGGGCAGTCGTGGAGGAACCGGAAGATGGATCTACAGAGATGCAGGATGCATTTGCCTATATTCCCTACGGAGTGATCGGTTCCCGCGCTCTTGCAGAACGCTTTGCCGAGGCGGACGGACGATCGGGAGACCTGGCACCGAACACGGTGAAGGTCTGGCTGAACAGCCAGGCGTCATTCGAGGCGACGGAAAAGAGCATGGCAGAACTGTTTACAGATGAAGGAATGAATTACTATTCAAGCCGTGAAGACATTGTCAGAGAGTGGAATAATCTGATGAATAATCTCAGTATATATGGCGTCTTCGGGTGTGTGATCCTGGCGGTCTATCTGGTGCTGGAGCTGAATTTTAATAAGAGCCAGAGCTTTTCTATCAGACGGGAGCACAGGCTTCTCAGGCGGATGGGACTGGAAAGACGGTCTTTCTCCAGGATGACTCTGGTATACAAGGCGAAGCAGGCGGTATGGCTGCTCTTAGCAGTTCCGGCATCCTATGGGATCATGTTCGCGGGCTCATACTATGAGGCAGTGAAAGAGGTGGAACGGAGTATGAGCCAGGGACAGACGACCAGTGTATGGTCCACATTTCTTCAGAATTATACACCGGAACCGGGATGGATGGCAGCGGAATATGTACTCAGGGATTCTTGCTGGGGCTGCACGCTGGCTGCGGTGATCCTGACAGCATTTATCCTGATCCTTGGAGGCGGGATGATGATCCGGATGCTGCAGAAAGGTGAGGGAGGCAGACAAAAGCGGATCAAAAAGCATGGCGGGAAGAATGGGCGAAAACTCAAATTATCCGCGTAATGGATCTGATATAACAGAAAGGTGGCGCCGGCAGACAATCGTATCCTCCTGCCGGCGCCGTTTATTGGAGGCACAAAAGCGGAAGAGAGGGGCAGGATGAGACCCTGGCGGTATCTTATACTCCGGGAATGTGCCTTTTGGTACTTCTGCCGGTCGGCTTAAGCGGGGGCGTCTGCAGGAGTCCGGTCTGCTTTTTATAGTTCTTTGTATTTTTACAGATACAATATGTAGTTGAAAATGTCGCATTTTGTACAAAATTGAGTACAAGGGCATTTGTGATAACGATTATCAATATAGGGCTTGTCTTTTTTTTAACACGATGATATACTAGCGCATGTAAGAGATCAGAGAGAATCTGGTGCTCGAGATTTATTCAGATACAGGATTTCATGAAGGAGGTTTTTAACGAATGGCAAAAGTAAATTTTGACCAGTGGGCAGATTTCAAGGGACATCTCTGGAAAGAGGAAGTCAATGTCCGTGATTTCATCCAGCACAACTATACTCAGTATGACGGAGATGAGTCTTTCCTTGCAGGCCCGACAGAAGCAACAAATAAACTCTGGGGCGAACTCTCCAAACTGCAGAAGGAAGAGCGTGCAAAAGGCGGCGTTCTGGATATGGAGACAGAGGTTGTTTCCGGTCTGACAGCATACGGCCCGGGATATATCAATGAGGAGATGAAGGATTTAGAGCAGGTTGTCGGTCTTCAGACAGACAAGCCGCTGAAGAGAGCATTTATGCCGTACGGCGGAATCAAGATGGCTGAGCAGGCTTGTACGACATACGGATATACACCGAGTAAAAAACTGCATGAAATCTTTACAAAATATCATAAGACACATAACCAGGCGGTATTTGATATCTATACTCCTGAGATGAAGAAGGCACGTCACAACAAGATCATCACAGGTCTTCCGGATACATACGGAAGAGGACGTATCGTAGGCGACTACCGCCGCGTAGCTCTCTACGGTATTGACTACCTGATCGAGCAGAAGCAGTCTGATTTTGTTGAGTATGAGAGACACGGAATGAAGGGAACAGATTTCCGTCTCCGCGAAGAGATCGCTGATCAGATCCGCGCGCTCAATGGAATGAAAGAGATGGCAGAGTCTTACGGCTATGATATCTCCAAGCCGGCGACAAACGCAAAAGAGGCTGTTCAGTGGCTGTACTTCGGATACCTTGCAGCGATCAAGACACAGAACGGAGCTGCAATGAGTGTCGGACGTATTTCCACATTCCTTGATATCTATATCCAGAGAGACCTGGAGAAGGGCATCCTGACAGAGGAGCAGGCTCAGGAGCTCATCGACCACATGGTAATGAAGTTCAGAATGGTGAAGTTCGCGAGAATCCCGTCTTACAACGAACTGTTCTCCGGAGACCCGGTTTGGGCTACGCTGGAGATGGCTGGTATCGGAATGGACGGACGTCACATGGTAACAAAGAACGACTACCGTTTCCTCCACACACTGGAGAACATGGGACCGTCACCGGAGCCGAACCTGACAGTTCTGTACTCCTCACACCTGCCGGAGAACTTCAAGAAATATGCAGCTTATATTTCTGTTAAGACAAGCTCCATTCAGTATGAGAACGATGACGTGATGCGTCCGGTATGGGGCGACGATTACTCCATCTGCTGCTGTGTATCCGCAACAGAGACAGGTAAGGAGATCCAGTTCTTCGGAGCACGTGCGAACCTTGCAAAATGCCTTCTGTACGCGATCAACGGCGGTGTTGACGAGAAGACAAAACAGCAGGTATCTCCGCTGTACAGACCGATCACATCCGAGTACCTTGACTATGACGAGGTTATGGAGAAATATGACCAGATGATGGAGTGGCTGTCCAAGCTGTATGTTGATACACTGAACATGATCCACTACATGCATGATAAGTACTACTATGAGGCTGCTGAGATGGCGCTTATCGATACAAATGTAAGACGTACATTTGCTACAGGTATCGCAGGATTCTCACACGTAGTTGACTCCTTAAGCGCGATCAAGTACGCAAAGGTTAAAGTAGTCCGCGATGACGACGGCGTTGCTACAGGATTCGAGATCGAGGGAGATTTCCCGAGATACGGAAACGACGACGACCGCGCAGACGATATTGCAGTATGGCTGCTCCGCACATTCATGAGCAAGCTGAAGAAGTGCCACACATACAGAAATTCTGAGCCTACTACATCCATCCTTACGATCACATCCAACGTGGTTTACGGTAAGGCTACAGGATCTCTTCCGGATGGAAGAAAAGCAGGCGAGCCGCTGGCACCGGGAGCAAACCCGTCCTACGGCGCAGAGAAGAACGGACTTCTTGCTTCCCTCAACTCTGTTGCAAAACTGCCGTATGAGCAGGCGCTTGACGGAATCTCCAATACCCAGACGATCAGCCCGGGAGCACTGGGACATGACGACGACGAGCGCAAGAACAATCTTGTGCACGTTCTCGACGGATACTTCGATCAGGGAGCTCATCACCTGAACGTGAACGTATTCGGTACAGAGAAACTGATCGATGCGATGGAACATCCGGAGAAGGAAGAGTATGCAAACTTCACGATCCGCGTATCAGGATACGCTGTGAAGTTCATCGACCTGACAAGAGAGCAGCAGCTTGATGTAATCGCAAGAACCTGCCACGATAGAATGTAATTTTCGGGGACGTAGTGAAATTCAGTTTGACTACGTCCCTTTTTAACGGCAGCCCCGTCCCTTTTTGCAGACAGCCCTGTCCCCTTTCGAAATCTGCACAAATGTTGTGCTGATTTCAGTGTGTTTGAATGACAAAATTGTGGAAGTTTCACATAGGGGACATAGTGAATTTCAAAAAGGGACAGGGCTGTGAACAATTGGGGACGTAGTGAAATTCAATTTGACTACGTCCCGGAAGGAGAGTTTATGAACGGATATATCCATTCTACAGAGAGTTTTGGCTCGGTCGACGGGCCAGGCGTACGTTTTGTTATTTTTGTCGCAGGATGTCCGATGCGGTGCCAGTTCTGCCACAACCCGGATACCTGGAACATGCAGGTGGGGGAGCAGAAGAGCGCGGACGAGCTGCTGGCGCAGGCGCTGCGGTACAGATCCTACTGGAAGGACGGCGGCGGAATAACGGTGAGCGGGGGAGAACCTCTGCTTCAGATAGATTTCATGATCGAACTGTTTAAGAAAGCAAAGGAAAAGGGGATCAACACGACGATCGACACGAGCGGCGCGCCTTTTACACGGGAAGAGCCTTTCTTCGGAAAGTTCAATGAGCTCATGAAGTACACGGATCTGCTGCTGGTGGACATCAAGCATATTGATGATGAGCAGCACAAGATACTGACGGGACATACGAACAAGAATATCCTTGACATGGTGCAGTATCTGTCTGAGATCGGAAAGCCGGTCTGGATCAGACATGTGCTTGTGCCGGAGAGAAGCGACAAAGATGAATATCTTGAAAAGCTTTATTCGTTTATAAAGACATTAAATAATGTTGAGAAGGTGGAAGTTCTGCCGTACCATACCTTTGGCGAATATAAGTGGAAAGAGCTGGGATATGACTATCCGCTGGCAGGCATCGAACCGCCGACGAAAGAGCGGATCAAGAATGCAAATGAGATCCTGCATACCGGACAGGAATAAGAGCATGCAGAAAAAATACGCCGGGACGAAACCTGAGGCAGGTGCCGTCCCGGCGTATTTTTTTCTGCCGGATCCTTAAAGAGCCCAGCGGACTATAGAAAAAGGGGATGGAAATAATGATCCCCGCAGGTCAGAACTCTGCTGCGTGCACTGTCCCTTCAGGAAATATAATCGTTACTCTCGTAAACTTCCCTTCGAGGGATTCAATTGTCAGCCCCAGATTCAGTCTGTCGCACAGTGTCTTTGCAAGATACAGTCCCATCCCCGTGGAAACGCTTTTTGACCGGTCTGACCCGGTAAATTGTCGTCCCGCAAAATAAAGTTCCCGTCTCTTGCGCAAAAGCAGCGAATTATAAT
>HHCFR05603__coassemble_371_pt1 | contig 62243 bp, 53 predicted proteins | sample HHCFR05603__metabat2_high_PE_041 | metagenome-assembled genome bin HHCFR05603
CCGGCGCTCCGGCGTCGCCGCTGTCGTAGTGGTCGAAACCGGGCTTGCCTTGCATGAGGCTTTCAAAGGCGCGGTCGCTGCCGGATGTAAAATACATGGCGTCGCCTCCTTTCTGGTTTTGGGCATGAAAAAAGCGGCGTTCCTGTTCTTCCATCTGGAAGTAAGAAACGCCGCCTATGCGGATCGTTATATAATTTTCAAATCAAAGTTAATATGCTACTTAGGGGCTATCCGTAGAAATTTTAGTGCGCTTGCCATTAGTAAAATAATGCGTTGGACTCTGATTGTGAACCATCAATCTACGCCCATTTCTACGCCCAAATTGCATGAAAGTATATGGTTTTATGTGCTTCTTTATAAAGTTGCGTTTTCAAGAAATGCAGTAACCATGCGGGTTTGCGGACTTATATGGAGAAGCATGAAGTTATAGAAATTGGCTCGCGTATTACGATACCTAATTTCATATCTTTCTCCTTTTAAGTTTCTCTGTTATTTCAGGCGTCTATCTCCATCCTGCGCCTGCGTCTCAGTCCCTTGTCTCCATCAGGATGACCACGCCGAATGAAAATGTGATCTCCACCGTATCCTCCGCGTACTCATTGCTCACGCAGAGGCTTCCATAAGGCTTAAGGACATGATTTTTAAGGGGGTATTTCGCCCCGGTGATATTGAAGTCATCCACGGGAAATTCCAGTGGAAATACGGAGAAGAAGGGGCCGAATGCCTCTTCTCTCTTCAGAGTGATCCCGTGGCTCAGGAGCCTGATCTGATTGTGGCTGTCCACGATCCGCGCATCCGCTCCCGCGTCCAGCGCCACTTTAAGGCTCTGAACATTCGCCCACAGATGATCCGCCCTCTTCCCGGTTCCGCCCAGGATCCAGATCTCATGGCGGTGAAGATCAAGGCACAGCCTCAGCGCGATCTCCGTATCGGAGGCATCCTTCACAGGATTGAACTCCCGGATCGGCACATTCGTCTCTTCTCTATAATATGTCACTACATCGTCCGGAGCGCTGTCAAAGTCGCCCACGATATAATCCGGTTTAATGTCATGGTCGTGGAGGAACACAAGCCCTCTGTCCACACCGATGATGAACTCCGTATCTTCACTTTGCAGAATCGGCAGGACAAACTCTTCTTCAAGCAGTCCTCCGCTGACGATCACAGTCCGTTTACTCATAGCTTCTCAATATCTCCATAAATTTCTCTGTATTGTCTCTGATCTCATTCTTGAACACACCGGAACCTGAGACGATCACATTCGCCCCTGCCTCCAGCACCTCCGCCACGTTGGACGGATAGATCCCGCCATCCACCTCAAGGTCCGCCGGCAGATTTCTCTCATCCAGAAGCTTTCTCAGCTCCTTGATCTTATCCAGAGACTCCGGAATGAACGCCTGACCGCCGAATCCCGGCTCCACACTCATGACCAGGAACATCTCCGCCCGGTCAAGATACGGGAGCAGTGCCTCAACCGGCGTAGCCGGTTTGATGGATATCCCTGCTTTCACACCGCAGGCATGGATCTTATCCAGCGTCTCGGAGAGATCCCGGCAGGCTTCCAGATGGACGGTGATAATATCCGCGCCGCATTTTGCAAATTCTTCTACATACCGCACCGGTTCTTCGATCATCAGATGAACATCCATCACCTGTCCGGTCACTCCGCGGATGGAAGCAAGGACCGGCATCCCGAAAGAGATGCTCGGAACAAACATCCCGTCCATCACATCAAAATGGATGTACTGTGCTCCCGCTTCTTCCGTAATCTTAAGCTGCTCTCCCAGGCACTTGAAATCTCCTGAAAGTATGGATGGCGCTAAAATCCTGTTCATCCTCTAATACCTCTTCCTTTCCTGAAGCTCCCGGTACATTTCCACATAGTTCTCGTACCGGATCCTGTGTATCTTTCCCTGTTCCACGGCCTCTTTCACCGCGCATCCCGGCTCATGGATATGGCCGCATCCGTTAAAACGGCACTTTCCTTCATACGGCTCAAACTCGGGGAAGCAGTATTTCAGCTCCTCCTTTTCAAAATCGTTTACATACAGCGAGCTGAATCCCGGCGTATCCATGATATAAGAGTCCTCATTGATGACCAGCAGCTCAGAATGCCGGGTCGTATGCTTTCCTCTGGCGATCTTCCGGCTGATGGTCCCTGTCTCCATCTTCACCTGCGACTGAAGAAGATTGATCAGGGACGACTTTCCCACGCCGGAGGGTCCGGCGATGGCAGTGGTCTTTCCCTTGAGAAATGTCTTCAGCCTTTCAATATTCTCCTGTTCCCTCGCACTTGTAAATACAAGAGGACATCCGCATCCCCTGTAGATTTCCGCCAGTTTCTCTATCTCCGGTCCTCCCGCGATATCTGTCTTGTTGAAGCACAGCACTGTCGGAATTTCCTTTCTCTCCATCATGACCAGAAATCTGTCCAGGAGATTAAAATGGGGCTCCGGCTCTGTCACCGCGAACACCACAAGAGCCTGATCGATATTCGCCACTGCCGGGCGGATCAGCTCATTCTTTCTCGGAAGGATCTCTGTGATATTTCCTTCCATATCCTTTTCGTCAAGGATCTCAATCTCGACGTCATCCCCCACGAGAGGTTTGATCCCCTCCTTCCGGAACGCGCCTTTTGCCTTACACTCATAAACACCGGATCCTGCTGCGTGAACGTAGTAGAATCCGGCGATACCTTTTACAATTTTTCCCTTCATGATATTACTGCTTCTCATGATCAGTTTGTATTTTCTGTCTCCGAATCACCGTCGGAAGTATCCCCTCCCGGCGTCTCCGGCCCGAGGCTGACGGTAAATCCTACGGAAGTACCTTCCGCCACTTCACTGCCCGGGCTGATCGTCTGGTTCATGACATACCCCGGTGTGATACTGCTGCTGTAGTCCTGCGTGACCTGTCCCACGCTGAGCCCGGCATCCTTCAATGCCTGCTCCGCCTGCTCCTGGGTCATTCCTGCCGTAAGGTTTGGCACTGAAACAGTCTTTGTCTCTGGTCCGAGACTCACCACATAGCTTACCGTGCTTCCCTGCGCCACCTCACCGCTTTCGGGAGACTGAGAGATAACCTCCCCTGCCGGCTTATCGCTGTACTGTTCTGAAGCGCTTCCGACCAAACCTGCACTTCTAAGGGCTGCTTCTGCATCTGAAGCCTGTTTGCCGACAATCTGAGGCACCGATACTTTCTTCTGCTCCGGTCCGAGACTGATCACGATCGTTACTTCTGTTCCTTCTTCTACCTCGGAACCTTCGTCCGGACTGACGGACATGACACGTCCTTCTTCTATATCATCGCTGAAGTCTGAATCTTTCTTGACTACCAGTTTTGCATCTTCGATCGCCTTCTCAGCTGCCGCCTCTTCCATTTTGACCACCTCAGGAACGATCGTTGTCTTTGTCTCCGGACCTGTGCTGACGACGACTTCGATTGTCGTATGTTCATCAACCATCTCTCCATCGCCCGGATCCTGGCTTATGATCTCTCCCTCGTCATATTTATCAGACGCTTCTCTCCCTGAGACGCGCATTCCGAGATTCTTGTCATTCAGCTCGTCCTTTGCTTCCTCTTCCGTCATTCCCCGCACATCCGGAACCTCAACCTTTTCTTCCTTTGTGGCTGTGATGCCGGGACCGCTGAAGATGCCGACTGCATTCCCCACAAGAAAGATTACGAGAAGCGCAACGATCACTCCCGCCACGATCAGCAGGATACGCATGATCTTCTTCGTATCAGGATTTACATCCTTCTTCTTCCTCCGCTCCTCCTGATAATCATCCTCATCCTCGTCGTCCTCGTCCTCGTCGTCATACTCATCTTCATCATATTCATCATCGTCATATTCATCATCGTCGTCATCATATCTCTGCTTCTGAAGCTGTTCCAGTTCCTCCGTTGACATGACGACTGTCCGGTCGTTATCCGGCGCTGCCGCGCCGATGCTCCCCGTGATGACAAAATCTCCGTCCGGATCCACAAGCGAACGCTTCAGATCCAGAAGCAGCGACTCGCAGTCATGATATCTGCGCTCCGGATTCTTCTGGGTACATTTCATGATGATGCACTCCAGACTGTACGGAATATCCGGCACCTCTTTGGACGGCGCAGTAATCTCCTCCTGAAGATGCTTCAGCGCCACGCTGACAGTGGAATCTCCGTCAAACGGAACGTGCCCGGTCACCATCTCATACATGGTGATCCCGGCGGAGTAGATATCGCTCTTCTCATCCACATGTCCGCCCCGCGCCTGCTCCGGCGATGTATAATGAACCGACCCCATGACGCTCGCACTGATCGTCTGAGTAGACGTGGTCGCCCGGGCGATACCGAAATCGGTTACCTTCACTTTTCCTTCTTTTGATATAATGATATTCTGCGGTTTGATATCCCGATGGATAATGTGACGGTTGTGGGCTGCCTGTATACCCGTAACCATCTGAATTGAAATGCTGATGGTCTCCTTGGCCGAAAGCCTCCCCTTCTTCTGGATATAATCCTTCAGAGTGATCCCTTCAACCAGCTCCATGACCATATAGTAAAGCCCGCGGTCCTGGCCCACATCATAGACGTTGACCACATTCGGATGCATCAGCCCCGCCGCCGCCTGTGCCTCACTCAAAAACTTCTGGATAAATACCTGATCTGAACGGTAGTCGCTTTTTAAAACCTTGATCGCCACGTACCGGTTCAGCTTGTGATCCTTGCCTTTGTATACGTCCGCCATGCCGCCGGACCCGATCCGGCCGAGGATCTCATACCTTTTCCCTAAAAAAACGCCTTCTTTGATCATACACTCACCTCATCTGCAAACGGCTCAACCAGTACTACCCCTATATTATCCGTACCGCCGTTCTCTTTTGCCGCTTCAACCAGAGACTGGCCTGCCTCAACGATATCGCGGCCCCCCTGCACGATATGGAAGAGTTCCTCATCCTCAACCATATTGCTCAGGCCGTCTGTGCACATCAGAATGATGTCTCCCCTTTTCAGACGGTGCTCATAAAAGTCAACATCCACGTCGGCCTTGGCACCGATCGCTCTGGTGATAATATTCTTATCCGGGTGATGCTTCGCCTCCTCCGGCTTGATCCCGCCGAGCCTTACCATCTCTTCCACAAGAGAATGGTCCTTGGTAAGCTGCTGTATTCCCTGATTGATCAGGTACAGCCGGCTGTCGCCCACATTTGCGAAATACATCATCTGGTTTACAATGGTCGCTGCCACAACAGTCGTACCCATGCCCTTTAAGTGTGCGTCGCGGGACGCCTCCTTTATGATCTCCCGGTTCGCCGTCTTGATCGCGCCCACAAGGACTCTCTCAATGTCCTCGCCCTCGCTTCTCTCAAGCTCGCGCTTCAACACTTCTACCGTATACTTGGAGGCATAGTCGCCTGCCTGATGGCCGCCCATACCGTCCGCCACAACGAACAGATTGCGGAGAATACCCAGCGGTCTGTCTGTTGCATAGACATAATCCTGATTCACCTGTCGTACCATTCCAACGTCTGTAATTGAAAATGTCCTCATAATTTTCTCCTTATTCTCTGTCAGTTTTCACATAGCGGCGTCTGAGCTGACCGCAGGCCCCGTCGATATCAGAGCCCATTTCCCTTCTTATAGTAACATTTATTCCGCTTTTTTCAAGTTTATTTTTGAAATTCAGGGCATTTTCCCTGCTCGGGCGCACGAAATCCCGCTCCTTCACCGGATTGACCGGGATCAGATTAAGATGACAGTTTCTCGGCCGCAGCAGCGCCGTCAGCTCCCGCGCATCTTCCTCCGTATCGTTCACTCCATGGACCAGGCTGTACTCGAACGTCACCCGCCTGCCGGTCTTTTGGAAATATTCATCGCACGCATCCAGCACTTCCGAGAGGTCATACTTGTTCGCCACCGGCATGAGCCTCCTGCGCTTCTCCTGGGTGGAGCCGTGCAGGGACAGGGCAAGCGTGATCTGGAGATCCTCGTCCGCCAGCTTCCGTATGCCGGGCACGATCCCGCAGGTGGATACTGTTACACTCCGCTGGCTGATGTTCAGCCCGTGTTCATCCGTCAGGAGCCGGATAAACTTAACGAAATTATCATAGTTGTCCAGCGGTTCGCCCGTACCCATAACGACCACGTTGGACACTCTCTCCCCGGTGATCTTCTGGATCTGGTAGACCTGCCCCAGCATCTCGGAAGCGGAAAGATTTCTCTGAAGTCCGCCGATGGTAGACGCGCAGAACGCGCACCCCATCCTGCACCCCGCCTGAGACGAAATGCAGACTGAATTGCCGTGCTTATACCGCATCAGTACACTCTCCACCACATTGCCGTCATACAGCCGGAAAAGGAATTTGTTGGTGCCGTCCAGCCTGGACACCTGCCGTTCAAGCATCTCCACCGGGAGGATAACATACTCTTCTTTCAGCCTCTCCCGAAGCTTTTTCGACAGATTGGTCATCTCGTCAAAGCTGTCCGCAAGCTTCACATGCAGCCATTCATAGATCTGTCCGGCGCGGAACGCCTTCTCTCCCATTTCCTCCACTTCAGCTTTCATCTCATCATATCCAAATGCGCGGATATCCTTTTTCATTGTGTTTCCTTCCCCTGTCTCTGTTGTTCTTCCTCCTGTGGCGCACGCTTCACCAGCCTGGCGATGAAGAATCCGTCGCATCTATGTACTCCCGGGAGAAGCTGGAGGCATCCCTTCTCCTGGACGCTGTCCCTCAGTTCCGGGCACAGGCGGTCTCTGATGCCGTCCTGTTCAAACCCGGGGTATTCTTCCAGGAACCAGTGTACATTGTCGATATTCTCCGCCGGGTTCACCGTGCAGGTGCTGTACAGGAGCACCCCGCCGGGCTTCACATACCTCTGTACACAGCTTAAGATCTGCCGCTGCAGCTTCACCAGCGCTTCCGTTCCCTCCGGGGACGCCTTATATCTGAGGTCCGCCTTTTTCCCCAGGACGCCCAGTCCGGAACAGGGGAGATCCGCGATCACAAGATCCGCTTTCTCCTCGAATTCCTCGTCGAACACCGCAGCGTCCCACACTTCTGCATCAATATTTTCAAGCTCCGCCTGCTCGATGTTCTCGCGGATCAGATCAACCTTCTTCTCCGTCAGATCTCTTGCCTGCACATGTCCGGTTCCTTCCATCCGTTCTGCCGCATGGAGCGCTTTTCCGCCCGGCGCGGCACACACATCGAGCACCTCCGCCCCCTTAGGCGGGTCCGCAAGCTCCCCCGCCAGCATGGAGCTGACGTCCTGCACTGCAAAAAGGCCGTCCCGGAATGTCTCAAGCCCATCCAGATAATCATACCCTGCAATCTCAAAGGCATAAGGCAGGTATGGATGAGGCGTCACCCGGACGCCTTCTTCCTCCAGACGTTTCTTCAGCTCCTCCGGGGAAATGCGGTCCAGACGGCAGCGGATCGTCAGCGGCTTTTCCTTCTGAAAATCTTGCAGCATCGTCTCGATCACTTCCCTGCTGTAGCTCTTCTTCCAGAGCTCCAGGATCCACTCCGGGCAGGAATACCGGATTGAAAGCGCCTTCAGGCCTCTGGACGGGTATTCCACCTGTTCCAGGCCTCTTGCCGTGCTCCTGAGCACGCCGTTGACATACCCCTTCAGTCCGGAGAACCCCTTTCTCACCGCCAGGTTCACAGCCTCGCTGCACACCGCACGGTCAGGGACAGAGTCCATATATTTCAGCTGATACACCGCACTTCTTAAGATATTGCGGATGACCGGCTTCATCTTCTTTACTTTTACTTTGGAAAACTGATCAAGGATGTAGTCGATCTCGATCATGTGCTCCAGCGTGCCCTCTGTCACCCGGGTGATAAAGGCTCTCTCCCGCTTCTCGAGATACTGATATTTCTCCAGCACTTCTCTGAGCACCACATGGCTGTATGCACCGTTCTCCGTCACTTCCATGAGGACCGCAAGCACGATCTCCCGTTCATTCACCGGTTTAGTCATTCCTTCTTCTTCCTCCTATGATGATCAGACGCAGGAACTGCAGGATCATAGATGCCGCGCCTGCCACATAGGTGAGTGCAGCCGCCCTGAGGACCTTCTTTACATCCCCCACTTCCTCCGGATATAGCATTCCCGATGATTCGAGCACTCTGACCGCCCGGCTCGAGGCGTTGAACTCCACCGGAAGCGTTACGATCTGAAAAAGCACCGCCGCCGAAAAGAGCAGGATCCCCAGATTGATGAGCAGGCCCGACATCTGGCTGTTCATGAGCAGGCCGATCAGGATCAGCGGCCAGGACAGCGCCGAGCCGAAATTCGCCACAGGGACAAGGGCTCCTCTGATCGAGAGCGGCGCATATCCAGCCGCATGCTGTACCGCGTGCCCGCACTCATGCGCGGCAACGCCGATCGCCGCGACAGAGGACGAGTTATATACGGTGTCGGAAAGCCCCAGCGTCTTCTTTCCCGGATTGTAATGGTCCGTCAGGTTTCCCGGGATATGGATCACCTGCACATCGTAAATCCCGTTCCGCCGCAGGATCCTCTCCGCCGCCTCCTTCCCGGTCATGCCCGAGTGGCTCCTGACCCGCGAATAACGCGAAAACACGCTGTTCACCCGGCCGGATGCGGCCATACAGATGACCACGCCGATCAGAACAAGTAAATACGTCCAGTCATAGTAATAGTAAAACATAGCATCCTCCTGAGATCTTCAAATCCTGCGCTGAAACTCCTGTCACTGCGCGCGTTCTTCCCGCGTAAAAACAGTTCCTTCTTCCAGCGCATACCCCCTCAGGAATGCACCTGTCTCCATCCTTTTCTTTCCCGGGATCTGCAGCTCATATACCCGCAGGATCCCGCTTCCGGTCTGTACTGTGAAATCATTTTTCCCGACAGAGATCACAGTCCCCGGCTCTTTCTCACCCGCGCCTTCTCCTTCTGCCTTAGCCCGCCAGATCTTCACCACTTTTCCGTTCCAGTGGGTGTAGGCGCTGGGCCAGGAATTCAGTCCACGCACAAGGCGCTCGATGCGGACCGCCGGCTGACTCCAGTCGATATCTCCCATCTTCTTGTCCAGCATCTTCGCATACGCGGTCGGGCTCTCTCCCTGTTTCTCGAAAACCGCAGTCCCATTCTCAACTGCCTCAAGCGTCCTGACGCAGAGCGCTGCGCCCGCCGCCGCCAGCTTGTCGTGGAGCGTCTCTCCGGTCTCATCCTCATCCACCGGTACTTCTGTCTTCATGATCATATCGCCGGTATCCAGTCCTTCGTCCATCTGCATAGTCGTGACGCCTGTCACCTTCTCGCCTTCGATGATCGCCCACTGGATCGGAGCCGCTCCCCGGTATTTCGGGAGCAGGGATGCATGGACATTGATGCATCCGTAGGGTGTAAGCTCCAGGATCGTCTTCGGCAGGATCTGCCCGAAAGCAATGACTACCATCACATCTGCGTTGTACTTCTTCAGCTCCTCCACACACTCCGGATCACGGATCCGTTTCGGCTGGTAGACCGGGATCCCATGGCGCTGCGCCGCCGCCTTCACAGGGGTCGGCTGCATTTCCTTTCCCCGTCCCTTCGGTTTGTCCGGCTGAGTTACTGCGAGACACACATCATGTCCCGCCTCCACAAGAGCCTCCAGAGTCCCTACGGAGAAATCCGGAGTTCCCATAAAGATAATCCTCATCAATTATTCCTCCGTTCCTTCTTCCTCTTCCTCTTCCTCATACGTCACATCGTGGAGACCGTCCTCTGCCATGTCCACGTAGAGTCTGCCGGACAGATGGTCGATCTCATGGCAGAATGCCCTGGCTAGGAGTCCTTCTCCCTCCAGCTCGACCGGCTCCATCTCCTGGTTGAGCGCCCGAACCTTCACATGGCTCGGCCTTGTGACAATGCCCCATTTTCCCGGGACACTCAGGCAGCCCTCTTCTCCGGTCTGCTCACCGGACGTCTCGATGATCTCCGGGTTGATCAGAACGATGGGGCCTTCTCCCACATCGATGACCACGATCTGCTTGAGTATCCCCACCTGGGGCGCCGCCAGTCCGACACCGCATCTCTCATACATGGTCTCAAGCATATCCCCGATCAGGATCTTTGTCCGAAGACTCATCTTCTTAACTTCTTTGCACTGTTTTGTCAGTATCTCGTCTCCGATTTCTCTTATCTGTCTGATTGCCATAACTTTCTCCTTCTCACCTTTCTCTGTCTATGAAATTCCCATCGGATTAAAATCAAACTGGATCCTCATCTTGTCAAATCCGGAATTCAGATCAATATACTGCTCCAGTCTGTCCTTTATCCCTGTCAGTGTATCATATTCCGGTGCTTTTATGTAGAGCACACGTCTGTATATATCTTTTATCTTATCCACTCCCGGACTTGCAGGTCCGATAACCGCAGCTTCCGTCTGCCTGGCCACCCGGAGCGCGTACTCCTTTAGATAATGGCAGCCCTTCTCCAGAAGCGCTTCATCCCCGCAGGAGACGAGAACCGCCATCAGGTTCTCCACCGGGGGATATCCCATCAGATCCCGGTAGCGGATCTCTTCCTCGTAGAACGCCTCATAATCCTGAGCCGCCGCCGTGACGACAGCATAATGCTCCGGACTGTATGTCTGGATCACCACCTGCCCCGGCCGTTCTCCCCGTCCGGCTCTTCCCGCCGCCTGGGTCAGAAGCTGGAACGTCCGCTCCCCGGAACGATAATCGTCCGTATAGAGGGACATATCCGCCGCCAGCACACCGACCAGCGTCACATTCGGGAAATCATGTCCCTTCACGATCATCTGGGTGCCGACCAGAATATCCGCCTCCTCATTTGAAAAGGCGGACAGGATCTTCTCGTAAGAATCCTTCTGCCGGGTCGTGTCCATATCCATGCGGAGCACCCGCGCCTCCGGGAACATTTCCTTTACGATCTCTTCGATCTGCTGGGTCCCGGCCCGGAATTCCCCGATATGGCGGGAACCGCACTCCGGGCATACCGTCACTTTCGGCTGTGTATAGCCGCAGTAGTGGCACACCATGCGCCCGTCCCGGTGCACGGAGAGAGACACGCTGCAGTGCGGACATTTCACCACATGGCCGCACTCTCTGCAGGAGATGAATCCCGAGTATCCCCGCCGGTTCAGGAAGAGCATGATCTGTTCTTTCCGCTCCAGGCGGTCCGCCATCAGCTCCTGCAGCCTCCGGCTTAAGATGGACCGGTTTCCCTCCCGCAGTTCCTGCCGCAGGTCTACGATCTCCGCCTGCGCCATCTGCTGCATCCGGGAACGGTTCCGCATCTCCAGAAGCACATATTCCCCGCGCTTCGCCCTGTACATGGCTTCCAAGGACGGAGTTGCACTTCCTAGGACCACCCCAGCGCCCTCCATCTGCGCCCGCTTCACCGCGGTCTCCCTTGCATGGTATCTTGGTACCTGCTCGCTCTTGTAGGTTGGCTCGTGCTCCTCATCGATGACGATCAGCCCGAGATCCGGGAAGGGAGTAAAAAGGGCAGAGCGGGGACCGATCATCACGTCCACCTCTCCCGCCTTGGCGCGCATCATCTGATCATACCGCTCACCTGCGGAGAGCCTGGAATTCATGATCGATACCCGGTCTCCGAAACAGCGGTAGAAACGCATGACCGTCTGGTAAGTCAGCGCGATCTCCGGAATGAGCACGATCGCCTGCTTTCCCATCTCAACCACCGTGCGGATCATCTCCATATACACTTCCGTCTTGCCGCTCCCGGTCACGCCGTAGAGAAGATAGGTGTACCTCTTCCCCTCCCTGTAGTCTTGCCTGAAACGGCCGATCACATTCTGCTGTTCTTCTGTGAAAATGATCTCCTGCCGTTTCTGCTCCGTCTCTTTCACGGGGTTGCGGTAGACCTGTTTCTCCTCAAGCACAATCACGCCCTGTTCTTCCAGGGCGCGGATCACATTCAGAGTGATATTCAGTTTCTTTGTCACAAGCTCATATTCCAGCACAGGATCGTCCAGCAGAGCCGCAAGCAGCCTCGCTCTCGCCTTCTGGTTCTTCTCCAGATAGAACGCAAGCTTTTCTTTCCCCTCCTCCTCCGAAAGGAGCAGCCTTACACGCCGTTTCACACGCGCGTTCTCTTTCTGCCGGATGGGCAGCACGGTCTTGAGCGCCTGGATCATGGTACCGCCGTAATGCTCCTTCATCCAAGCCGCAAGGGCGATAAGCTTTGCCTCAATGGCCACGCCCTCCCTGGAAATATCCTCAATCTCCTTTACCTTTGACAAGTCATAGTCACAAGTCTCCGAGAGCGCTGTCACATAGCCCTTTGTCCTCCGGTCTGCCTTTCCGAAAGGGACGATCACTTCCATCCCCGGCCTGAGCTCCGCCTCCAGGCGCTCTGGTATCCTGTACTGAAAGATCTTGTCCAGTTTTTCATGTTGTATATCTACGATAATGTCTGCAAACACACGATCACACCGTTCCCTGCTGCTGATTTTCCTCTTTCTTCTCTTCCTTCAGCTCTTCCAGGACTTCCGCGATCAGGACCCGCTCATCCATGGGATACTTGACTCCCCGGATCTCCTGGTAATCCTCGTGTCCTTTTCCCGCGAGCACGATCACATCCCCTGGCTGTCCATGCGCGATGGCATACTTGATCGCTTCCTTCCGGTCACAGATCTCCACATATTTTCCGTCTGTCTTTCCGATTCCGATCTTGATATCGTCAATGATCGCCTGGGGCTCTTCGAATCTCGGATTATCCGATGTGATGATCGTCAGGTCCGCCAGGCGTCCTGACACCTCGCCCATCTCGTACCGCCTGTCTTTCGAGCGGTTTCCCCCGCAGCCGAAGAGACAGACAAGACGCTTCGGATGATATTCCTTCAGCGTGGTCAGAATGCTCTCCAGACTCATGGCATTGTGCGCATAATCGATCATCAGCGTAAAGTCATCGGAGACTTTGACCATCTCGATACGCCCTTTCACCTTCGCCTTCTTCAGCGCATCCTTGATTTTCTCCACCGGCACCTGGAAATGCCGGCACACAGAGATGGCGGTCAGTGAGTTGTAGACGCTGAACTTGCCGGGGATATCGATCTCCACGTCAAAGTCCATCAGCCCTGCCACATGGTATGCCACTCCCAGGTATCCCGGCCTGGATACAAGCTGTACATTCTCCGCGCGCAGGTCCGCTTCGTCTGAAAATCCAAAGGTTTCGATCCTGCAGGTTGCCCCCTGGAAAACGTCTCTGAAATATTTGTCGTCCACGTTCGCGATCCCCAGCCTGCACTGCTTGAACAGAAGTCCCTTGCAGCGCTTATAATCGTCAAAATCCTTGTGCTCGTTGGGGCCGATATGATCGTGTCCCAGATTGGTGAAGATCCCGATCTCAAACGGGATTCCCGCAGTACGGTTAAGCATCAGTCCCTGGGAAGACACTTCCATGACCACACTGTCGCATCCTTCCTTCACCATCTCTGCAAAATACTGGTGGATCGTATAGGACTCCGGCGTGGTATTGGCGGCGGGAATCCTCCGTTCGCCGATGATTGCCTCTATGGTCCCGATCAGGCCCACCTTGTGTCCCACACTCTCCAGAATAGACCGGATCATATAGGTGGTCGTCGTCTTTCCCTTCGTCCCTGTGATCCCGATGATCTTCAGCTTCTCCGCCGGGTACCCGAAATACGCCGCCGACATGAGCGCGAGTGCATATCTGGTGTCAGGCACCCGGATGACCGTCACATCCTCCGGCACCTCCACATCCTTCTCCACAACGAGCGCCGCCGCGCCTTTCTCCGCCACATCCGCTGCAAACTTATGTCCGTCAGAGACCGCACCGCTGATGCACACAAAGACCGAGCCGGGCTCTACTCTGCGGGAATCATTTACCAGCGTTGTCACTTCAGCCGAATCTCTGCCCTGAACTACTTCATACTCCAGTCGTTCCAACAATTTATTTAATCTCACGGTTAAAGTCCTCCTGTTTTCCATCTGTGGTTACTGTTCACGCTTAGCCGCCTCCTACATGCAGGCATGGCGCTGCAGTTTCCTATCCATGCGTGCGGTGCGAACAGTAACTATCTGTGATATAGAATACCACAATCCGCCCTCAGATGCACGGATTTTTCTGGACAAACGGTATACGATAATATATCATAAGAAAGCTGACTCTGACTTTAACCTGATAAAAAAAGATTAGGAAAGAGAGGAACTCAACATGTTCACAGATTTTATCAACGCACTGAGCGATCTGCTCTACAGCCGTATTCTGATCGTCCTGCTGCTCGGGACCGGCATCTACTTCTCGGTACGGACAAGATTCGTCCAGTTCCGTCTGTTTGCCGAGTCCATCCGCGTCGTGGCGCAGCCCAACACAGAGGGGAACGGGCTGTCTTCCTTCCAGGCGCTGATGGTATCCACTGCTTCCAGAGTGGGGACAGGCAATATTGCGGGCATCTCCACTGCCATCTGTCTCGGTGGCGCCGGGGCCGTGTTCTGGATGTGGCTCACCGCCATTCTCGGAAGCGCATCCGCATTTATCGAGAGTACGCTGGCACAGATCTATAAGAGGAAAGCGGAGGACGGGAGCTCCTACGGCGGTCCCGCCTACTATATCCAGGCAGCGCTGAAACAGCACTGGATCGGCGTTCTGTTCGCTGTCTTTCTGATCCTGACCTATATGGGCGGTTTCAACCTTGTGGCGTCCTTCAATATTGCAGACTCCTTCCGGGCATACGGATTCTTTGACGAATCCTCCACACCGCTCATCGTGGGCATCATCCTCGCCCTTGTCTTCGCCCTGTGTATCTTCGGCGGGAGCAGACAGATCTCGCGGATCACGGAAATACTGGTCCCTGCAATGGGGATCTTCTATCTCGCAGTGGCGCTGTTCATCGTAGCGACACACTATGAACTGATCCCGCAGATGTTCCGGGATATCTTTACAAACGCCTTTGACTTCCGTGCGATCTTCGGCGGGTTCGCCGGCTCCTGCGTCATGAACGGTATCAAGAGGGGACTGTTCTCCAACGAGGCCGGCGTGGGATCGGCTCCGAATGCGGCGGCAAGCGCCTCCGTCTCCCACCCGGTGAAGCAGGGACTTGTGCAGATGCTTTCAGTATTCATCGACACCATCCTGATCTGCTCCGCGACGGCTTTCATGCTCCTCTGCTCAGGCGTGGCGCCCAGCGACGAGCTCAAGGGAATGCCCTGGGTCCAGGCGGCAGCCTCTGAGTCTCTGGGTGGATTCGGTACGATCTTCATCTCCATCGCGCTCTGCCTGTTCGCCTTCACTACACTGATCGGCAACTTCTACTATGCGGAGATGGGACTGAAGTACCTCTGCGGAAAAACTCCGGGCAGAGCTCTCCTGAACACCTTCCGCATCATCGCCGCAGTGATCGTCCTCGCCGGCTCCGTCATGGAATTCGGCCTTGTGTGGAGCACCGCGGACGTACTGATGGGATTCATGGCGATCATCAACCTGCCCGTGATCATCATCCTCGGCGGTCCCGCCATCCGCTGCATGAAAGACTACGTCAAGCAGAAAAAAGCCGGGAAAAATCCCGTGTTCAAGGCAGCGGACATCGATCTCAGAGACAAGACCGACTTCTGGAATTAAGAAGACGAAATGAGGCTTTTGCGGATAAATCTCTTCCGCTGTCAAAAACGTAAATTTTATATGGATAATCAGACCGCGGCAGACTGCCCGCTGCATCGCAGTGCACGCTTCACTCTACCTCATCCCCTGGAATGTCTGTAACAGAAGGGAAATACTCGTCCAAAGGGACTCGCATTTCCTTCTTAACAGACAGAACCAGGTGTATTCGGAACGTTCCGCTTATCGCATCTGCTCACGCAGCGGGCAGTCTGCCGCGTCGGCTTTCTCAGTATGAAATTTACGCTTTTAACGGAGGAAAGACTTATTCGAAAAGAACATTTCTAAAGAAGTGCATCATTGCAGAAATTTGTCAAAATGACGCATCCCTGCGGATTTGAAAGATGTCCGGCAGGGTGCGTCTTCTTTTTTGCGAAACGGACTTTCTGTTATAGATAAAGTAATCCCGCAGGTAATGTCATGTGAGCAAAACATAAAGTGAGAGCGTTCCGAAAAGCATTCGTTTTGGATGTTAGGCGGAAGCAAATGGAGTTCCATTGAACGAACATTTGCCTCCGGCGTTACATCCATTCGAATCTTTGAGGTAGAGCGGAACGGTTTTGCGATATGACATTACCTGCGGGATGGAGCTTTATCTGTAAAAGAAAGCCTCATTTCGTCACGCAATCTTTCTCCCTATGGAGGTCCTCCGCAGGACCCACACGCATGCGAACGATACAGCGGCGATGCTGATGATCAGGGCGGGCACGGCGATCCATGCGGTCAGGTCAGTGGGTTCCATGTATTTCTTGTAGTTGTCCAGGAAAAGGATGTGGATCAGATAAATCCCAAAAGAGCATCCGCAGAAGAGATCAATGATCTTCTTCGCCTTTTCCGAGGGATTGAATTCTGACTTTTTCAGCCTTATGACAAACAGGAAAAAGGCGGCTCCCGCCAGGACAAGGAAGGGGCTTCCATATTCAAGCGCTCTCTCATAATGTTCGCCCGTGAGCGCCGTGACGCCCCATGTGATGCCGAAAGTGGCTGCCATGCATACGGCAAATACCGCTGCGGTGACCCGCTGGCTGATCCGGATATGCTTTCTGTACTTATAGAGATAATATCCGATGAACACAAAGTAAGAATAAACACGGTCTCCGACGATCGGGATGTCGTAATACGCCTCTCCGTCCTGAAGAGCCACAATGTAGTTGAAAATGACCGCTGCCGTGATCACAATGAGAAATGCCTTCTCCATCGTCAGATCCATATTGCGGCACATGATCTGGAAAAAAGGCAGCACGAAATAGATCGGTATCATGGCGTAGAGGTACCAGAGATGCGCCTCGGTGGGCACATACAGGATCTGCCTGAGATCATACCCTGTCCCCATATAATACACATTCCAAAGATAGTAGACGACACTCCACACGACAAGCGCCAGAAAAAAATGCAGAAGCCTTTTTATGTGTTTGCGCAGGGGTTCATCCCTTCCCAGAAGGAGCGCGCCCGTGATCATGAAAAAACAGGGAACGCTCACTCTGGAGAGCGTGTCAATGACAAGGGCAAACAGATACTCCCCGGTCGTCACTTCTCCGTAGGCACGACAGAAATAGTTTGTCACATGGATTGCAATGACCATGAGGAAGGCTGCCATCCTGATCAGCTCCAGATTATAATTTCTCTCCTTCATGATCTTCTGCGCTGCCGCAGTGCTCTGATTTCTCTTTCTCCTCATCTGCGCCCACCTCTCTCTTCCATTCCCGGGTCTTCCGCCCTGTTTCTTCCGGCTCTTCCCCTTCTGCCCAGGTCTTTTCCGCCTTTCTTCATAAGGCTCGCCTTGACGACCGCCCCTTCTCCGTAGCGGCTGTTGAGTTCATCCAGAGCTTTCTTCAGCTTCCTGTGCTTCTCGTCGGGCTCTTTCGGCAGTTCAATGTCAAAGATCGTAAGCTGTTCCGGCTCTGTCTCATCCACAAGCTTTGAGGTACGGATTCCCAGAAGGCGTACAGGCTCGCCGCTCCATATTTCCCGGAAAAGGCTGCATGCCGTCTGGTACAGGATGTCCGGATCGCTGGACGGTCTCTCCAGTTGTGTCTGATGTGACACCGAGCGGAAATCATAGTACTTGATCTCCATGCTCACCATCCCCGCCTTCTGCCCGGCCTTCTTCAGCCGTCTTCCCACGCTGTCCGCAAGCTCCCTGAACACGGGACACGCCTCCTCATAGGTGGCGGCGTCCTCCGACAGAGTGGTGGAATTTCCGATTCCCTTTGCCTGCTCTGGCTCCGCCTGGACGACGTCTGTTCCGATCCCGTTGGCGAATTCCCAGAGCATCTTCCCGTGACTTTTCAGATGGAGCGTGATAAGCCGGGGATCCGCCTGCGCCAGATCCCCGATGGTATTGATCTCCAGCTTCTTGAGCACTTCCACGCTGGACTTTCCCGCCATGTAGAGTTCCCCGATGGGAAGGGGCCACATTTTCTCCCTGATCTCCTCCGGGAAAAGGGTGTGTATCCGGTCCGGCTTCTCGAAATCCGAAGCCATCTTTGCCAGAAGCTTGTTGGTGGAGATCCCGATATTTACCGTGAACCCGAACTTCTCTCTGATCCCGTCCTTGATCTCCAGCGCTCCGTCGATGGGTGAATTCCAGCGTCCGGCAATGGATGTAAAGTCCATGTAACACTCATCCACGCTGACCTGCTCGATCTCTTTCGTAAATGTCCGAAGGTATTCCATGAGAAGCCTGCTCTTCTCCCGGTACATCCTGTGATCCGGCGGAGCCGTCACAAGATTCGGGCACTTACGAAAGGCATTCGCAACAGGTTCCCCCGTGCGGATGCCATACCGTTTTGCCGCAGTGGATTTGGCGAGCACGACCCCATGGCGGGACTTCTGGTCCCCGCCGATGATGGCCGGTATCTCGCGCAGATCCACTGTCGAGCCGTTTTTCAGTTGTTCTACCGCTGTCCAGCTGAGGTAAGCGGAATTCACGTCTATATGAAAGATGATCGATGCCATACGGCAGCCCTTCTTTACTCTGTAGCGGCGATCTGTCCTTTGACCGACGCCTGAAGCTTTCCGTCCGCCACGTCGATGAGGATCGTGTCCCCGCGTCCCACATTGCCCGCCAGGATCAGCCTTGCGGCAAGAGTCTCCACATTCTTCTGCAGATATCTCTTCAGAGGTCTCGCACCGTACATCGGATCATATCCGCCCTCCACGACAAAATTCTTCGCCGCATCGGTCAGTTCGACGCGAAGCTCTTTCTCTGTCAGACGTTTATTGACATCAGCTATCAGTAAGTCAATGATGGCATGAATATTGTCTTTCGTCAATGGCTTGAACATAATTATCTCATCAAGACGGTTCAGAAACTCCGGTCTGAAATGTGCTTTCAGATCGTTCATTGTAAGCTCCTGGCACTTCTCATCCAGTGTTCCGTCCTCCTGGATCCCCTCCAGCAGGTAGTTGGCACCGATGTTGGACGTCATGATCAGGATCGTATTCTTGAAGTCCACGGTCCTTCCCTGGGAATCCGTGATCCGCCCGTCGTCAAGCACCTGAAGGAGTACATTGAACACGTCCGGATGGGCTTTCTCGATCTCATCGAACAGGACTACCGAGTACGGTTTTCTCCTGACAGCCTCGGTGAGCTGTCCGCCCTCGTCATAGCCTACATATCCCGGCGGCGCTCCGATCAGTCTGGACACGGAGTATTTCTCCATGTACTCACTCATATCGATACGCACCATATTGTTCTCATCGTCGAACAGGCTCTGGGCAAGCGCCTTGGCAAGCTCTGTCTTGCCGACTCCGGTAGGTCCGAGGAACAGGAACGAACCGATCGGCTTCGTCGGATCCTTGATTCCCGCCTTTGACCGGATGATTGCCTCTGTGACAAGCTCTACGCCTTCATCCTGGCCAATGACACGTTTGTGCAGCTCATCGGCAAGATGGAGCGTCTTGGTCCTCTCACTCTCATTGAGTTTTGCCACCGGGATTCCTGTCCAGCGGGAGACAATCCGTGCGATCTCATCATCTGTCACGGCTTCATGGACAAGAGACAGGTCTTTTTCCTTGACCTTCTCTTCCTCTTCCTCCAGCTGTTTCTGGAGCTGAGGCAGGCGTCCGTACTGGAGCTCTGCCGCTTTGTTCAGATCATATTCTCTCTGCGCCTTCTGGATGTCCTTGTTGACCTGCTCGATCTCCTCACGGATCTTCTGGACGCGCTCAACGGATTTCTTCTCATTCTCCCACTGCACTTTCTTGCCCGCATACTCTTCCTTCAGTCCGGCAAGTTCTTCCTGGAGATGCTCCAGACGCTCTTTACTCAGGCGGTCCTCCTCCTTCTTGAGCGCTTCCTCCTCGATCTCAAGCTGCATCACACGCCGCCTTAACTCATCCAGCTCCGTCGGCATGGAATCCAGCTCCGTCTTGATCAGGGCACACGCCTCATCCACAAGGTCGATCGCCTTGTCCGGAAGGAAACGGTCGGAGATATAGCGGTGGGACAATGTCGCCGCAGCCACAAGGGCGCTGTCTGTGATCTTGACACCATGGAACACCTCATAGCGCTCCTTCAGTCCTCTCAGGATCGAGATGGCATCCTCCACGCTGGGCTCATCCACCATGACCGGCTGGAAACGCCGCTCCAGGGCAGCGTCCTTCTCAATATACTGACGGTACTCGTCAAGAGTCGTTGCGCCGATACAGTGCAGCTCTCCTCTCGCAAGCATAGGTTTCAGCATATTTCCCGCATCCATGGCACCGTCTGCCTTGCCGGCCCCGACGATGGTGTGGAGCTCATCAATAAAGAGGATGATCCTGCCTTCACTGTTCTTCACTTCCTCAAGGACAGCTTTCAGACGTTCCTCAAACTCGCCCCGGTATTTTGCACCGGCAACAAGCGCTCCCATATCAAGGGAGAAGATCGTCTTCTCTTTCAGCCCTTCCGGCACATCGCCGCTGACGATCCGCTGGGCCAGGCCTTCTACGACTGCGGTCTTACCTACACCGGGTTCACCGATGAGGACCGGGTTGTTCTTTGTCTTACGGGAGAGGATACGGATCACATTCCGGATCTCCTCATCACGCCCGATGACCGGATCCAGCTTCTGCTCTCTTGCCCGCTCCACCAGGTCCTGACCATATTTGTTCAGTGTGTCATAAGTCGCTTCCGGATTGTCGCTGGTCACTCTCTGATTTCCTCTGACCGTAGAAAGAGCCTGGAGGAATCCCTCCCGGCTGATGCCAAACTCACGGAAGATCTGTTTCATATCCCGGCTTGCATATTTTAAAAGCGCGAGGAAAAGATGTTCAACGGAAACATATTCGTCTCCCATCTGTTTTGCCTCGTCTTCTGCATGGATCAGAACATTGTTCAGGTCCTGGCCGACATATGCCTGTCCGCCCTGTACCTTCGGGCGTTTTCCAATGGCCTGCTCCACTCTGTCGATGAAGAGCCGGCCCTGTATGCTCATTTTTTCAAGCAGCTTCAGGATCAGGCTGTCGTCCTGCGTCAGCAGAGCGTAGAGCAGATGCTCCTGGGCCAGTTCCTGGTTGCCGTTGTCCGCTGCGATCTTTTCACAGTTCTGGACTGCCTGCAGCGAATTCTGCGTAAATTTATTGATATTCATGGTCATCCCTCCTTGCTAACCACTACTTGTTTTCGTGTTCTATGAGCAATATAGCAAAACTTGTTAGCCACGTCAAGGATCGAGTGCTAATTCTTTTCTAAAAAATTTGTAAAAAAAGTCCTTTTCTCTATCCGGTGTTATCTTGACCTGTCCATTTCCTGATATTATAATGAGTAACAATATCTGCTTATGGAATGAGTAACACTTATCTGCATTGCGCACTTTCTCCTGCAAAATCATCACTCCCTGCTGCGCAGTGCCTTTAAACTTTATTTTGGGGTGTAACAAATGATTCGAATCGCGATCGTAGAAGATGAACAAAACTATATCGACAAGCTGAGTGAATATCTGGACCGATATAAAAAAGAATACGGCGAGTAGCTTTCCGTCACGGTTTTCCGCGACGGAGACGAGATTTCTTCCGGATATAAGGCACAGTTTGACATCATACTGATGGATATCGAGATGAAGTTCGTAAACGGAATGTCCGCCGCGGAAGAAATCCGAAAGGTGGATTCTGAAGTCACCATCATCTTCATCACCAACACGCCGCAGTACGCTGTCCGGGGATACGAAGTTGGCGCCCTGGACTATATCCTGAAGCCGGTGCCGTACTTTACATTCAGCCAGAAGCTGAACCGCGCGGTCCAGAAGATAAAGAAGCGTAGCAAAATGTATTAGCCAAAGCAGGGCTTATAAGCTGTCTTGACTATTATAATGAGCGTCATGCTTTGAAGTTATGTTGAACCGCCGTATGCCGAACGGCATGTACGGTGGTGTGAGAGGGGAGAGAAAATCTCCCCTACTCGATTATGTATTACCTAAACAAAAAAATTTTAACTAATGCACCGATTACAATAATTACTCCAATCAGCATCGTTATCATATAAATTTTTCGAGAGTCTTTATCACTTTTTTCCTTAATAAAGTAATATCCACCAGCACCGATTAGCAAAAGGCCGATTAGAACTGCAATAATAGCAACAATCATTTTCTTCTTTTCCTCCAATTTAACAAAAATGCAGAATTTATGATTACAAGAACCGAACCGGCATTATGAACAAGCGCACCGATAACAGGGTTTAATATACCTGTAATAGCGAGAATAATGGCGATAAAATTCAAGGTCATGGAAAAGGTGAGATTACATTTAATTGTAACCATCATCCGTTTAGCCAGGAGAAGAAGATGGGGAAGTTCGCTGATTTTATCATTGATGAGTGCAATATCTGCCGCATCGACTGCAATATCACTTCCAATTCCGCCCATGGCAATTCCTACATATGCTTTCTTTAATGCCGGAGCATCATTGATGCCATCTCCAATCATGCAGACATGATTCCCATTGTTTTGGAAATCTTCAATATGTTTTAGCTTGTCCTCCGGCAAACAGCCTGCGAAAACCTCTTGGATGCCGAGTTGCTTTGCCATATATCCTGCTGCTTTTTCATTATCGCCGGTTAATAATACAGGAGTAACATTTGTTTCCCTGATATGGGTAATCGTATCAGAAGCATCCTGCCGCAGCGTATCCGACAAGGCGATGAAGCCAATCGCTTTGTTTGAGACGGCAACATAGGTTATCGTGCTTCCGTTTTCCAGGTAAGATGCCGCTTCCTCCCGCATACTGTCAGGTAAATCAATTTGCTTTGCAGAGAGTAATTCCAGATTGCCAGCCGCAACTTCATAGGCGTCTACCTTTGCTGAGATTCCTTGTCCCGGTATCATATGAAACTGATCCGGCATTTGCAGCCCATCTCGATATTGTTGTTTATAGCTGGCCACGATTGCTTTCCCTAATGGATGTTCTGAACGCTGTTCCGCGCTGGCTGTGAGCCGGAAAAGCGACTGCTCTGTCCAGGCAGGGCAGAAACTTTTTACTGCAACCACCTTTGGGGTTCCATAGGTGAGGGTGCCGGTTTTATCAAACGTGATTTTTGATACCTCTGCAAGCCTCTCAAGAGCATCGCCTTCCCGAACCAGAAAGCCATGCTTTGTGGCATTGCCAATAGCTGCCATGATCGCTGTAGGCGTAGCCAGAACAAGCGCACAAGGACAAAAGACAACCAAAATCGTTACAGCCCGGATGATCTGCCCGCTGATGAGCCATGTCAAAGCAGCGGCTGAAAGGGCAATCACAACGATCCACGTTGCCCAACGGTCTGCAATCCCGACAATTTTTGCTTTGTCTGCATCAACGGATTGTACCAGTTTTATCATACGCTGAATCGAACTGTCATCACCGACCTTTGTGGCCTTCATATCAAAGGAACCGAACTGATTGACAGTTCCGCTGGAAACACTGTCTCCGGCACCTTTATCAACCGGAAGGGATTCACCCGTCATAACAGCCTGATTGATGGAGGTCTGGCCGGATAAAATCGTGCCGTCAACAGGGATTGTTTCTCCGGGAAGCACCCTCAGAGTATCGCCGATTTGTACTTGTTCAGCAGGAATGATGGTTTCCTTCTCATCAGATATACGGCGTGCCGTCCGTGGTGTCAGGTGAACCAGTTTTTCGATACCGGCTCTGGCCTTTGCAACCGTTAAATCTTCAAGAAGGCCGCCTAGCTGCATGATAAACGCGACCTCACCGGCGGCAAAAATTTCGCCGATTATGACAGACGCAATCAGTGCGAGAGAAACAAGGACATCTGCTTTAATATCAAATTTTGTGACAAGTCCAATGATCGCTTCCAGAATGATAGGAATACCACACAAAATAATTGCTACCCACGCCAAATCAACATGAAATAATTCGATGTTCAAAAGGCTGGCCAGCAGTGCGATTCCAGACAAAATCAAGAAGGTTACATCTTTTTTTACACCTCCCCATTCCAGAAATTCTTCTAATTTTTTCAAGGCATAATCCCTCCTTTTCTATACCTATATGGGTATATGTTTATTATACCCATGCAGGTATGGGTTGTCAATGACAAAATAAAAACCAGCCTGACGATTGAGGCTGGTTTCCTGTAAATATTTAGTTCATATTCGCAAAACGCTCTACGGCTTTTGTAAAATTTGCAATCGTTTTATCGGCATCGCCATGTTCAATTCCATCTCTGACACAGTGCTTGATATGCCCCTCCAGAACAACCTGTCCTACTTTGTGAAGTGCAGATTTCGCTGCATTTATCTGTGCAAGGATGTCTTCGCAAGGAATATCTTCATCAACCATACGGTCAATCGCTTGTACCTGTCCGATGATTTTTTTTAGACGGCGATGAAGATTATCTGCATCCATACATTGTTTCATGAGCCTTCACCTCCCTTATACCGCTAGGGGTATCTGTATCTCATATTATCGGGCAAATCAATTTATTTGTCAAGAAATTTGGATCAAAAATCCTTTATTCAAATTTTCGATCATACAGCAGCGCCGCAATCAACACCACAAAACAGGAACCTGCGTTGTGTACCAGTGCGCCGGTAACCGGAGTGAGCAGCTCCAACAGGGAAAGCACGATTGCCACAAAGTTGATGCACATAGACAGAGTAATACTGAACTTGATAGTCTTTACCGTAGCGTTGGACAGCCGTTTCAGGTAAGGAATCTTAGAAATGTCATCACTCATCAGCGCAATGTCTGCGGCTTCTACCGCAATATCGCTGCCCATGCTGCCCATTGCCACGCCAACATCGGCGGTTTTCAGGGCAGGGGCATCGTTCACGCCGTCTCCGATCATGCAGACTTTCCGGCCTGCTTCCCGCAGGGCTTCCACGTTCTGTACCTTTTCCTCCGGTAGCAGTTCGGCCCGCACTTCGGAAATGCCTATCTGCTTTGCAAAATAGTCAGCGGTTTTCCGGTTGTCACCGGTGAGCAGGACGGTACTGGTGCGCATGGCCGTCAGCCGGGAAACCATGTCTTTTGCTTCAGGTCGCAACACATCGGACAGGGCAATCACACCAAGGCAGGTGTCTTTTTCTGCCACAAGAATAGATGCTTTCCCCTCGGTACGGAGTTTTTCCAATGTACTGTGAACCTGCTCACCTATGGAGACCCCTTGTTCCATGAGATACTTTTCGTTGCCGCAAAGCAGGCTTCTTCCAGAGATTTTTGCGGAAATCCCCTTACCGGCAGCCATCTTGAAATCCTCGGACTCTGTTAAGGGCAGATTCTGATCTTTTGCTCTGGCTACGATTGCTTTGCCCAGCGGATGTTCGCTTTTTGCCTCGGCAGACGCTGTTACTGTAAGTAGTTCCTTCTCCGTAAGAGAAGAATCAAAGGGAATGACATCGCTGACCTCCAACCGGCCATAAGTAAGGGTACCGGTCTTATCAAAAGCAATCGTGTCCACCTTTCCCATCTTTTCCAGAGATTCACCCGATTTAATAATGACGCCATGTTTTGTGGCCTGCCCAATGGCTGCCATTATAGCAGTGGGAGTTGCCAGTACCAGAGCGCAGGGACAAAATACCACCAGTACAGTAACGCCAGTAACTATATTTCCAGTGAATACATAAGCCAAAATAGCAATCAGCAGGGCTACCGGCACCAGCCAGCTTGCCACACGGTCGGCTATACGCTGCATGGGGGCTTGTTTGTTTTCTGCGTCCTCCACCATGCGGATTAGTTTTTGCAGGGAACTGTCCTCGCCCACTTGGGTTGCCGTAATATCGATAGCTCCAAAGCGGTTGATGGTGCCGCAGAATACCCCCTCCCCAACGGTTTTATCTACGGGCAGAGATTCGCCTGTCATAATGGACTGGTCTACTGATGTCTCCCCGGTCAGGATTTTCCCGTCTACCGGAATGATCTCTCCGGGTAGAATACGCAGATCATCTCCTTTGCGGATTTCTTCTGCGGGGATCATTTCTTCCTTCCCCTCCCGGATACGGCGGCCCTGGGTGGGAGCCAGACTGATCAGCTTTTTCAAGCCTTTTTTCGCCCGGTTTGTGGTCGCATCTTCCAGCAATGCGCCCAGTGCCATAATAAAGGCGACTTCCCCTGCCGCAAACAGTTCCCCGATGGACAGTGCGGCAAACATGGCGATACAGATCAGCAGTGCGGAAGAAATCTTGCTGACACCTCGATTATAAGTGATGCGCCAAATCGCCAGATACAACAGAGGAATGCCGCAGATAAAAATGGTTACCCATGCCGGGTCAAACGGCAGAAACGAAAGCTGCACCGGCGTACCGCCAAATTCCTCCATCAAGTGCGGGACTAAATCCAGCAGCAGAAAAATTCCGGCCACAATCGTCATGGGCAATCCAGCCAGAAAATCATTAATTTTCTTCAGTGTCGTTGACATAAAGTATCCTCCTCTCACGAAAGGCACTTGACAAAGGCCAGCCACTTCCGTACAATGAATTTGATAGCAAACATCTTGTTCTCTTTTATTGTATGGAGAAAGTAGCCGGATGGCAATAGATAATTTTCTAAAAGTATTCGTTACCGAACACTTTTAGAAAATTGTACGGAGGAGAAGGCACATGGATAGGCGACAGCAAAAAACACGGGCGGCTATATTTCAGGCATTTGGTTTGCTCCTGGCGGAACAAAGCTACAGCCACATTACCGTGCAGGAAATTATAGACCGGGCAAATGTAGGGCGTACCACCTTTTACGCCCATTTTGAGACCAAAGACGAACTATTGAAGGCATTATGTAAAAATCTATTCGGACACATTATTTCCAGCGCAAAAGACTGCACCCATACCCACGGGCTATACTCAGATGGCAGTGCGCCGGAATCGATTTTCTGCCATCTGCTTCAGCACTTGCAGGAAAATGACAATAATGTCCTCGGCTTGCTTTCCTGCGAGAGCAGTGAGATTTTTCTTCGCTATTTTAAGGATAGCTTAAGCGACTTGATTCAATCTCAGTTTATAATACAAAACCGTCACACCAATAAAGATTTGCCGGATGACTTTTTGGTAAATCACATTTCGGGAAGTTTTGTGGAGATGGTGCTTTGGTGGATTAAAGGAAGGATGAAGCAGACACCGGAGGAATTAGACCGCTATTTTCGGTCTGTGATTGAACCAATTCTTTAGAAAAAAGTGAAAATAATTACCACTCCTTACACCACACTTAGGTGGAGATGGGAGTATGACATGAGGACGGAAGAGGCCTATGCGGCACTTCCGTCTTTTTTTGTGGAATAATGAGGCTTCTTTGAATTCATCACTTGACATTATGGCAAAGAGGTAACATACACAGACAACTCAACAGAATACAAAGATTTCGAGGAAGGAGAACACTTCCTTCAGTTAAGCCAGACAGAGGAAGATATGCTCGACCTGGTATGCTCCAACTTTGACAACGTGGTCGTTGTCTACAATGGCGCAAACGCGATGGAACTCGGATTCCTCAACGACTATGACCAGATCAAAGGCGCTCTGTGGTGCCCGGGAACAGGTCAGTCCGGATTCAATGCGCTCGGCTCCATATTAAGCGGTGATGTAAATCCGCCCGGTAAGACAAGCGATACCTTCGTGGCAGATCTTACCGCTACTCCGACAGCGAACAACTTCGGAAGCTTCTTCTATGACAACACAGAAGAATTCAACATGACACAGGTTGGTTTCACAGGCGAGGAAGAAATTGTTGCCCCGAGCTTTGTAAACTATGTAGAAGGCATCTATGTGGGATACCGCTTCTGGGAGACAGCTGCCGACGAAGGCCTGATCAACTATGACGAGTCTGTAGTCTATCCGTTTGGATATGGTCTTTCTTACACAACCTTCTCTCAGGAGATGGGCGAGATCACTGCAAACGACGGACAGATCACATTTGATGTAACAGTGACCAACACCGGCGACGTGGCAGGCAAGGATGTTGTAGAGGTATACTACAATCCTCCGTACACAAACGGCGGCATCGAGAAAGCTACCGCGAACCTGATCGCATTCGAGAAAACAGACGTACTCGAGCCGGGCGCTTCCGAGACTGTGACGATCACATTCAACGAAGAGGATATGGCTTCCTATGATTATCAAAACGCTGAGGCTTATGTGCTGGAGTCTGGAGACTACCAGATCAGCATCAACAGCGATTCTCACAACGAGATCGACTCTCAGACATACAATGTTCCGGAGACGATCACATACAGCGGAGACAACATGCGCTCCACAGACAAGACAGAGGTAACTAATCAGTTCGCTTCCGCTGAAGGCGACGTAACATATCTCTCACGTGCGGACGGATTCGCAAACTATGATGAGGCAACAGCTGCTCCGGCTTCTCTTTCCATGACAGACGAGCAGAAGGAAACATTCCTCAACAACGGAAACTATGATCCGGCAGATTACAATGACGATACAGATGAGATGCCGACAACAGGCGCTGACAACGGACTTGAGCTTGCAGATCTGCGCGGCGTCGACTATGACGACGCTCAGTGGGATGAGCTTCTGGATCAGATGTCCGTAAGCGATATGGATCAGCTCATCGCTCTCGGCGGATACCAGACCGTAGCTGTATCCAGCATCGGAAAAGTTCAGACCATCGACTGCGACGGCCCTGCATCTATCAACAACAACTTTACCGGAACAGGTTCTGTCGGATTCCCGTCAGCGGTCATGATCGCGAGCACATGGAACAAAGACATTGCCACAGCGTTCGGCGAGAGCATCGGAAAGATGGCAGACGAAATGGGCGTATCCGGATGGTATGCTCCGGCTATGAACATCCACCGCTCCGCTTTCGCAGGACGTAACTTTGAGTACTACTCAGAGGACGGACTCCTCTCCGGAAAGATCGCATCAGCAGCGATCCAGGGTGCTGAGGAATACGGCGTATATGCATACATGAAGCACTTTGCCCTGAACGATCAGGAGACAAACAGAAACAGCATGCTCTGCACATGGTCCAACGAGCAGGCGATCCGTGAGATCTACCTGAAACCGTTTGAGATCTCCGTAAAAGAAGGCGGATGCGACGCTGTTATGTCCTCCTTCAACTACATCGGAACAGAGTGGGCAGGCGGATATGCACCGCTCTGCAACACAGTACTCCGCGGCGAGTGGGGATTCCAGGGATTCGTACTGACCGATTACTTCGGCGTATATGGATACATGAACTCTGATCAGGGTATCCGCAACGGTACAGACTGTATGCTGGTCGCTTACGACACAGAGACGAACCACGTGAAGGATCAGGAGAGCGCGACAGGCGTTCAGGCAATGCGCCAGGCATGTAAGAACATCCTCTACACAGTAGTAAACAGCCGCGCATATGATCCTGCAAACCTTGAGACAGGACTTATGGGATGGCAGATCGCAGCGATCGTGATCGACGTCATCTGCGCAGCAGTCATCATCGTACTTGAGGCTGTCGCTGTGAACAAGTTCATTAAGAGAAAATCCGGAAAGATCAAAATGAAATAATTCCGGCAGGAAAGCTCTTGAATAAAAAGTAAATACATCTGAAAAGATGATCAGCCGGGCTCCCGGGAGCCCGGCTGATTTTGTATCCTCAAAATCTAAAATATCCGTCAGTATTTTCACCTGATCACGGGATCCTGATTTTACTGTGGAAATTTCTTCGTATTCTTTATATGATAGTATCAGAAACATATTTCCGCCGCCGAACCGCGGCAGACTGGAGAGGTTTATGAACTTATCACAACTCGCCCGGCTGCAGAAACTGAAAAGCCAGCTGGATACATTTCACCGGAACCACCCGAAATTCGCCCCATTTTTAGATGCAGTCAATAAAAATGCCCTCGGGGAGGGAACGATCATTGAGATCAGTGTCACCTCGCCCGAAGGCAGACATTATGAGACAAATCTGAAAGTAAATCAGGAGGATCTGGAGTTCCTCCGTTCACTGCAGGGACTGAATTCTATCAAATAGATCATTCTGTCCTCTTCCCGATACGAAAAAAGAGCCCTGCTCCGATCAGGCTGACGATCAGCTCTGTCGCCGGGAACGCCGCCCAGACGCCCGTCAGCTCCGCTGCCGCGGACAGAAGGAAGGCCATCGGGATAATGACCACAAATCCCCGTAGGATGGAGATAATGTGCGCCGGAAGGGCATTCTCCGTGGATGTAAAATAAACAGAAAGTATAATATTAAATCCTGCAAAAACACACGCCGTAAAGTAGATCTTCAGCCCTGTCACGGCAATGCTCTGCAGCGTGGCATTCTGCTCGCTGTTGAACACAGCGGCGATCGGGTCTGCGCCGAAGAATACACAGACATAGACGACCACCGAGATGAGCACGGCTGAGACAAGCGCATATCTCAGAACACTCTGGGTCTTCTTCCGGTTTCCCGTTCCATAGCCGCTGCTCAGAAGCGGCTGAATCCCCTGGGAGATTCCTGTATAAATGGACATGACGACCAGAGACAGGTTGGCGATAACGCCATATGCTGCGACTCCGATATTTCCCGCGATCCCCAGGATGATCGTATTGAACACGATTATAACGATCCCGGATGAGACCTCCGTGATCAGCGAGGGCAGGCCGCTGGAGAAGATCCCCAGCGCCAGCTTCCCTGATATCCTGCATTTTCTCAGGTGGAACTGGTTCTTCCTTCTGAAAAGATACGGTGAGAGAACCAATATGCTGATGACAGGAGCCATTCCTGTGGCGAGCACTGCCCCGAAGATGCCCATCCCGAAGGGGAACATGAACACATAGTCAAGCACCACATTTGAAAGGCTCCCTGTGATCATCGCGGCCATGGAAAGCTGAGGCGCGCCGTCATTTCGTATGAAACACAGCAGCAGATTATTCGTCATGAACATCGGGGCAAACAGCAGGATCACCTGAAGGTATGTTCTAGTCATCTCATACACTGTACCGTCCGCGCCGAGCAGGAGCGCCAGCGATCCGGACGCAAGCAGCCCGGTCAGGAAAAAACATGCGGCGATGACCGCAGTCAGTACGGCCGAATTCGTAAAGGTCTGATCCGCCCTCTGCGCTGCTCCCTGGCTTTTCGCAATGGAATACTTGATCCCGCCGCCCATTCCGATCATCAGGCCGCTCCCGTTGATAAAGCTGTAAACCGGGATCGCCAGGTTCAGCGCCGCCAGCCCGTCGGCCCCCAGCGCCTTCGATACAAAGAAAGTATCCGCCAGGATGTAGCAGGACAGTGCGATCATCCCCAGCACATTGAGGGAGGAATACTTGAGGAACTCCCTGAAATACAATTTATTTTCCATTGTCCTGACCTCCCCCATCTTCCTTCTGCTTAACAAGCTCGATGGCTTCTTTTCCGCTGATATGCTCTGCTGAGAGCTCCAGCATGCACAGGGGCTTGTACTCCCTTTCTACTGCCTGCTCTCTTGATTTTTCACTCTCCTCAGGTGCATATTTCAGCGCCAGCTTCTCAATGGCAGCCCGTCTGGCATCCTCTTCTTCCATCACCCGGATCCTGCCGAAAACAATGACACTCCTAAAATATGTTGTATATTCTTCAGGCACGATCTGATCCTGGTCGATCACACAGAAGGACGCCTTCTCATTTCTGTGTATCGAATCAAGCTTATGGCCCGTCTTCGCACAGTGAAAAAATATCTTTCCGTTTTCATACAGATAGCTCAGCGGGACAGCGTACGGATAGCCGTCGTCTCCGGAGACGGCAAGCACCCCGGAAGTCCCCCTGGACAGGATCTCTTCACATTCCTCTTTTGACAGTTTCTGGCGTTTTCTCCTCATTTCTCTGAACATATCAAAACCTCCTAAACAAAAAAATAAACGCCCTGCTTCACTCCTTCTAAGGCCTATCGGAGTGAAAAAGGCGTTACCCGGCGGCAATTCGTTATGATTACCGTGTCAAAATATCACAGATAGGATAAAAAGTCAAGATTCTTTGCATTCTGTCCGTAAAAAGGTATAATAATAATGCTTCTCTAAAGTGAGAAAGCATATCAGTATAATTCTCCTGTTCACATCGGCAGCATCCTGCGCAGGATGTGAGAACATGACAGGGAATGCTATTTCAAGGATAAAAATAGACCAGAAGATAAGGAGTATGATCTGCAATGAAGCCATTTGAAAGATTACTAAAATATGCCGCCATAAGGACTCCCAGCGATGAAGAGAGCAGCACGGTTCCCTCGTCCGCCTGCCAGTTTGAGCTCGCCTGGCATCTCCACCGGGAGCTTTTCACCATGGGGATCACGGACGTGAAGGTGGACACACAGTGCTATCTCTACGCCCACATCCCGCCCACTCCGGGATATGAGGACCGCCCGGCGCTCGGATTCATCGCCCACCTGGATACTGTGTCCGATTTCTGCAGCCATCGGATCACACCGGTTGTCCACGAAGACTATGACGGGCGAGAACTTCCCCTCGGGCCGTGCGGGCGCGTCCTGTCTCCGGAGATGTTCCCTCATCTGAAATCACTGAAAGGCCGCACTCTGATCACAAGCGACGGGACCACCATCCTGGGCGCGGACGACAAAGCCGGAATCGCCGAGATCATGACCATGGCGGAGCGGATCGTGGAGGATGAGATTCCTCATGGGCCGATCTGCATCGCGTTTACTCCGGACGAGGAGATTGGAATGGGAGCCGCACACTTTGATCTCCAGGCATTCGGCGCTGACTTCGCCTATACTCTCGATGGCGATACAGAGGGTGAGATCCAGTATGAGAATTTCAATGCGGCCAAAGCCGAGTTCCGGATCACCGGCGTGAACGTCCATCCCGGATCGTCCAAGGATGTCATGGTCAATGCCTCCCTTGTCGCCATGGAGATCAACAGCCTGCTGCCTGCCGGAGAAACTCCCCGGGATACAGACGGATATGAGGGCTTTTATCACCTCACTGATATGAAAGGGGATGTGGGAGAGGCCGTTCTCCGGTATATTATCAGGGATCATGACACAGACAGTTTTGAGCAGAGGAAAGAGACTCTCCGCTCCATCGAGAAACAGATGAATGCCAAATGGGGACGCGGCACCGTAACGCTCACAGTCACCGATCAGTACCGCAACATGGCGGAGATCATCTCCGGGTGCATGCATCTGATCAGAAACGCAGAGAAGGCCTGCCGTAACGCAGGAGTGGAGCCGCTCATCCTTCCCATCCGGGGCGGCACTGACGGCGCCCAGCTCAGCTTTAAAGGCCTTCCCTGCCCCAACCTTGGCACCGGCGGGCATGGCTATCACGGTCCTTACGAGCACATCACTGCAGAAGGCATGGATGCGGCCTGCGAGGTGGCTCTGGAACTGGTTAAGATCTATGCAGAAGGCCCGGACCCGAAGTAAATTGTCAATTTGGGACACAGTGAAATGCAATTCGGGACGTAGTCAAATTGAATTTGACTACGTCCCGAATTGAAATTTTTACAGTCTCTCGCTGCTCTCATTCATGAATTTATACTCAGCCACAGACCGGTCAAAGCCCTTGATATGTCTATAGAGCCACTCGATCACGTTCTTATTCACCTGCTCCACAAATGCAGCTGACGGTCCTTCCTCTTCCTCCAGCATATCATACAGATCCTGAACGACCTGGCGGAGCTTGTCGTGCTCTTTCTTATGCTGCTCTATTCCCGGATATCCGATCGACTCCTGAAGCTTCTCTTCCTCGCCGAAATGGAATTCTGTATAATCCGCAAGGTAATCCAGTGTCTTCACGGCCACGATCTTATCCTTGCTTGTCTCACAGCTGTCCAGCAGCTTGTTGATCTTATCGATCAGCTCCTTATGCTGTCCGTCGATCATCTCATTTCCCGTAACAAGGCTCTCATCAAATTCTGCTCTCATCGTCCGTTACCTCCTAAATCTCTCCGTTTTTAAATCTCATGATCATCTCATTTGTCAGACTCTCTGTTGACGTGACATCCGGGATCTCCTCCCGCTCAAACCATTCCGCCAGGGCCAGCTCCTCCCTGTCCAGGGTGACCGTACCGTCTCCGTCCAGATCACAGTAGAATCCCATCAGCAGCGTATCGCTGAAGGACCATGGCTGAGACTTATAATACCGGATATTCTTCACCTTCAGGCCGACTTCCTCCATGACCTCTCTCGCCACCGTCTCTTCCACTGTCTCACCGATCTCCGTAAACCCTGCAAGGAGAGCGTACTTTTTATACGATCTTCCGGCATATTTGGACATCAGGATCCGGTTCCCGTCTGTCAGTCCTATGATGACAGCCGGACAGATCTTGGGATATTCCATATTGCCGCACTCTCCGCACCGGAGCATCCGTTCTCTGCCGTCCCGATCCATCAGACTGCCGCAGCGCCCGCAGTATTTATGATTCCGGTACCAGTTATGGAGCTGATATCCTGTGATCCCTGCAAATGACCGGTATCTCGGCTCCGCCGTACGAAAGATCTCTGTATTCTCCATCGTAAACTCTGACAGCGGCTCCCGGCTGATCTCCTGCACCAGATAGTACCTCTCTTCATCGATCGTAAAAAGATAGATAGAATCCTCATAAATCTCTTCGTTGAGCCGTTCCAGATCCCGGAACCTCGGAAACTCAATCCCTGCCGCCGTCCTCTTCAGGAGAACACTGTGGTCCCCATAATACAGCGCTGCGCTGCCGCTATCCGGCGGGATCTGCCTGTACTGATTATCGTAATGATGCGGCTGTATATCCTGTATCATCTGTCTCTCTCCTGTCTGAACTAAGATTCCTGTCTATCATAGCACACTTTAAGTCAGGTGTAAAATTATAACTGCCACCGCATTGTCCTTCTCCCATCATTTTCCGCGGCTGCATTGTCTAAAAGATACGCCCGACGGACCAGCCTCTCCACATCAGGATTCCTGGATCCTATACACATAATCCGGCATCCTCTCCAGAGCATCTCCCTCTACTTCATTTTTAAGGAATTCGATCCCGCCGCCGTCAGTAAAACGGACCGTGAGCCGATGAGTCAGCACCGCATCATCCATCATTCCTTCGCTCACCGCATTCACGGTCAGCGTCACCGTGCCGTCTTCATTTTCTTCAATGTCCACGACCTCCGGCTCCGAGAGATCCATCACGCTTTTTGTCCGGTTCCCTACCCCGAGGGCGATCCACTCATAGACGCCGCTGCGCGCATCGTAGGAAGCGTATTCCCTGAGCTGTTCCGGAGATACCGGCAGATATCGGGTCATCAGGCTTTCAAACTCCTCTTCCGGTATCCCCTCCGTATACCGCGCTGAATCAAATATCTCTCCACTGTCCAGTTCATACAGATACTGGAACAGTCCGTTATAATCCAGCTCGTCCATATTTCCGGGGTCCCAGTCTGACCACAGCAGATTATTCCCCTCATAGGCAATAGGTTCCAGACAGGTCCTCGAGATTTCCGCACATTCCTCTTCATAAGGCTTTACCCGCAGCATGGCATTGGAGTAAAGTACCTCTGTCACTTCCGGATATCCCGGGGTGCACAGCTTATAGAAAAACCAGCCCCGGTCTGTATAATTCCACCGCTCCGCTCTTGTATAGGTCATTTCGCCGATGGACTGCTTCTCCCCTCTCCACGAGCAGGTCACTGACAGGACATACAGGTCTTCCCCGTCACAGATAAATTTCTTTCTTCCGATGCTCCCGTCCTTATATACTTCATATTCTGCCGCCTCGCCGCTTTGTCCGCCTTCACAGCCTTCAAGGAAATCATCCATCACTTCATAATTTTTCATATTCTGATAAAGATCAAAGGTGGTCACCGGATCCCCCTGCTCTGCGATCACGCCGGCCATCGCCTCTGCCTCCTCTGCAGTCAGCACTCCGCCTTCGTCCTGCGCGTCCTGCCAGAACTCTTTCGTAAGTTCCAGCACCGCAGCGCAGTCCTGCTCCGCTTCTTCCCGCTCTGTCCCATCCACAGGGAGATTATATCCCCTGTCATCGTCCTCCCGCACTTCTTCGCCCGGTTCCGTACTGCATCCTGCGAGCAGCAGCATTGCCGCAAGGATCATGCAGTATCGTATATATCTTCTATTTCTTTTCATTCTGCTTTCTCCTGACTCCAAATTCTTTTCCATTATTCAGACGCGTTATTCTTACACGTGTAAGAACAACTTATAATAAAAATAAGAAAATGTCAATCTCTGAACCCGAAAAACTCATCGCGCCTCTGAACACTTTTCCTCTTCCGAAAGAACCTTTCTGTCGGTTTTCCCGCAGCATCCCGCTCTTCTTTTGTTGTCATTCCGAAAAGATTTATTTATAATAGAGGCTGACAGAATCTATGGAATACATCTATTTTTCGAAAGGAGATTATCATATGGGAAGAGGCGGAGGTTCACACGGGGGAGGAGGCCACAGCGGCGGCAGATCATTCGGAGGCCGTTCGGGCGGAGGATTCGGCGGAGGCGGCAGAAGGAGCGGACCCGGTTTCGGAGGTCCCGGCTTTGGAGGATCGGGATTCGGCGGGCCAGGCTTCGGAGGAATGCCTCCCGGCAGACCGCCGAGAAGACATTTCGGCTTCGGACCGATCTTTCCCGGTCCCCGCCGCTGGGGAGGTCCCCGCAGAGGCGGCGGATGTTCCGTCACCATACTCGTTTTCATCATCCTGCTCTGCATCTTTGGTTTTCTGGTACAAAACAGCAGCACCCGGCAGGATCCGGAGATCACTGTATCCCGGACAGAGCGAACAGCCGTAACAGGAACAGTCACTTCGAAAGACTGGTATCTTGACGAACTTGGGTATATCCGCCACGATACCGACCTGACAGACGGACTGAAATACTTCTATTCCAAGACAGGAATACAGCCTTATGTGATGCTTCTGGATTACGATCCTTCTCTCTGGCCGGACGGCCAGTGGAGTGAAAACGCGGCGGAAGAATATCTTGCGAAGGTTTATTCGGATACATTTTCAGACAACGGGCACCTGATCTTCGCCTATTTTGCCTGCGAAAATGATACAGAAGATATGGACGGCACCTTCTACTTCTATTACGGGTCAGCCGCCTTCTCGATCATGGACAACGAGGCAGAGACGATCTTCTGGAGCTATTTTGACCGAAACTACAACAACCTGAATCTGAGCATTGCAGAATTTCTCGGCCAGACTTTCCGTGAGACCGCGGACAATATCATGCACACCGGATCCGGCACGCCCTCTCTGATGCAGGTGATCGTCATCTTCTCGATCGTATGCATCATCGTGATCATTGCGGCTGTCATTGTGGTGCGGAATCTGCGCAGTAAGAAAGAATTTTAAATCACCGAAAGTGACAGAATATACATTTCCGGACTGCAAACAGCGGGACAGGAGCCGTATCTGCCAGCCCCCGTCTCGCCGCTTTCGCAAAAAGACGGCTTTTCCCGATGGGATCAGCCGTCTTTTTCCATTTTCTTCTCTTTTCTCTTCGGCCTGAATGCCGCCGCTGCCGCTGTGATCATGCTGCCCGCAGCCACAAAAAAATCTGCCAGATTATATGTGACTGCCTCTGCCTTTTCATTTCCGAACCGGAATCCGATATAATCCACGACATATCCTTTCATACACCGGTCCAGCGTATTGCTCCACGCGCCCGCCGTGATGAGCGACAGGCCTTTCTTTATCCAGAATCCTTTTTCTCTGAACAGAGTCAGAAGATATACCCCGGTAAAGATCAGAGTTGAGACAAGGGACAGCCGTTTTACCAATGCCGGCTTCTGGTCCAGCGCATTCAGACACATCCCTTTATTGTGGACCTTTCGGAGGACGATCCGGTCTGTAAGAGGTCTTTCCTCTCCTTTTTCCAGATTCTGCTCCACATAGGACTTCATGATCTGATCTGCCGCGAACAGCGCTGCTCCTCCGACAGGAAACAATATCTTTTTCATCTTTCCGTCCGCCTTATATGTGATCGCACACTGTATCATTCTTCAGTATTATCAGAGTCCTTTTTCAGGTTCTCCGCTGCATCGCTGAATTTATCTGCAGCTCTTCCCGCCGCCTCACTGACTTTCTGTGCTGCTTTTTCTGCCATATCGCCTGTCTTCTTTGCCGCCTTCTCCGCCATATCTCCGGTCTTCTGAGCAGCTTTCTCCGCCATGTCTCCGGCCTTCTTTGCCGCCTCATCCACCTTCTGCGCCGCATTTTCCGCCATATCAGCCGCCTTTTCCTTTACAGAATCAGCATAGCTTTCTTCTGACTCATCCTCAAAGACATCTCCGTCCTCTTTCTCATCGTCAGTCTTCTCACCGCAGTATGGACAGTATGCCATGTCTCTTCCCACCATTCTGCCGCAGTTCCGGCACTCGGTTGCACCTTTGATCTTCGCGATCTTCCTGTCATATTCTTCCATCGTCTTTTCCCGTGACTGGATCGCCTCACAGAGCTCCTGCGCCGCTTCCTCCACGGTTTCACCGGATTTATAACGGTCATAGATCATCTTTCCAAGTTCCATCAGATCGACCGCATTTCCTCTCGCCATACTCCTCGACTGACTCTTTAACCTCTGGATCTCAATGGCTTCTCCTGCCTTATTTGTCATCGTCTCCGCTGTCTCGCCAAGGCGTTTCCCCAAATCTTCAAAAAAATCTTTCATCGTCTCGATCTCCCTTCTTCCGGCACTTCTCTCAGCCGGCTCTGTGTCTGCGGCATTTTCTCCGCAACTTTCTGATTTACATCCATTATACCCCATTGCCTGACAACTTCAACAGATTTCCTGCCGAATTTATACTTTTTTAACCGGTTCAGTACACTGAAAATATGCGTTAGAGCCGCCTTGAACAGCACATACTTTCCGCCAGTCCCACATATATTTATCAAAAACCTGATGTGGTGATTCATATGACTGATCTTGAAACATGCCGGGAACATATCCTGTCCGAGGAGTACCGGGATTTCATCGGCAATCATGTCCGGACGCCTTTTTTTGACAGCATCATGAAGGATGACCTGTGCGTACAGGACGCAGGATTTGACTATAAATGCTTCTACTTTCCCAAGGAGACCGTAGAGCCTGTCACCCTGTCAAAATTTTCCTACAATTCCATTCCAAAATGCTTTGCCCCGCTGAGCATGGAGACGCTGAACCAGACCGGTATACTCCCCATCCAGAACTATCCCACCCTGCAGCTGAAAGGGGAGGGCGTGCTGATCGGTTTTCTGGACAGCGGGATCGATTATGAAAACACAGTATTCCGCCGTCTTGACGGCTCCACTCGGATTGCCGCGATCTGGGACCAGACCGTGCAGACGGGAACACCCCCGGAGGGGTTTTCCTACGGAAGTGAGTTTTCCCGTGAAATGATCGATGAAGCTCTCCGCTCCGACTCTCCCGGTTCCCTTGTCCCCTCTTTTGATGAAAGCGGACATGGCACCTACGCGGCCAGCCTTGCCGCCGGTTCAGCAGACCCGGAGGAGCAGTTTCTGGGCGCAGCGCCGGAGTCCGCACTTGCCGTCGTAAAGCTGAAGCAGGCAAAACAATACCTGCAGGATTATTATTTCATCCCCCGGGACACAGTATGCTATCAGGAGACTGATCTTATGCTCGGCCTGAGATATCTGAACGACCTGGCTGACCGTCTGCAGCTCCCGCTCGTCATCTGCATCACCGTCGGGACCAGCATGGGAGGACATATCGGCACTCTCCCATTTCCGTATCTGATCGAAGGCTACAGCACCAAAGCGAACCGCATCACTGTGATCGGCACGGGAAACGAGGCGGACAAACGGCACCACTATTACAACCGTATCGAAAATGAAAGAGATACAAAGACCGTAGAAGTGCGTGTAGGCGAGAATGTGACCGGATTTTTTCTTGAACTCTGGACCGAGATCCCCAATATTCTGTCCATCTCCATGATCTCGCCCTCCGGCGAGAATACATCCCGCATCCCCTTCCGGGTCGGCGCCGGGGCTGAGATCGACTTCCTGTTCGAGCGGACCAAAGTCTCTGTGGATTACCGGCTGCTGGTGGAAAAGACCACCTCTGAACTGGTCTTTTTCCGTTTCGACGCGCCCGCTCCGGGGATCTGGAAGATTATCGTTGAACCGCTGACCGCCACGGACGGCAACTTCCATATGTGGCTGCCCCTGACCGAATTCTTAAGCGGAGAAGTCTACTTTCTGGAGTCCGATCCCTATTACACTCTGACAAGCCCTGCCAATACCGACAGTCCCGTCATCGTCTCCTACTATGACGGAAAGACAGACGGAGTGGCCCAGGCATCGGGACGGGGATATACACGCACACAGCGCATGAACCCGGACATCACTGCCCCCGGTATCAATGTCCGTGGAGCACTGCCCGGCGGGCGCTTCTCCCCCCGGTCCGGTTCCTGCGTCTCCGCCGCAGTGACCGCCGGCGCAGTGGCGCTCATGCTGGAATGGCTCATCTATATCCAGGAAGTCCCCGGCATCGATTCCTATCAGGTCAAGAGCCTGCTGATCCTCGGAGCGGTGCGCCCGAAGACGATGGAATACCCCAACAGAGAATGGGGCTACGGCCAGCTGAACCTGTATAACACCTTTGAGACCATGCGGCAGCTGTAAAAATGTGCAGTTTGGGACACAGTAAAATGCAATTGGGGACGTAGTCAAATTCAATTTGACTACGTCCCCAATTGAAGTATTTACCCCAGCCGTGGCACTTCCTGCCCTCGCAGCTGGATGATCGGTCCGCCCGTTCCCTCGATGTATTCGCGGGTGATCGTCACCTGGCCGATGCTGTCATCCTTCGGGATCTCATACATGATATCCAGCATGAACTCCTCGATGATGGCCCGCAGTGCCCGGGCCCCGGTATCCTTTTCCATCGCTTTCTCAGCGATCGCCTCAAGCGCTCCGTCGTCGAAGTCCAGCTTCACCTCATCCAGCGCCAGAAGCTTCTGATACTGCTTGAGGATCGCGTTCTTCGGCTCCTTCAGTATCTTTACGAGCATCTCCTTGTCCAGCCCTTTCAGGGTGAAGATGATCGGCAGACGTCCCAGGAACTCAGGGATCATGCCGAACTTTCTCAGGTCCTCCACAGTCACCTTGGACAGGATGTCCTTATCATGCTCGTACTTGTCCTTCAGCTCCGCGTTAAATCCCATAGAAGTCTTCTTCTGAAGTCTCTCCTTGATGATCTCCTCCAGATCCGGGAATGCGCCTCCGCAGATAAACAGAATATTCTTTGTATTTACAGTGGTCAGCGGAACCATCGCATTCTTGCTGTTCGCTCCTACCGGAACTTCCACTTCGCTGCCCTCCAGGAGCTTGAGCATCCCCTGCTGAACGGACTCGCCGCTCACATCCCGCTGGTTTGAATTCCTCTTCTTCGCGATCTTGTCGATCTCATCGATAAAGATAATGCCCTGCTCCGCGCGCTCCACGTCATTGTCTGCCGCTGCGAGCAGCTTGGATACCACGCTCTCAATATCGTCGCCTATGTATCCAGCTTCCGTGAGTGAAGTCGCATCCGTGATCGCCAGCGGCACATCCAGAAGCTTTGCGAGCGTCTTGACCAGATAGGTCTTGCCGCTTCCGGTCGGTCCGATCATAAGCATGTTGGACTTCTCGATCTCAATGTCGTCCATCGTATCCGTCGCCACCCTCTTATAATGGTTATAGACCGCGACGGACATCGCCTTCTTGGCATATTCCTGTCCTACCACATATTCGTCCAGACGCGCCTTGATCTTATGCGGCGCCGGAATATCCTTGATGTTCAGCTGATGGAATTCCTTCGGCTTCTCCTTTTTTTTCTTGATCTTCTGAGCATGTGGCTGCATATTCTCAAGATCAGACACGTTGAGGAACTGCACGCCCGGCATGTTCATCAGCCGGCTCAGGTCCACAGAACCGTTTGTCATAGCGTCAAAGCTCCGCTGCATGCAGTCCGGGCATACCGTGATATGGTTCGGCAGATCGATCATCTTCCCGGTCACACTTTCCGGCCGGTGGCAGATGAAACAGATCTTCTCATATCCGTCATCCTGTCTGTCATCCTTCTCCTGTCCTTGAGCGGCCATCTCCTTTTTCCCGTTTCCGGCCGGATCCGTGCTGCCCTCATTCTCTTTTGTATCTTCTTCGTCTAATATGATAAAATCCTGATCTGACATAAATTCATCCCTTCTTCTTCGGCTTTTCCACTATTATAGTACACGCGCACTGGTTATACAAATGAACTTTTTCTAAAGCATCCGTGCGCTTCCCTTCGATCCGCCTGATCCTTCCGCTCTGCCGCGAAGTTCCCGGCCCACGCCTCAGTTCTCCGCTCCTACAGCCGGAACGGTCACTGGATTTCCTGCAGCCGCAGTCCTGCCGTGTCTGTCACTGGAAGGGAAAATACAACCGATTTTGCCTTGCTGTTTATTCCTGCGTTGTCCATGATCGACTTCATGATCGCATTCTTATCCACAGTCTTCGCCACGATATAGATGATTTCCTTCTCGTCCGCAATGGACACTCCCAGGAATTTTTCCGCCTTTTCCAGCCCGGTCCCCTTCGCATGGATCACCGTTCCGCCGCCTGCGCCCTTTTCCCGGGCTGCCTCCATCACCATTTCACTGTAACCATGATTCGCTATCACAACGATCAGCTCATACTTTGTGTCTTTCATCACGCTCTCCTCCACTTTTTCACACAACTGTCCGTCCACGAGAAACTGAAGCACTTTCTTTCCTCCGACGCTGGAGAGAGGCATCAAGAAAGCGATCCCCGTCCCCGGCACATCGATCTGGAACCTGTCTTCAAGTCCGTGCTTCACCTTCTTCCACGTATCGACCGTCACAACAGACACCATGACCATCTTCTCCGTGACCTCAAGGCCGAAGCAGTCCAGCATCTCACTGGTCGCTGTTCCTTTAGCCAGAGTGCAGAGGATGGCAGAAAGCCCGTTCTGCTCATAAAATGCCAGCATCCTGCGCCCCATGGAGCGCTTTGTAATTGTCATCATCAAATTAATTTCGCCCATATATCGTACCCCGCATTAAAGTTCTATGATGTCGTCATCCAGAAGCTGGGCAAACACAGCTGCCGCTTCCTCCGCCTCTCTCTTCTCCTGAGATCCGGTATTGACCTGGTACACCAGACCCAGGATCTGGATCGTGATCAGCGGCGTCATGGCTACCATAGCGACCACTCCGAACGCATCTGTTACAATATCCCCGCCTATGCTCACACAGGCTCCCATGGCAAACGGGAGCAGGAACGTAGCCGTCATCGGACCCGAGGCGACGCCGCCCGAGTCGAATGCGATCGCAGTAAAGATCTTCGGTACAAAAAAGGAAAGGATAAGAGCCGCTGCATACCCCGGGATAATGAACCAGAAGATCGATATCCCGGTCAGCACACGGATCATTGCCAGTCCGAGAGAAACCGCGACGCCGATGGAGAGGCTCAGGCTCATCGCACGGGACGTGATCGTCCCCGAAGTGATGTCCTCGACCTGGCGGGTCAGCACAAACACTGCCGGCTCCGCGCGGACGATGAAATAGCCGATGAGCATCCCGACCGGCACGATGATCCATTTATAGGGATTGTCCGCAAGCACCTGCCCCAGATAATTTCCCGCCGGCATAAAACCTGCATTGACGCCTGTGAGGAAGAGGACAAGCCCCGCATAAGTATAAACCATTCCGACCGCGACCCTGATCAGCATCCTCTTCTGCATCCTCCGGAAAATGATCTGGAAGATCACAAAGAATACAATGATCGGCAGGAGCGAGACCGCCATCTCCCTGATATAATCCGGGAAGCCCTCCGCAAAGATCTCCCAGAGTTCAACAGAGTTTTCGATCTCCGGAATGCTGTCAGGAACATACTCCGTACTCTCCGGATGATAGATCAGGCTCAGCACAAGGACTGAGAGGATCGGTCCGATCGACGACAGAGCTACAAGACCGAAGCTGTCGTCCTCCGCCCTCTCGTCGCTTCGGATGGCGGAGATACCGATACCCAGAGCCATGATAAACGGCACGGTCATGGGACCCGTCGTCACGCCGCCCGCGTCAAATGCCACCGCAATAAAATCTCCCGGGACAAAGAATGCCAGTGCAAACGCGAAGACATACAGCGCCAGGAGCATATGTGCCAGTGTGATATTGAACAGCATCCTAAGGAGCGCTGCGACAAGGAATAGCCCGACGCCAAACGCTACCGAAAGCACAAGAACCATGTTCGGCACCGACGGCACCTGTTCTGCCAGCACCTGAAGATCCGGCTCTGATATGGTGACGATAAATCCGAGGATAAAACTCAGAAGGACCATCAGCCACAGTTTCTTCGTCTGGGTCATGCAGGTTCCGACATTCTCACCGATCGGCGTCATGGACATGTCTACTCCGAGCGTAAAGAACATCATCCCCACGATCAGCAGCACCGCTCCGAGAAGGAACGCCAGGAGGATCCCCGGCTCCAGCGGCGCGATCGTGAAGCAGAGCACGAGCACGATCGCCAGGATCGGGAGCACCGCCTTTAACGTTTCATTTAATTTCTCCTGCAGTTTCTCTTTTAACTTCGCTATTTTAAAATTCAAACTTTCCCTGCCTTTCCGTATCAGCTTAACATTTTCAGGAACTCTTCCTCCGATATGATCGGGATCCCGAGCTCCCTTGCCTTCCTGTTTTTGGACGAGGTCGAATTCACATCGTTATTGATAAGATAATTCGTCTTCGAAGTCACGCTGCCCGTGACCTTTCCGCCCCGTCTCTCGATCTCTTCTTTCACCTCCCCACGGTTTGCAAAGTGATGAACGCTTCCCGTGATCACAAAATTCACACCCGCCAGGTTCTGACCGCCCTCCGGCTCTTCCTCCTTCGGGATCTCCACCTCAGCGAGCAGCTTCTGAAAGATCTCTCTGTGCTCTTCATCCGCAAAATACTGTACATAAGTACCGGCAATGACATCCCCCACACCGGAGATCTGCGCCAGCTCATCCGCCGTCGCGTTCATCACCTTCTCAGGATCATTTCCCAGGGCACGGCAGATCATCTTTGCATTGGCGATCCCGATATTGGGGATCCCCAGACTGTATACCAGCCGCGGCAGCGTTGTCACCCTGGCATTCTGTATGCCTGTCTGGAGGTTCAGATAGGACTTCTCTCCGAATCCGTCCATCGCCTTGATCTCATCTGCATACCGGTCAAGATGGAAAATATCGGTAAAATCTTTGATAAATCCGTTCATGATGAATTTCTCCAGCGTCGCCTCGGACAGTCCTTCGATATTCATCGCATCCCGGCTCACAAAAAGTGCAAAAGACTTGATATGCTTTGCCTGACACCTGGGATTTGTGCAGACCAGCGTCTTCGTCTCATTTTCCATATTGATCCGTGTCTCACCGCCGCAGACCGGACAGACCTTCGGGATATCCCGGACGCCGCTCCTGGTCAGGTTCTCCGCGATCTGCGGAATGATCATGTTGGCCTTGTACACCTGGATCCTGTCCCCCACACCCAGTTCCAGTTCTTCCATGATACTGATGTTGTGGACACTGGCGCGGCTCACGGTAGTTCCCTCCAGCTCCACCGGTTCGAATACAGCGACCGGATTGATCAGCCCTGTCCTTGACGGGCTCCACTCAATCTCCAGCAGCGTTGTCTCTCGGATCTCATCCGCCCACTTGAAGGCAAAAGAATCTCTGGGGAATTTCGCCGTAGTTCCCAGCGACTCACCGTATGCGATATCGTCATAGACAAGCACAAGGCCGTCAGACGGAATGTCGTTTTTCTCGATGTGGTCCGCGAACCACTTCACCTCATCCTCGATCGTATCCCTGGTCACCGGATGATGCTCCACCACATCGAATCCCTGGTCTCTCAGCCAGTCCATCTGGTACAGCCTGGAATTTTCAAAATCAACACCGTCTGCCCTCACCAGGGTAAAGGCATAAAATCTGACATTTCTCTGTGCAGTGATCTTGTTGTTGAGCTGACGCACAGAACCGCTGCACAGATTTCGCGGATTCTTATACCTGGCATCCACATCCTCGATCTCATCGTTGATCTTTGCAAAGTCCTTATACCCGATGACCGCCTCGCCCCTCAGCACCAGCTCGCCTGTATAGGGAATCCGGAGAGGAATGTTCTTGAATACTTTCGCGTTGTTGGTGATGACCTCTCCCACCTCGCCGTTTCCACGCGTGACTGCCTTCTCCAGTTCTCCGTTCCGATATGTCAGAACGATCGTAAGCCCGTCCAGCTTCCATGAGATCATCGCCTTCTGATCCCCCAGGAACTCTTTCAGCCGTTCCACGTCCTTGGTCTTGTCCAGCGACAGCATGGGACGTTCATGCCGCTCCTTCGGCAGCTCGCTGAGCACCTCATATCCCACATTAATGGTAGGGCTGGAAGCAAGAGTCGTATTCAGCTCCTGTTCCAGTCCCTGAAGTTCATCATACAGCTGATCATATTCATAGTTGCTCATGATCTCAGTATTTTCCTGCTCATATGCCCTGCGGGCCCGGTTCAGCAGTTCCACCAGCTCCCGCATCCGCTTCTTCTTATCTTCCATTTCGTCCTCCCGATGTCACACCGGATGAATCTGCAAGAAGTCCGTAAAGCTCTTCCAGCTCCTCATCCGTCACTTTTCTGTATTCACCTTCTCTCAGGCTTCCGAGCCTGATATTCATGACCCGGACACGCACCAGATCCTTTACCTGATACCCCAGCGCCTCGCACATCCGTCGTATCTGCCGGTTCAGCCCCTGCGTCAGGATAATGGAGAATGTATACTTTCCGATCTTCTCCACCCTGCACGGGCGGGTGACCGTATCGAGGATCGGGACGCCCGAAGACATCTGCCGGATGAATTCCGGAGTGATCTCCTGATCCACTGTCACCTTATATTCCTTCTCATGGTAATTCGCCGCGCGCATCATCTTGTTTATGATATCGCCATTGTTCGTCATGAGCAGCAGTCCTCTGGAATCCTTGTCCAGCCTCCCCACATAGGTCACGCGCACAGGATAATTCAGGAAACGCACGATACTGTTCCTCTCCCGCCGCTCCTCTGTACAGACGATCCCTCTTGGCTTATTCACCGCGAGAACGATCATCTCATCCTGTTTCGAGACGACCTTCCTGCCCACTTTCACCGTCTGTCCGGGTGTAACGCGCATTCCGGTCTGCGCGCGCACTCCATCCACGGTCACTTTTCCACTTTCAATGAGGCGGTCGGCCTCCCGCCTGGAGCAGACCCCCGCCTCACTCAGATACTTATTCAGCCTTACCGGCTCCTTCTTCTGTAAAAATTCTTCTCTGATCCGATTACTCACCTGTAAACACTCCGCTTATACTGTTGTCTGTAAAAAAACTGTTTCCGCTGTAAAGGAACAGGGCGTCAGTGATCCTGTAGGAATCCATGATATCCTCAATCGTCCCGCTGTAATATCGCGGATCGACCACCACGATCTCCCTGTAGTACGGCGTCAGGAAAGGGATAAAGCAGTTGGCAAAGGAATCCTTCACCACAAGCAGACGCTTCCGGCTTGTCGACACGGTCCTGATATCAAGCACCGAAGTATTTCCTCCCAGATAGACTCCGTACTGATCCTTTGTCTCCAGCTTGGAAGAATCATAGAGCGATGTCGTCCGCTTTGACGCATCCACATAGTTGACGATCACATCGTCGTCTCCCTCCCGCGGGACATAGATGTCGATCGTCTCCTTCTCACCGAGTTCCACACCGCTCTCTGAGGCAAGCACGCCGTTAAAACTGTCCGACACAGTGTACGAAATATATTTGTCCGACACATCCTCATTGATCCCCAGCGTCTGAGCGGCCTCCTGGAATGTGTAGAACGCTCCCAACGCCGTCCAGTGATGATCCGTCAGATAATATAGCTTCTCCCGCTTATGTTTATTCAATACCGAAACCGCATCGACCCACTGAACGGAATCTCCCAGCGTCTGCTGCGCCATGCTGATCATCTGGTTCTGATCCTCCACAGACGCCAGCGCCGGAAGCCGGTCGCTTAAGATACACGCAGCGTCCGGCACAAGGATCATCGTCACCGGGATCTCTTTGTATGTCTCCGCGAAATTTTTGATCGCGTCCATATTTTCTGAGAGATGTTCCTGATCCGGGACCTGGATATCCTGAAGGAGCTGCCCGTCCTTCCCGATATAGATCCCGTTTTCCATCCTGCTCCCACCGATCCGGTCGACAGCAACCTTCAGCCTGTGCCAGAAATCACGCCCTGCGAACTGGTCACTTAAATACTCCTCATACTGTTCCATAAAGTCTCCGCTCGCAAGGGCGGACAGCGTAAACTTGGGTCTGGAGGCCAGCATGCGGTTCTCTTCCTCAGACATCTCTCTGTCGGGCACCAGCAGATTGACCAGCATCACACCGAAGAGGCACAGTATGAATATTCCGCCTACAAGACGCTCAATGCGTCTCTTACTTTTCTTCCTGTTATCCATTCTTCTCACCTAGAATCTAAAATACAAAAACGGGTTAAACGTATCCGTGACAAGAAATGCAACGGATATGAAGAACATGCCTGTGTAGATCACCGCCGCGGCAGCCATCCTCGGGCGTCCGTCAGCAAATATGCCGATCACACGGTTGATCAGTGCATATCCCACACGGGTCGATCCAAGCACTGCCAGCAGATACAGCAGCCAGTGCGTCAGAAGGATGAACCAGGCGCCGGAATCTGCAAGCCCGGCTCCTCCGCCGAACATCGCCGCGAGATAACGGAGGGCGTAACCGATGCTGGGACTGAAGAAGAACACCCAGCCGATCATCACCAGGACAAGGGAATAAATATGCCTCACCGCCCTGGGCGCTTCATCGAGAGACGCTCCCCACACATATTTCTCCAGCACGATGAGCACGCCGTAATAAATTCCCCATGCGATAAAGTTCCATGCCGCTCCGTGCCACATTCCGGTCAGCGTCCACACGATCATGAGGTTGATGATATTCCTGACTGCAGAGCAGCGGTTGCCGCCCAGCGGTATGTACACATACTCCCTGAACCAGGTGCTCAGTGAGATATGCCATCTCCTCCAGAATTCCGTGATACTCTTGGAGATATACGGATAATCAAAATTCTTCCTGAATTCAAACCCGAACATCTTGCCCAGTCCGACCGCCATATCGGAATATCCGCTGAAATCAAAATAGATCTGAAATGCATAGGAGATACAGCCCAGCCATGCCATCAGCACAGACAGGTTGCCTGCGGACATGGATGAGATCTGTTCAAAGATCTCCCCCGCCGTGTTGGCCAGGATGACTTTCTTTGCCAGTCCCCGGATAAAGAACATGGCGCCCTGCCCCAGCCTTGCCGCCGAGATCTTCCGGCTCACGAGCTGCTTTTCAATATCGATATATCTGACGATGGGTCCCGCGATCAGCTGTGGGAACATGCTGATATAGAGCGCGAAGTACAAAATATTTTTCTGCGGCTTAACCTTTTTCCAGTAGATGTCCAGAACATAGGAAAGGCTCTGGAACGTATAGAAAGAGATTCCCACAGGAAGCGGCAGTTCTCTGTAGGGGATCTCCACCGGAAGTATGCTGTTGAGCATGTCCAGCAGAAAACCGTAGTACTTGAAAAACATCAGAATCAGCACATTGACGACGACGGCAAAAAGAATGCTCCTCTTCGCCTTCACGGGGTCATCTGATTTTTCCTCGATATCCTGTCCGCAGAAATAATTCAGAATGATGGAGAGGAGCATAAGCACGATATAGACCGGCTCCCCCCACGCATAGAACAGAATACTGGCGATAAGAAGTATGATATTCTTCGCCTTTCCCGGAACGATATAATATACTGCCAGAACAATCGGCAGAAATAGAAACAAAAATGTAATACTGCTGAATACCATCCCTTGATTTCCTCTCCCCTGTCTACAGGCTGCTCTCAAACACAGCCCTGTACTCTTCCGCATCAGATGCGACAGCAAAGAAAATATATCTTCCTCTCACACTCTGCTGCGCATCCTCGAGCAGCTTCACCTGCTCCGGCGCATATCCTTCGAACGCATTGATCCTTGAATCGATCCGCTCATTGACCGCATCGGTGACTTCCTGCACCTGCTTGTCGCTGGACACCCGGATCAGAAGGACCTCCTCAGCTGACATGCTTGACTCGGAGGCATAGTACATCACCCCCGCATAGTCCGCGCTGTTCAGCCCGAAGTTTCTCTTCAGCATCTGAGAATCCATCTCTTTCAGGCCGGAGTCCTTCAGAGCGCTGCTCACCGCTGCCTCGACCTCCTCAAAAGGCCTGCTGCTTCCGCTCGCATAGGCCATTAGGACTGCAATATATACGAGAACAGCCGCAAATACAACATATTTCATGATCTGAGGTACTATCGATCTCCTCTTGTACGCTGTCTCTGTCATAATGCTGCCACCTCCGCCATGCGTTCTGCCCAGATCGGATAGAACTCTGCCTTGAAATGCACGCCGTCCTCCTCATAATACTGGTCTTCCACAAGTTCTGTATTGTCAATAAATCCAACCTGCATCTCATCGCACATTCCCTTGAGCGCGGTATTATACTCCGAGATCTGTGCAAGTTCAGGCTCTTTCTTCACCGCACTGTCTGTCACCGGGAAGATGGAATTCACATAGATATGTGCATTCGGGACTTCCTCACGGAGCTGATCTACAAGTGTCTCATACTCTTCCAGAAACTGGTCTGTATCCCCGGCTGTGGAAATAACGTCATTCATTCCATACGCCAGGAAAATGACCTGCGGATCCAGTTCCTTTACCTGCTGCACCTGTTCGTCAAGCTCGTTCAGATGTACGCCGATCTTGGACACCACGCTGGATGCATTGAGCACGTCATACTCGGAAAATCCCTCTGTGATAGAATCTCCCATTACAACGGAACTGGCAAACTTCTCCTTGCAGCTGCGGTCGGTGTCATCCCCTCCGTCCTGCTGTTCAAGCTGACTGATCTTCTGTTCAATGGTGGCGATATCTTCCGACTCGGCCGCCTTAATATACTCCACCCCCTGCTCAGTATCCACCCTCGGTGAGGTCAGTCTCTGGATCCCCTGGACCGCAAGGATCACCAGCAGTATAAGCACGAGAGCACAGGCACCGATCAACAAAAGTCTTTTTCTTTTTCTGCTTATTCTCTTCATGATCTATCTGAAACCTTCTGTCAAAAATCTCTTTTTATTACTGTTTAAAAACAGTGGATAAAATTCCCCACTGTACGTTCTAATAATACTTTTTTTGCCCGCAAAAGTCAATGGCGGCGTCAGTCTCCCGTTCTGAAGCTCCGGCAGTTTCCCCTGCCTTTTCCTCAGAATACAGAGCCGTTCGCGAATTCTTGAAAGGGCTGCTGTTCACAGTAACTTGAACGCGCGGTATTAAAAGATTTTCCTTAAAAATATTTCTTGTATTTTTAATCCATGGCCGTGGTTTTTTATGATATGATGGTAAGGCATGGAGGATATCAGAATGATCGCATTGACAATGACAGGAATCAAAGACTTTATGTCACAGCTTCTTCTCAAGGACACCTTCGACAGCTTCTGCTTCATCGAAGGCGAGATCGTGACGTTCAATACATTTACGATCGACGGATTTATACACAAGGACTTCTTTGACACAGACGCGGAACTGCCGGAGTATTCCTACTGGAAAAATATAAGGGAGCACTGCTTTGCACTCATACGTGGAAAGCGCACTCCCTTAAGTTTCCGTTTCGTCTTCAGTCTCTCACCTAAAAATATTGCCCGCCTCATCGAACAGAACGGACTCTCCCTGGATCCGGGCCAGGTGCAGGGGCTCTATCTGAACATCCGTTATGACGGCAGCTCCCTCGCCTGTGTGACGGGAAGCTCCTTTAAGACATTCACCATGGACAGGACACTGGAGCATGCGTGGGACGAGATGGTGAAAAAATTTTTCCTGCAGAAGGGGATCGCATTTGAGAACTGATACCTTTCCCATCCCAAAACGGTTATCAGTCCCGCAGATCTGCAATTTCTCCCATGTCCGGCAGCCAGACGTCCGAGGCATCCACACGGCTCTGCTCATCTTCCTGCTGTCCCCGGATCGTGGAGGGGATCTCTCCGGAAAGCTGTCCCCTGACACTCTCCGCCCGCAGCAGGCAGAAGTCTGTGATCGTCCGGACAGCAGTAAGATAATCTTCATAGGAGCAGAAAGCGGTCGGATCTTTCTCCACATAAGGCGCGATCATTTTCGTCGTCTCCGCCACCCTTCTCTCAAACAGCCCGCTCTCAAAATATTCCCCGATAAACTGATCAAAATATTCATGATACCTGGCAAAATACCTGTCGTTCTTCATAAGATTGTGATAAAGCGGACGGTTCCTCATGATTTCCCCTGCCGCCGGAGTATTGATCGGATAATTCACATAGAGCTCTGCATCATTGACCGGATCCGGCATCCCGAGAGAATAGGTCGCAAAGGCCAGATTGTAGTCCCACGGAAGGATGCTTAATATTCCGTCCTCTTCATAGAGGAAATAATTATGTCCGGTCCGGCCCAGATAGCTGTCCAGATTCACTGTAAACACCTGTACCGTAAAATATCTGAGCACTTCATCCACGTTCACTGCCTTCTCTAATCCCTCTCCTTCAGCAAGTATCTTCAGCGCGCTGATCAGTCTTTCCTGATCCTCGCTGTCGATATCAAACTTCGCATTTCTGAAAATATTATCATAATCCGCGGGATCGTCAGAAGTATATTTCAGAGCCACATCGCTGTTCTCCGCCTCCAGCGAGCGGTAGTCCGGCTTGTACAGCTGCCCGTGATCTGCGCCGTAATTCCTGCGTGCGAACGACTCCTCAGGTTCCTCCACTGCCAGGAAGAGCCCCCAGTCCTCTCCGTTCACAGTGACCCACACATAACTGGTAAGAGGCGACGGAACTCCCATATATTCCATCATGTCATAGGCAAGATAATTCTTGAGGTAACTGTTGTCCTGATAGGAGGAATCCAGGGACAGCTTATCCAGCCCGTAATATGTACTGCCGTCCTGAAAGTGGTCAAATTCCAGCTTCAGGCTGTACCTCTTCAGCCCGAACTCTTGCACGAGCCGCAGAGAATTGTTCCCTTTCGCGCGCAGCCCGACAGAGGAAAACACCTCCCCATCAATTTCCACGTCGCATTCGGAATATTCTTCTTCCGAAGCATTCTCAAGGAATCCTTCCCAGTCCTCGATCCTGATATCCACTGTGTGCACCCGGCCGTCGTCAAAAATCCGCGAGGCATACTCCGGATCCTCATAGGACGACCGGATCCCGAGCTTCTCGCCGTTCATGAACCCGGCTGTCAGAACACATGCAAGCAGGATCACCGCAATGCAGATTTTATCTATGTGTCTGTGCTTCAGCATCTTCCGCTTCCCCCGTGATCTCAGTCAACCGCTACCCCATATAATCTCCATTATATGAAACAAGCACCGTGTGCGTCACGCCTTCCATCTCAGACAGTGCGTTAACAAATCCGGATTCGCCCTCCGGAAAGCGGACCTCATAATTCAGCTCGATGCACCCCGGCGATACACTCTTGCTCTTCAGTGAGAGCGCCTTCACCTGCATTTTGACATATTCCCTGACCGCCTTTTCCTGTTCCTCAGTTCCACAGTGGACTACAAGAATATACGGACGCTCCACATTCTTCCTTCCCGAGAATACCAGGAGCACCAGACCGATAAAGAGGCTTCCGAACACCGCCAGAGGGAGAAACCCTGCCGCGAGAACGATTCCCGCTGCTATACTCCAGAAAAGGAACGCAATGTCCATCGGTTCTTTGATCGCAGTCCTGAATCGGACGATGGACAGGGCGCCGACCATACCGAGAGAGAGAACGATATTGCTGGTCACCGCCAGGATCAGAAGCGTCGTGATCAGTGTGAGCGCCACCAGTGTCGCTCCGAACGCCGCCGAATACATCAGCCCGCAGTAGCTCTTTTTATATATAAAAAAAATAAACAATCCCAGCGCGAAAGCGAGGATGAGCGCCAGCGCCATATCCAGCACTGAGATCGCGCTTACATTTTCAAGAAAACTGGATTTAAATATATCCTGAAACGTCATAATATTTCCACCTTTTTCTATGATGTATGATTTTTGCAGTGCACGGTTTTCCCTAAAGGACCTGTCTTCAGACCGGAATTATTCAAATCTTCTGCACACCGCATATTTGGAATATGCCCCTGTTTTCCGATCCGGAGTCTGTACCGCCATTCTGACGATATCCGGCAGGAACGCGTCGTACTTTACCTCAAGTACCGTGGTTTCCGCCGCAGCCATCCAGTTTCCGGGGTTCAGAAAGTCCGTGCTGCGAAGGCCTGTCCTGAGCCCCCGGTCCAGTGTCACCCTCACATTCCCCGGTGAATAGACAAACGCTTCCCGCTCATAGCTTACGATCGTCCGGGGACTTAAAAGCTCCCCTTTTATCTTACAGTACAGTTCGATCAAAAGAGGATCTTCACTGTGCAGAAGAAAATCCGTCCTGCCATCGAGGAGCTGTTCTGCCTGTTCCACGGTAAGGCGGGCGCTGCGCTTCGCGCACAGCCCGCCCTGTTTTATCTTTTTCTCAAGACGGAGAAAAGAAGAATCATTCCCATAATACCTCAGCCTGAATTTTTCCCGTCTGCTCACCCCGGCGATCTTCTGGTTCAGCGCTTTGTCGTCCGGGGTATCAAAATAGAGACTGTTCACCCTGTATACTCCTGTCGGACCGGCATGACTGTCATGCTCGAACAGCCTGCCGAGTCTTTCTGCAAGGATCCTGTCTTCAGCCTGTGTGATCAGCTGCTTCAGCTCATGCCGGAAAGAGACCGGCTTCCTCTCAATCATCATAGTCTGTGCCGCCGTCGTCGTAGTCTGTACTGCCTTCGTCATAGTCTGTGTCCCCGTCGTCATAATCCGTACTTCCTCCGCTGTAAGCCGGCGCTGCAGGAGCCGCAGGAGCTGGAGCTGCAGGGGCGGGCGTGCTGTAATCTGTCACTCCATCATTGTACGGACCGTAATCTGTGTCGTCATAATCCGTCACTCCGTCATTATTCGGACCGTAATCTGTGTCGTCATAGTCCGTCACGCCATCATTGTTCGGACCGTAGTCTGTATCGTCATAGTCTGTCACACCATCATTATTCGGACCGTAGTCTGTATCGTCATAGTCTGTCACTCCGTCATTATTCGGGCCGTAATCTGTGTCATTGTAGTCTGTCACTCCGTCGTTGTCCGGGCCGTAATCTGTATCCCCGTAATTCGTCCATCCATAGTTACTCTCGCCGTCCACCGCTACCGATGTATTCAGATTTTTGCTTCCTGTGTATTCCTGGATCCCCGCCACGATATTGCTGAGGAAGTTTTCACTCGGAAGGATAGAGCCTGCCTCGATCTCAAGTGTGATCTGTCTGCCCTTCCCCTCTGTTTCCTCCACGAGATATCCCGCGCCATCGATCTTTGCGACCAGATCGCAGATTACCTGTCGGCACTCTTTTCCTTCATACTCTGTAAAATCAGCCGCGATCGTTTTGCCGTCGTCATTGCGTCCTTCGACCATCGTGACCAGCCCCTGCTCATCATAGGTTACAGCGATTTCCGGATTTACTCTGACGGAGATCACACCGCCTTCCGCCTGCTCCTGAACCTGGAGCGTCCCCTGTGCCGGGTTCATATTCCCGTCTGCGCTGCGGCTTCCGCATCCTGCCATCACTCCTGTGAAAAGAGAAAGTGTTAATACTGCCGCCAATGTTTTGATCAAATTTTTCTTCGTCATAATTCATTCACTCCTTTGTTTATTTTATCTGTGCTTATTTAGCTTATGTTGTAGGATACGGACGAAGATCGTGGAAAACGGGGTCGGCACATTATTTTTTTAATTTTTATTTCGTATTGAAATCTGAGAGTCTGTTTTCTATTATAAGGAAAGGACTCTGCCACCTTTCTTTGAGTCGGTCTGATTTTACCTGTATTTCACCTGTATTTTACGTATTTCTAATATGTTTTTAACATTTTCCCAATATACTGATAAAAATTTTTCACTCACGACCCCGATAATACGATAACTCTTTCGTATTCTACTATCAGGAGGATAATGTTTATGAGCGGTGGGCATGAACTGGTCGAACAGGTATATGCGGCGAAGACTGATTCTGATGCCGCGGACGCCCTGATTCGTCAATACATGGGATTTATTCGCGCAGAAGCAGCCAAGTTTCTTCACAGGGCGCCTGTAGAAGGCCAGGACGAAGAATTCAGCATCGTGCTTCTTGCATTCTACGAAGCTATACTCGGCTATGAAAAACACCGGGGCGCCTTTCTCGCCTATGCCTCGCGCGGAATCCGCAGCCGTCTGATCGATCATTACCGCCGGGAAAAAAAGCATTCGAAAGTCGTCTCTCTTCACGAACCGATACAGGACGGTGAGGAAGATACTCTGAAGATCGATCATCTGGAAGATCCGAAAAATCCGATCGAGACGTCGCACCACAAAAGTGCGGCAAAGGAAGAGATCATGGAATTTGAGCTTTGTCTTAAGGGGTTCGGCATTTCCTTTTCCGATGTGGCGGACAACTGTCCCCGGCAGGAACGGACGCTCAGAGCATGTCAGAAAGTTCTCTTAGAAGCGCGCAGACACCCTGAATACCTAGACGAACTTATCCAGACAAAAAAGCTTCCGATCACAGCGCTTTCAAAGCTTTCCGGCGTTGACAAAAAGACGCTTGAGCGCCATCGAAAATATCTGATCGCCGTCCTGCTCGCATTTACAAACGGATATGAGATCATACGCGGTCATCTTTATCATTTATCCAAAAACTCATGAACATCGCAGACTTATACATAGAAACGGAGCCGAATATGAAAGAGAATACGACGTATTTAGTAATGGAAGTGCATAGCGCCTATGCCGTCCTCCTGGACAATGAAGGCCGTTTCATCAAAGCTGCCAATGTCGGCTATCAGATTGGCGAAGTTGTTGAAAAGGTCTTTCCATTGAAATATCCTGAGGACCGAAAGAAACAGATGAGCCGGGTGATCCGCTTTGCAGCCGGCCTGGCAGCCTGCCTCTGCGTCGCAGTCTTCGGTGTGTATGAATACCAGTATTTCTTCATCCCTTACGGCACGCTCCAGATGCAGATCAATCCGGATATTGAGATGACCCTGAGCCGTTCCGGCCGGGTGCTTGACCTCGACGGCATAAATGACGACGGAAAAGTTCTGATCGACGACTATGAATACGGCGGGAAAAACCAGTATACCGTCATCGACGAGCTTACTGACCGCGCGATAGAACTTGGTTTTCTGACTGACGGCGGTCAGGTTGCCCTCCTCGCCGATTCTAAGAACAGCGCCTGGGCAGAGACCCTTCAGAAGGACCTTGTAGATGAGCTGAACGAACATTTAAAGCAGTATGATCTTACGATCAGCGTCAATATCGGAACGATAGACGACGGCACCGACAGGCTGGAAGAGTCTCAGAGCATCACGATTCCGATTCCAGCTCCCGAGCCCGAACCGACCGCTGAACCAGAACCGACGGCTCCTGCCGAAAATGATTCCGGCTACGGCGACGACATGTACGATGATGATATCGGCGGCTCCTACAGCGGCGGAAGCAACAGTTATGCGGATGATGACGACTGGGATGACGATCAGGACGACGACTGGGACGATAATGACGACGATGACGGAGACGATGATGACGACTGACCAAGAGCACAGCTAATGAACTGGAATAAAACTAAAAACAGATAGAAACGTATATAAAAATCCTCACAGGAATCACTTGTGTCATTTTTGATTCCTGTGAGGATTTCTTTGTTTCTATTATACCCAAAATCTGTTTCTATCCGGAAACACTTATTTTGTCAGCAGCATCATGATCTCGTTGCTCCGCTGTACGAACGCCGTCATCTCTTCCGGGCTCAGCGGCTTATGAGCCAGCATCGCCAGATCGTAGAGCTGCTTACAGATGATCGATACATTCTTGCTGCGCTTGTGCTCCACAAGGAACTTGACGAGCGGATGATTTGCGTTCAGCACAAGAGTTGCCTGGCTTCCGAACATGGACGGATCCATGCCTCCCATGCCGTACATCTTCATCATCTCCGCCATACGTCTCTCCTGCTCGGAAAGGACTGCCATGGAAGCCACCTTGTCGTCTTTGAGTTTCTCGACTTTTACTTCCAGCTTGTCATTGTTCAGCTCTTTCCGGAAGATCTCGACAAGGCTGTCTGCTGTCTTCTGGAACTCTTCCTTCTCGTCCTCTGCGACCTCATCCTTCAGCGAGTCATGCACATCCGCATCAATGCGCAGGAACTGGACGTCCTGATGCTTCTGCTCAAGATAAGTGATAAATGCAGAATCAATGTTATGGGTAAGGATGATCGCATCCTGTCCCTGAGCCTTGAACATATTGATGTACTGGCTCTGCTGAACCTCATCGGTCACATAGTAGATACGGACCTTTTCCTCTTCCTTGTTCTCTTCTTCTTTCTTCTCGTCCTCCGCCGGATTTTCCTCTGCTGTCTCAGCCTTGGCTCCTTCGGCTTCCTCTGTCTTCGTCTCTTCTGATGCCTGTCCTTCAGCCTGCTCTTCATCGGCTTTGTCGGGCTCTCCCTTACTCTCCTTGATCACGTCTTCAAGAGTCAGGTACTTATGGTCCAGATTCTTGTAGATTATGGAGTCCTTCATCTTCTCGCCGAACTTCTCATCCTTGAGGCATCCGAACTTGATGAACGGGCTGATATCGTCCCAGTATTTCTCGTAGTTCTCACGGTCTGTCTTGAACATTCCGGTCAGCTTGTCAGCCACCTTCTTGGAGATATAATCCGCCACTTTGTTCACAAAGCCATCGTTCTGCAGCGCGCTTCTTGATACATTCAGCGGCAGATCCGGGCAGTCAATGACGCCTTTGAGCACCATCAGGAACTCCGGGATCACTTCCTTGATGTTGTCCGCGATGAATACCTGGTTGTTGTACAGCTTGATCGTTCCCTCGATGGAGTCATACTCTGTATTGATCTTCGGGAAATACAGGATTCCCTTTAAGTTGAACGGGTAGTCCATATTCAGGTGGATCCAGAACAGAGGCTCCTTATAATCCATGAATACTTTTCTGTAAAATGCGATATACTCATCCTTCGTACACTCGCTCGGGTTCTTCGCCCACAGCGGATGGATGTCGCTGATGGAGACCGGGCGCTTCACGATCTTGACTTTCTTCTTCGGCTCGCCCTCTTCTCCTTCTTTCTTCTCTTCCTCGATATGCTCTACGACCTCGTCTGTATCCAGCAGGTCCTCCTCGTCTATCGTCTCATATTCCGGCTCTGCATTCGCCTTGGACAGGAAGATCTCGACCGGCATAAAGGAACAGTACTTCTCCAGCACCTCTCGCGCGCGGTACTCGTTGGCAAACTCCAGGCTGTCCTCGTTCAGGAACAGAGTAATCTCCGTACCTACAGTCGTCTTGTTTCCATCCTGCATCTCATACTCTGTGCCGCCCTGGCTTGCCCAGTGGACCGGAACTGCGCCTTCCTTATAGGAAAGTGTATCAATCTGCACTTCATCCGCCACCATAAATGCTGAATAGAATCCAAGACCGAAGTGACCGATCATATCGTCCTCTGTCGTCTTATCTTTATATTTCTCAAGGAACTGCGTCGCACCGGAAAAGGCGATCTGTGTAATGTATTCTTCCACTTCTTCCGCAGTCATTCCAAGACCGTTGTCAATAAACTTCATCGTCTTCTCTTCCGGGTTGACGATGACCTCAATCTTCGGCTTATACCCTTCCGGGAGTTCATATTCGCCCATCATGTCCAGTTTCTTCAGCTTAGTGATCGCATCGCATCCGTTGGAGATCATCTCGCGGACGAAAATGTCATGATCGGAATATACCCATTTTTTAATAATCGGGAATATATTCTCACTGTCGATCGATAAATTTCCTCTCTTTGCTTCCATGTCTAACACCTCTTTAAATTATGGTAAATATTGTATCAGCCTATTTTATTCCGCTGCTGCAGGCTGTGTTCTGTGCCTAAGTGACATTCTAGCTCAGAGAAATTTAAAAGTCAATAGAAAATTAGCACTCTTTTAGATAGAGTGCTAATAATTACATAAACTTTGTAAAATATTTATTATATCTGTCTTTCACATAGATCAGACTTTCTCCGGCTCGCCGTATTCCTCGCCGAAAGTCTCCACCGTCACTTTCTTCATCACCTGCTTCTCAAGCGGACGGTCGCTGTAGTCTGTGGCTGTCTCTGCGATCTTGTTGACCACGTCCATTCCCTCTGTGATCTTTCCGAACGCCGCGTATGCGCCGTCCAGATGAGGTGCTTTCTTGTGCATGATGAAAAACTGGCTTCCGGCAGAATCCGGATGCATTGCCCTCGCCATGGAGAGAACACCCGCGTCATGAGCCAGATCATTGGCAAAGCCGTTCTGTGCGAACTCGCCTTTGATCGAGTATCCCGGACCGCCCATACCTGTTCCGTCCGGGCATCCGCCCTGGATCATAAACCCACTGATCACGCGGTGAAAGATCAGCCCGTCGTAGAATCCCTTATTCACGAGGGAGATAAAGTTTTTCACTGTGTTCGGCGCGATCTCCGGGTAGAGCTCCGCCTTCATGATATCCCCGTTTTCCATCTCAAAAGTAACAACTGGATTTGCCATAATTGATTCCTCTTCTTTCTTCTTTATTAAAATGTTCAATGATAGTCCCATTGTAGCGGATTTATCCCCATCCGTCAACGCAGTGCGCCTGCGGGCGGTTTCCGATTGTAAACGGCATCCCTGGACAGGCAGTCTCTGTGCTCAGAAAGTCCCGGACTGATCCGCCGGGTCCGTCCTGGATCTTATTCCGATCAGTCCTCCCCGCTCTTCATAACCTGTGTCCCACAGATCCTTGAGCAGGAACGTGGACGACTCCCCATACGTTGCCACGGTGATGTAAAAGCCGTCTTCTCTTTCCTCGTATCCGTAACAGAGGAACCAGTGCCAGACAAAATCCTTGTAGCATGCCTTCCTGTGCCGCAGCATAAGATACGGGACCGGATAGCCGCTGTCGATCTGCCGCCTGATAAATGCTTCTGCCGCCTCGCAGCTCCGGGTCCCGGACAGTTCTTCCATAAAAAGATCTTTCTCCCCGGCTTCGGACAGATATTTTCCGAATCCTTCTGTGAACATATACAGTTTGTTCACCCCATTCACGCGTGGTCTTAAGCAGGGCTTCATTTTCATCGAAAACGCCACATAGTCCTCTCTTGTCAGATGTTCCACATCAAACGGATACAGATGCTTCATCCCTTTACGCAGAGCCAGGTAGATGCAGCAGTCACATGCCGTCGCCGCCGCACATCCTCCGATATACATGACAACATTCTTAAACCACTCCTGGTTTCCGCCCACTGCGCCATCGATCGTAAAATAATCCAGTATCCTTTTCATCCGGTCTTCCTCCCTTCTCTGCTTCCAGCCATGCCAGCTCGATTCCGGCGCTTTCCTTCTTCTCTGCTTCCAGCCATGCCAGCTCGATTCCGGCGCTTCACGCCTTCTTCTCGCTGCGGGCTCGCGCCCTCCTGTTCTTCCAGCCATGCCAGCTCGATTCCGGCGCGGCGCGCCTTCTTCTCGCTGCGGGCTTGCGCCCTATAGAATAAGATAGGAAGCCCCTTCTTTGTGAGCAAGCTCCCACGAAGGGGCTTCCTATCTTATTCTGCATGGCTTAATTATAATACATATGGTTGAAATGTACATTTTTTTCTTCTTTTTTTAGTCACTCGTAACATTGTTCCTTTTTGCCTGCGGAGGTATACTGTTTCCAGAAACAAACGAAATACATATTTTAAGGAGGCTATTTAAAATGGCAAGTTTATCATTAGAGGGAATCCAGAAAATTTATCCTAACGGATTTCATGCTGTAAAAGATTTCAACCTTGACATCAAGGACAAAGAGTTCATCATCTTCGTAGGACCTTCAGGATGTGGTAAATCTACTACACTCCGTATGATCGCTGGTCTGGAGGATATCTCCGGCGGTACATTCAAGATTGACGGAAAAGTTATGAACGATGTAGAGCCGAAGGACCGTGATATCGCAATGGTATTCCAGAACTACGCTCTGTATCCGCACATGACAGTATATGATAACATGGCTTTCGCTCTGAAGCTTCGTAAAGTTCCGAAGGCTGAGATCGACAAGAAGGTTCGTGCAGCAGCTAAGATCCTGGATCTTGACAAACTGCTTGACCGTAAACCGAAGGCTCTTTCCGGTGGTCAGAGACAGCGTGTTGCCATGGGACGTG
>HHCFR05603__coassemble_380_pt1 | contig 59930 bp, 53 predicted proteins | sample HHCFR05603__metabat2_high_PE_041 | metagenome-assembled genome bin HHCFR05603
TCTGCAGGTCGATGATGTAAATACCATTTCTCTCTGTGTAGATGTACGGAGCCATCTTAGGGTTCCATCTTCTTGTCTGGTGTCCGAAGTGTACACCGGCTTCCAGTAACTGCTTCATTGAAATAACGCTCATGTTTCTTTCCTCCATTTGGTTTTTGATTCTTCCGTATGTTTTCTCTTTCCCTGAGACCGTCCGTTTTCCGGCTTGGGCACCTTCAGGAAAATCCGCATACGTGTTTTTTCGCAACGTGTGTAGTATATCACAGAAATATCGTGTTTGCAAGCCAAAAAAGGAAAAGCCTCCGCTTTTCGCGAAGGCTTCTGCTCTTCTGATTCAGTTCTTGATGGATCGCGGATCGGATCAGCCGCCATACCGGACATAGATCATGCCGCTCTGGACCGGTCCTGTGATAACTCCCACGCCTTCTGTCGCCGCGTGGATCATCCTTCCGCCTCCTATGTAAATGCCGCAGTGTCCGTTTCCTACGCACACATCACCCGGCTGTGGATTGCTTACTCTCGGCCATCCCATAAATGTAGTCGTATTGCCAAGTCTCACATACTGTCCTGTCAGACAGTAGCTCACGAGACCGGAACAGTCAAATGCTCCCGGGCTGCATGCCCCCCAGACATATGCCGCTCCCAGACAGCTCTGCGCTCTGGCAACAACCGCGTTTCCTGATCCTACGCTGTAGCTCGGAGCACTGCTGCTTCCGGACGAAGTATTGCTGCTTCCGGAAGATGTACTGCTGCTGCTCTGCTGGGCCGCCGCCTGCTGGGCTGCCGCTCTTGCCGCGGCTTCCGCTGCCGCGCGCTGGCGGGCTTCCTCTTCTTCCTGGGCTTTTCTCGCCGCCTCCTGGATCATATCATCCAGGTTATCGATCTCAGCGCTCTTGTCTTCAAGCGTTGTGTTCAGTTCTTTCTGCTGGGCTTCATACTCGGTCTGGGTACTCTCAAGATCATCCTGCTTTTCTTCCAGAGAAGCCTTAAGCTCCTTTACCTTCTCCGTAGTTGCAACATACTCTTCCAGTTTCTCTCTGTCATAAGTATGTACCTGCTGTGAATACTCCGCCTGGCTCAGCATTCCTGACATGTCGCCGGATGACAGCACTCTGTCGAGATCAGCGGAGCCTGTCCCCGCTTCATACATATACTTGATGCGGAGCTTCATGGCCTCATACTGTTCCTGCTCGTCCTCTTCCGCTTCCTTGAGATCTTCCTCTGTCTGAGTGATCTCCTGTCCTGTGGAGATCAGCTCATTCTCGAGATCTGACATCTTCTGTACAAGCGTATCCAGCTGTGACTGGAGATCCTTCACTTCATTCTGCACGTTTTCTTTCTGCTGCTTCAGATCATCCACCTCGTCAGCCAGAACCGGCATCACGGAAAGTGAACACGTCAGAGCCGCCGCAAGAAATACAGTAACTGCTTTTTTAAATTTCATTTCTTCACCAATCCTTATTTTTTATCTATGTCCCCACACACATGCTCCATCTTACAACAAAAGAGCGTTCATTTCAACACTCTTCTGCGGGAAACAGCAGTCCGGAGACTCTAAAAAACTTAATCTGTCTTTAATACGTTATAGATTATAATAAATCATTCGGAAAATTTCAATATATTTTTAACATTTCCGTAATATTTCACAATTTGACTGGCGGATACTGCTGTCTGTACAAAAAGATTCCTATATACACCGAAGACCGGCGCTCTTCCACACCGGTCCTCTTCTGACTTTTCTTTTATTTTTTAATATCTGATATAATATGTAGCACGTACTTTGCTCACACAGATCGGGACTCCGTCCTGCTGTGCTTCGATCATCTGTCCGTTGCCGATATAGATTGCAACGTGTCCCGGAGTCCAGCAGATATCCCCCGGCCTCGGGTCGCTCACGATCGTACCGCTGTTCTTAATCGACGTACTCTGTCTCGGGATCGAGATGCCTGCCTGTGCGTAGCACCACTGAACCAGACCGGAACAGTCAAAGGAGACATACGGGATCTGCGTCCCCCAGACATAGGTGGCCTTTCCAACCTGAGACCATGCCGCTGATACAATGATATCCGCTGCACTCTGATTATAGTCAGGTGTATAGACCGGAGTATCAGACGCACTGTTGTCTTCCGAAGGCGTTGATGCCGGCGGTGTTGAAACGGAAGGAGTCGACGTCGAAGGTTTCGACGTATTATTGTTCACCGTATTGCTTTCTGTTTTCGTCGTTGAGCTCCCTGTGCTGCCGGATGTATTCTTATTCGAAGTACTGCCGCTCTGCTGAGCCGCCTTTTTCGCAGCAGCTTCCTCGGCTGCCTTCTGTCTCGCAGCTTCCTCTTCAGCCGCTTTCTTGATCGCTGCCTGAAGCTGATCATCCAGATTTGCAACCTCTGCGCTCTTCTCCGTGATCGTGGTATTGAGCTCATCCTGCTGCGCCTCAAACTCCGTCTGCGTCTTCTTCAGGTCGTCCATCTTAGTCTCCAGCGTATCCTGCAGATCCTTTACCTTCTGGACTGTCTCAGCGTACTCTTTCAGTTTCTGACGGTCAAATGTATGTACCTGCTGAGAATACTCAGCCTGTGTCAGCATGCCGGAGATACTTCCGGTCGTCATCACCTTTTCTACCGCCGCCGAACCGCTTCCCGCTTCATACATATATTTAATACGAAGCTTCATATCCTCATACTGCTTCTGTTCGTCGTCCTGGGCAGTCTGAAGATCCGCCTCTGTCTGCGTGATCTCTTCGCCTGTTGTGATCAGATCATTTTCCAGTTCCGTTATTTTTGTCATCAGTGTATTCAACTGTGACTGAAGGCTGCTCACTTCATCCTCCGCCGCCTGCTTCTGCTCTTTCAGATCATTTACATTATCTGCAAGAACAGGCGTCACAGAAAGTGAAAACGCCAGTGACGCCGTAAGGAGAACGGCCGCCGCTTTCTTTAATTTCATCTTTTCACCGATCCTTTTCTCTAAAGAACTACATGTATCTGTTTCATCCGACAGCGGAAAAATATTCTTATTCTCCTCTTTCTTCAGGAAAAGATTCACACGAAAGAAAAATCCTATTTTTCGCTATCCATTAGATTATAATAAATCTGTCCGAAGATTGCAATGCCCTTTAACAATTTCGTAACAAAAAGGGGCTTCAAGGGAAAATCACCCCTTAAAAGCCCCCATCTGCGCTATTTTATATCTTTCCCAGGTTTACTGCACAGAAAGATTTGTATATCCCATCAGACTTTCATCCACTTCCCGCGCGGCTTCCCTTCCTTCACGGATCGCCCACACGACAAGAGACTGTCCTCTGTGCATATCTCCGGCAGCAAACACGTTTTTCACGTTTGTGGCATAACGCCCCGGCTCTGTCAGCACGTTTGTCCTCGCATTGACTTCCACGCCGAACGCCTTCGTAACGTAGCTCTCACTTCCCAGGAATCCTGCTGCGATGAGCACCAGATCGACATCGACCGTATACTCGCTGCCCGGGATCTCTACCATCATCGTCCTTCCGGTCGCCTCGTCCTTTTTGCCTTCCAGCTTCACCAGAACTGCTTTGCAGAGTTTTCCTTTTTTGTCTTTGATAAATTCTTTCACCGTTGTGGTGTAGACTCTCGGATCGCTTCCGAACACAGCGATCGCTTCCTGCTGGCCGTAGTCTGTCTTGCACACTCTCGGCCACTCCGGCCACGGGTTCAGCTCTGTTCTTGTATCCGGCGCCTTCGGCATCATCTCAAGCTGGACTACAGATTTTGCGCCGTGGCGGATGGATGTTCCGACACAGTCGTTTCCTGTATCGCCTCCTCCGATCACGATGACACGCTTTCCTTTCGCGGAAATGTACGTTCCGTCCTTCAGCTTCATATCATTCGCCCAGAGCGCCTTTGTCGTCGACTTAAGGAAGTCCACGGCAAAGTAGATGCCTTCCGCGTCTCTTCCCGGCGCTTTGATATCTCTCGGATTAGATGCGCCGCAGGCGAGGATAACCCGGTCAAATTCTTTGAGGATTTCCGCCGCTTTGACGTCTTTTCCGACATTGCATCCGGTCCTGAACTCAATGCCTTCCTCTTCCAGGACCGCCACCTTGCGGTCAATGATCTGCTTCTCCAGCTTCATGTTCGGGATTCCGTAGCGGAGGAGTCCTCCTGCCTTGTCCTCCCTCTCGAATACTGTCACAGAATGTCCTCTCCGGTTGAGAAGATCCGCGGCAGCCATTCCGGACGGACCGGAACCGATCACCGCAACCTTCTTGCCCGTGCGCACTTTCGGCGGACGGGCTTTTGCATACCCCTTCTCGTATGCATTTTCAATGATCGCGTACTCATTGCTCTTCGTCGCCACCGGATCCTGGTTCAGACCGCAGGTGCAGGCATTCTCACAGAGTGCCGGACATACACGGGATGTGAATTCCGGGAAATTGTTTGTCTTTGCAAGGCGGTAGTACGCTTCCTCCCAGTTGCCGTTATAGATCAGGTCATTCCACTCCGGCACCAGATTGTGGAGAGGGCATCCGCTCGCCATCCCCATCAGGTTCATACCGGACTGACAGAAGGGCACGCCGCACGCCATGCAGCGCGCGCCCTGTATCTCCTGTTCCTCCTTCGACAGGGGCGTATAGAACTCATTGAAATGCTGAATCCTCTCGAGGGGCTGCTCCGCCGTCTTATCCTGTCTCGCATATTCCATAAATCCTGTTGGTTTTCCCACTTTTAACGCCTCCTATCTTCCATTTTTGATCTTATTGAACGCTTCGATCTTCGCCTTCTCGCGGCTCAGTCCTTTTTCTTCCATCTGAATGATGGCTGCCATCATCTTCTCATAGTCCTCCGGGATGATCTTCTTGAATTTCGGGAGATAATCCTTGAAGTTGTCGAGAATCTTCTTGCCGACCTCGGAGTTCGTGTAAGCCACATGCTCCTGGATCATATTCTTGAGCTCCTGAACGTCGTACTTATCCGTCACGCGCTCAATATTGACCATATCCTTGTTGACTTTCATATAGAGACGGCTGTCCATATCAAGCACATAGGCGATTCCGCCGCTCATTCCTGCCGCAAAGTTCTTTCCTACCTGGCCGAGGATCACAACGCATCCTCCGGTCATATATTCACATCCATGGTCGCCGACACCCTCTACGACAGCTCTCACACCGGAGTTGCGGACACAGAATCTCTCTCCCGCCACGCCGTTGATGAATGCCTTTCCGCTGGTAGCTCCGTAGAACGCAACGTTTCCTATTATAATGTTTTCATCTGTCTTAAATGTTGTGCCGTTTGGCGGGCATACGACCAGCTTTCCACCGGAGAGTCCCTTTCCAAAGTAGTCGTTGCTGTCTCCGGTCAGTTCCAGTGTAAGTCCCTTCGGGATAAATGCTCCGAAGCTCTGTCCGCCGGCTCCCTTACACTTGATCACGAAGCTGTCCTCCGGGAGTCCCTCAGGATATCTTCTCGTGATCTCGGAACCGAAGATCGTTCCGAAGGTGCGGTCCGTGTTGGTAACATCCACCTCGATGCTTCTCTTCTGTCCCTTCTCAAGGGCAGGAAGAAGCTGCTTTACAAGGACTCTTTCATCCAGTGTTTTATTCAGTTCAAAGTCAAACACTTTCTTCGGATTGAAGATCATGCCCTTCTTCTCTTTTGCATACGGGTTGTTCAGTACGCTGCTCAGATCCAGAGTCGCGGCCCTCTCGGAGGTCGGAACATCCTTCACTTTCAGAAGATCTGTGCGTCCCACCAGTTCATCCACTGTGCGCACGCCCAGCTTTGCCATATATTCTCTCAGCTCTTCCGCGATGAATCTCATGAAGTTGATAACGTACTCCGGTTTTCCTGTAAACCGTTTTCTAAGCTCCGGATTCTGTGTCGCCACACCCACCGGGCAGGTATCCAGGTTGCAGACACGCATCATCACGCATCCCATAGTCACAAGCGGAGCTGTGGCAAATCCGAATTCCTCCGCTCCCAGCAGCGCTGCGATCGCAACGTCTCTTCCGCTCATCAGCTTTCCGTCCGTCTCGATGCGCACGCGCTCGCGCAGTCCGTTCTTGATCAGCGTCTGATGTGTCTCGGCAAGTCCCAGCTCCCACGGAAGTCCCGCGTTCTGAATGGAGCTTCTCGGAGCCGCTCCTGTTCCTCCGTCATAACCGGAGATCAGGATAACTCCTGCGCCCGCTTTCGCAACACCTGCTGCGACTGTTCCAACGCCTGCCTCGGAGACAAGCTTGACGGAAATCCTTGCGTTCTTGTTTGCATTCTTGCAGTCATAGATCAGCTGCGCCAGGTCCTCAATGGAGTAAATGTCATGGTGCGGCGGAGGTGAGATCAGGCTCACGCCCGGCGTTGAGTGACGGGTCGTCGCGATCCACGGATACACTTTTCCTCCCGGAAGATGTCCTCCCTCGCCCGGCTTTGCGCCCTGCGCCATCTTGATCTGGATCTCCTGGGCGCTGACAAGATATCTGGAAGTCACGCCGAAACGTCCGGAAGCCACCTGCTTGATAGCAGAGCTGCGGTTCGTTCCGAGACGCTCGATCTCCTCACCGCCCTCACCGCTGTTTGACTTGCCGTGAAGTGTGTTCATGGCGATCGCCAGTGTCTCGTGAGCTTCCTTGGAGATGGAACCATAGGACATTGCGCCCGTCTTAAAGCGGGTCACGATCGAATCCACGCTCTCCACTTCCTCAAGCGGAATGCCTTTCTTCGGATAGTTGAATTCCAGCTGGCCTCTCAGGTTGATCTTCTCGCCTTCCGCGTCTACCATTTTCGTGTATTCTTTGAACATATCATAATCTCCGCGTCTTGTGGACTGCTGGAGCATATGGATCGTCTGCGGGTTGTAAAGGTGTTCCTCCCCGCCGCTCTTGAATTTATGTCTTCCGAGACTGTCAAGGGACATATCTCCGTCCAGTCCCAGCGGATCGAATGCCTCTGTATGGAATGCGGTATAATCCTCGGCGATCTCCTCAATGCCGATTCCTCCCACACGGCTGACTGTATCCGTAAAGTATCTGTTGATGAACTCTTCCTTCAGTCCGATCGCCTCGAAGATCTTGGCTCCCTGATAGGACTGGATCGTTGAGATTCCCATCTTGGATGCGATCTTGACGATACCGTGGAGCACGGCTGAGTTGTAGTCATCAACAGCCGCATAATAATCCTTGTGGAGCAGGCGCGCATCGATCAGCTGACGGATGGATTCATGCGCCAGGTACGGGTTGATCGCACATGCACCGTAGCCGAGCAGCGTTGCGAAATGATGTACCTCTCTCGGCTCACCGCTCTCCAGGATCATGGCAACCGAGGTTCTCTTCTTCGTGCGAACCAGGTGCTGCTGAAGCCCGGATACTGCCAGAAGGGACGGGATCGCCACATGGTACTCATCCACATCGCGGTCTGTCAGGATCAGGATATTCGCCCCCTCGCGGATCACTCTGTCGACCTCGATGAACAGATATTCGATCGCTTTCTCAAGGCTTGTATTCTTATAATATGTGATCGGGATCTCGGCAACCTTGAATCCCTCCACATTCATGTTCTTGATCTTCAGAAGGTCTGTATTCGTCAGGATCGGATTGTTCACCCGAAGCATCTTGCAGTTCTCTTCCTTCTTCTCAAGAAGATTACCGTCTTTTCCGACATAGATCGTGGTTGATGTCACGATCTCCTCTCGGATCGCATCGATCGGCGGGTTTGTGACCTGCGCGAACAGCTGTTTGAAGTATCCGAACAGCGGCTGGCGTTTTCTTGAGAGCACTGCCAGAGGAATGTCGATACCCATCGCAGCGATTCCCTCGCCGCCGTTCTTTGCCATCGTAAGAATTGACGTCTTGACATCCTCATAGGTGTATCCGAACGCCTTCTGAAGCCGGGTGCACTCTTCTCTTGTGTATTTCGGGATATCCTTGTTCGGGATCTTAAGATCCTTCAGCTCGATCAGATTCCTGTCAAGCCACTCGCCGTAAGGCTCCTCATTCGCATATTTCTCTTTCAGTTCTTCATCGTCGATGACTCTTCCGGCTACAGTGTCGACAAGCAGCATCTTTCCGGGATGGAGCCTCTCCTTCACCAGGATCTTGGACGGATCGATGTCAAGCACTCCCACCTCAGAGGAAAGGATCAGGTTATCGTCATTCGTGATATAGTATCTGGAAGGACGCAGGCCGTTGCGGTCGAGCACGGCTCCCATCACGTCTCCGTCGGAGAAAAGGATGGATGCAGGGCCGTCCCACGGCTCCATCATCGTCGCATAATACTGATAGAAGTCTTTCTTGTTCTGGGACATGCTGCGGTTGTTCACCCACGGCTCCGGGATCGCGATCATGACAGCCAGCGGAAGCTCCATTCCGCTCATCACCATGAATTCCAGAGCATTATCCAGCATGGCCGAGTCAGATCCTGAAGTATTGATCGCCGGAAGCACCTTGTGCAGTTCTCCCTTAAGGCATCCTGACTCCATCGTCTCCTCGCGGGCACGCATCTTGTCCGCATTTCCGCGAATCGTATTGATCTCGCCGTTATGCACGATAAAGCGGTTCGGATGGGCTCTCTGCCAGCTCGGAGCAGTGTTCGTACTGAATCTGGAGTGCACCATGGCGATCGCTGATTCATAATCCTCATCCTGCAGATCTTCGAAGAACAGGCGGAGCTGCCCTACGAGGAACATACCTTTATATACGATGGTACGGCTTGAGAGGGATACCACATAAGTATCGTCGCTGCTCTGCTCGAAAACTCTTCTCACAACATAGAGCCGGCGGTCAAAGGGAAGTCCCTTCTCGATCCTCTTCGGTCTCTCGATGAATGCCTGCATGATGCACGGCATACAGTCTACCGCCGTCTTTCCCAGGATCTCCGGATGGATCGGCACTTCTCTCCATCCGAGGAAGTTCAGTCCTTCTTTTTTCACGATGACCTCGAAGATCTTCTTTGCCTGGTTCCTCTTCAGCTCGTCCTGCGGAAGGAAGAACATTCCAACGCCGTAATCCCTCTCTCCGCCGAGTGAGATTCCGAGGGGCTGACAGACCTTCTGAAAGAACTTGTGGGAGATCTGAAGCAGGATACCTACTCCGTCTCCGGTCTTACCCTCTGCGTCTTTTCCGGCTCTGTGCTCCAGATGTTCAACGATCTCAAGTGCGCCGGCTACAGTGCTGTGGCTTTTTTTACCTTTAATATTTACAATTGCGCCGATACCGCAGTTGTCATGTTCAAAGCTTTCCCTGTATAATCCCTGCGGACTTTCATTTTCTTTCCTCATAGTCGCTGTCCTTTCTTCTGAATATTTCATGAACCGCCGCCCGCATCGGCTGAACACTGTCCGGCACTGCCGCGGTCATTTTCTGATTCAAAAATATACAACATTTTTTTCTCTTTGTAAACAAGAAATTTTCTGGAATTGTCTGATTATTCGATTATATTTTTATTTTCATCTTATTTTCTGACCTTTTATTTTTTAAGAAAACTATAATAACAGTTCCTAAAATCTGTTCTATTCCTTTAAAATATTGTGATTATAATATTTTTCCGCATAAAAATACGGCAGAAACCATTTCCTGCCGTACACAATTTAAAATTGTTTTTTTATCAAAACATATTCATCGAATCGCTCTTTTCATCTGTCGCATCAGCTTTCTCCTTCTCTGTCATCCTCTGCATCAGGACAAACAGAGAGGAACATACGAATGCACAGAGCACCGCTGCGACAGCCATCCGGATCGGCTCTGCCCCCAGCCATCCAAAAGCGCCGCTCTCCGTAAGGATGAGAGATGCCGCATTTGCCGAGATGTGGAGCACGAGCGGAGCCTTAAAAGAACCGAACCGCTCATACAGCCAGCAGAGGCAGATCCCCAGAAAGAACGCATAAGCCATCTGAATATTGTTCGTATGCGTGACCGCGAAAAAAAGGGAGGACCACAGAGCCGCATACCAGAACTTTCTCTTTTCCCTGTATCTCTTGTACATCACACCGCGGAACATCAATTCCTCCGCAGCCGGTATGACCACTCCCATCACAAGAAGCTGCACAGGAAACGACGCCGAATACATACTCTCTGCTGTCTGCTGATACTGCTCATCGTACATGACCGCCTGCGCCATCGAGGAAAGACACGTCACTCCCACGCTCAGGACCGCGCCGAACAGCACGACCGCCCAGTATCTGCCGAGCGGCGTCTTCTCCGCCGGAACGATCCCGCAGGCTTTCTCCAGCTTTCTGTCTTTCGCAAACAGCACAGCCGTCAGAGGGATCGTGCACAGCGCCGCCGCACCTGCAATCTCCACCTGGTACTTCAGCACCTGCTCGATGGCCGGTCCCGCCGCCGACAGATATCCGTTCATAGCTTCCTGAAAATCGGAGGCCCCGCCATTCACAAAATTATCAATGTAAGCCTGCGCCAGATACGGAGCCTGGATCACCGCCTGGACCACTGTCTGTACTGCAAGCTGGATCCCGAAGTAGGCGAGCAGCGGGCCCGCCAGGCTCCAGAAAGGATTTTTCCTCTGAATCTGCTTCATCTACATCTTCCCCGCTTTCTCAAGGATCCACTCTCTGATCTCACTCTCGCCGCCTTTCGCCGTTCCCTGGACCATCTCGGGCCTTCCGCCGCCCCGCCCGGAGAACGCGGCATTAAACTCTTTGACAAATCCTCTGAGATCTGTTTTCCTGCTCCCGATCACGTACCGGTATTCTCCGCTGCCGTCCCCGGAGAACACCGCACAGAGGATCCGCTCTTTCTCCAGGATCCGGTTCATAAGCGCCCGCATGGAGTCGCCCTGGATCTCCTTCGAGAACACACACACAACCTCTTCTCCGTCAGGGATCATATCAGCGCGGCAGGACACAAGCTGTCTCTCTTTCTCAGCGATTTCCCGCTTCAGTTCAGAACACTCTTCCCTGAGATGCTCCACCGCGTCCGCGATCTCATTCTGTTTCGCACAGAGCAGAGCGGAGATCTCCCCCGCCTGCTTCTGCTTCACCTCATAGTCTGCAAGTGCACGCACACCGCAGAGCATTGTCACCCGCACGCCGCCTTTGTATCTCTGCGCACCTGTAAGCTTGATCAGACCGATCTCTCCGGTCCGCTCCACATGCGGAGCGCAGCAGGCACACACATCGTATCCGGGGATGACAACGATCCTGACCTGCCCCTCGATCTCAATCTTGCTCCTGTATTCCATCTGCTCCAGCTCATCCTCCGACGGGTAGAGTACCTGAACTTCCAGGTTCTCCCACACCGCCCTGTTCGCCTTTCGCTCTATCTCCTCCAGTTCTTCCGGAGTGATCTCCCCGTCAAAATCCATGGTACAGTCCTCGCTGCCGAGATGGAATCCTACATTATTATATCCGAACTTCGCATGCACCAGCCCGGAGACAATATGCTCACCCGTGTGCTGCTGCATCTTCATGAACCGCTCATCCCAGTCAATCTGTCCCCGCACAGTCTCCCCCGGTGTCAGAGGTCCGTCTGTGATATGAAGGATGTGCCCATTCCGTTCCTGCACGTCCAGCACACGCGCTCCGCCAAGCTTCCCCGTATCGGCATACTGACCTCCCCCTTCCGGGAAAAATGCCGTACGGTCAAGCTCTGTCTCAAAATGTTCTCCGTTTTTCTCACACGCGGTCACCCGGGCTTCGAATTCCTTCAAATGACTGTCCTGATAAAACAGCTTCTCAGTTTTCCTGTTTTCTGTCATACTCTCTGTCATAAGACATTACATCCTTTCCGGTGCCTCGAAACCAAGCAGATCAATACACGTCTCCAGCACGCGCTTCGCCAGGGCAAGCAGCGCGATATACCCGGACTTCTTCGTCTCGTCCTCCTCTGAGAGGATCTTCGTCTCGTGGTAGAACTTATTGAACTCATTGGCAAGCTCATAGATGTACGCACAGATCTTGTGCGGTGCAGTCTCCTCGTATACTGTGTCGATCACGTCGTTGAACTTCAGCACCTGGAGCATCAGCGCCTTCTCATAGACGTCCACCGCCGGAAGGATCTTAAGGCCTTCCAGGCTTCCGCCGTTCTCCTGATACTTGTTCAGGATGGATTTGATCCGGACGATCGTATAGAGGATATACGGTCCCGTGTTTCCCTCAAAGGAGGTAAATCTGTCCACATCAAAAATGTAATCCTTTGATGCCTGGTTGGACAGATCGCCGTACTTGATCGCAGCAAGCCCGACCGTCTCTGCCGTCTGCTTTGCCTCAGTTTCTTCTACCGTACGGTTGTCCATGATCTTCTTGTACATCTCTTCATCGATCTCACGGATCAGGTTCTCCAGGCGCATGACACCGCCTTCTCTCGTCTTGAAAGGCTTTCCATCCTTCCCGTTCATGGTTCCGAACCCAAGGAACGTCAATTTCGTATCCTCTCCCACGATCCCCGTCTTCTTCGCACAGCGGAACACCTGGATGAAATGGAGCTCCTGGCGCTTGTCCACCACATAGATAACTTCATCCGGGTGATAGTCCTGCTCACGCTGCACAAGGGTGGCAAGGTCTGTCGTGTCATACAGAGCCGCTCCGTCTGACTTCAGGATCATACACGGCGGGACTTCCTTATTGTCAGTCTCCTCCTGAACGTCCACCACAAGGGCGCCGTTGTCATAGTGCGCGTATCCTTCGTCCTTGAGCCTCTGCACCATGTCCGGAATGTACTGCTGCGCGTCCGCCTCACCCTTCCACAGGTCGAACTCCACGTTCAGCTTCTCATAGTTCTTCTTCAGGTCCGTCACGGAAACATGCATGATATGCTTCCAGATCGCCCGGTATCCCCGGTATCCGCTCTGCAGAAGATAGGTAGCATGCAATGCTTCTTCTCTGTAATCTTCGTGCTCTTTCGCATATGCGCTCGCCGTAGGATAGATCTCCTCAAGCTCACCGATCGTAAACGGCGCTTCCTCCGGATATTCCCCCTCAAAGCTTTCGTCAAAGTACGGAAGCTCCGGTTTTCTCTTTTTAAGCTCCGTGATGATCAGTCCCATCTGATATCCCCAGTCTCCCAGATGGATATCTCCGATCACCCTGTTGCCCTTGAATCTTGTGATTCTCTTCACGCTCTCTCCGATGATCGCCGAACGGAGATGCCCCACATGGAGCGGCTTTGCAACATTCGGTCCGCCATAATCGATTATGATCGTTCTCGGATTCTCCTCTTCCTCCACGCCCAGCTTTGCATCCGCCGCCATCTCATTGAGATAGTCCGACACAAATGAAGGGTCAAGCTTCAGGTTGATAAATCCCGGCTTCACAACTTCCGCACTCTCAAAGCATCCGCTGTCCGAAAGGTGCGCGACCACATCCTCCGCGATCATAAACGGCGCCTTTTTATACGCCTTTGCTCCCGCCATAGCACCATTGCACTGGTACTCGCACAGATCCGGACGGTTGGACAGCGTCACCTTTGCGAGCTCCTCGTCATATCCCGCCGCGCGGAATGCCGCTCTCATCTCTATGGTTATCAAATCAAGTAATGTTTTCAATTTCTTCCACACTCCTTTATCCGTATTCTGTCAGTATATCATGTCTCGATGGCAACGGCAAGTTCTGTTTCCGCTTGCGCAGAACCGCATTCAGATTTATAATCCATATTTAGACCGGGCAGAGGACACGCCTGCTGCAGACGTCCGCCTCTCCGCGGCTCTACTATTTACACAGAAAGGAATATTATTATGAAAATAGGTTCACACGTAGGCATGAGCGGCAGAGAGATGCTTCTCGGCTCCGCCCGGGAGGCAGTCTCCTACGGCGCAGATACTTTTATGTTCTATACCGGAGCGCCCCAGAACACCAGGAGGAAAGCCATCAGCGAACTCAACATCGCCCCTGCCTGGGAGTATATGAAGGCACACGGGATCGATGAGATCATCGTCCACGCTCCGTACATCATCAATCTCGGGAATTCCGTAAAACCGGAAACCTTCTCCCTTGCCGTAGAGTTTCTCGCCAAAGAGATCGAACGCACGATCAGCTGCAGAAGCCATGTGCTTATCCTCCACCCGGGATCACATGTAGGCGCGGGGACAGACACCGGCACGGCCCAGATCATCAAAGGGCTCAACGAAGTCCTCACCGCTGACACAGACTGTTTCATCGCGCTTGAGACGATGGCGGGAAAGGGATCGGAGATCGGCCGCACATTCGAGGAGCTTGCCCGCATCTATGACGGAGTGCGCTGCAGTGATAAACTGCGCGTCTGCTTCGACACCTGCCACACCAGCGACAGCGGCTATGACATCATCCATCATTTCGACGACGTCATGGAACAGTTTGGCCGGGTCATCGGGAAGGACCAGATCGCCGTCTTCCATATCAACGACAGCAAGAATCCTTCCGGTGCCCGCAAAGACCGCCACGAGAATATCGGTTTCGGCCAGATCGGATTTGACGCGCTCAGCTATATCGTGCATCATCCCGATTTTGAAAATGTACCGAAGATCCTGGAGACTCCTTACACCCCATCGGAAACGAACCCGAAAAAGTCTTATGCGCCATATAAATATGAAATCGAAATGCTCAGGAAAGGCGTATTCGACCCCCAAATGAAGGAGCGTATCCTTCAGGACTGTGAAAATGTCCGAAATGCTTGACACGCCTCTGCTTTCAGTGTACGATTGTACTATATATTTAATACAATGAACAGAAAAGAAAATGAGGTGATTCGATGCCATGGGATTTAGATAATGACCGTCCCATCTACCTCCAGCTGATGGAACGGATCCAGCATGACATCATTTCCGGAGTGTACCGCCCCGGCGACAAGATTCCGTCTGTCCGGGATCTTGCGCTGGATGCCGCGGTGAACCCGAATACGATGCAGAAAGCGCTCTCCGAACTCGAACGGAGCGGACTGGTCTATTCACAGAGGACCAGCGGCCGCTTTATCACAGAGGATGAAAAACTGCTTAAAAAAATGAAGATGGATCTCGCCACGGAACATATCCATCAGTTTTTCGAGCAGATGCACCACCTCGGTTTCAGCGACGAGGAGACTCTTGAACTGATCCGCGAGACACTAAGGAGGGAAAACAATGAGACCGATTCTTGAATGCCGGAATCTGACAAAAAAATACAGCAGCACACCTGCGCTTTCCGGACTGAACCTTTCACTTGAGCGAGGACAGATCGTCGGGCTGCTTGGTCCGAACGGCAGCGGCAAGAGCACATTGATCAAGCTCGCCGCAGGTGTGCTCCACCCGTCTCAGGGAGAGCTTCTCCTGAACGGACTGGCGCCGGGCGTAGAGACAAAAAGATTTGTCTCTTATCTGCCGGACCGGAACTGCCTGGGCCGCCAGATGCGCGTGGATGAAGTCATAACATACTATAAGACCTTCTACGAAAATTTCCGCCCGGAACGGGCTTCAAAAATGCTGGATACGCTGGAGATCGACCGCCGCGCCAGACTTTCCTCCCTGTCAAAGGGAACTCTCGAGAAAGTACAGCTCATCCTTGTCATGAGCCGTGATGCGGATCTGTATCTTCTGGACGAACCGATCGGAGGCGTAGATCCCGCCGCAAGGGACTACATTCTCCAGACCATACTGACTAACTATAACGAGAATGCCACAGTGCTGATCTCCACACATCTGATCTCAGATATCGAGAACATTCTGGACCATGTGGTCTTTCTGCGCGGGGGACAGCTTGCACTCAGCGCGTCCGTTGACGAGATCCGTACAGAATACAGAAAATCTGTGGACACTTTGTTCCGGGAGGTATTCAAATGTTAGGAAAACTGATTAAATTCGACTTAAAAAGCGGAGCGAGGATCTTTTTCCTTCTTCACGGCATCCTGTTCGCGGCAGCCCTTGCCGGACGCTTTGCCTTTATGGACCGGCTGGACTTCAATGAAGTGACGCCGGCTCTTGTGTCATCGATCATCCTGTTCAGCTCTGTGATGCTCTTTCTCCTGATCGCGGTATGCTTCTGCACACGGCTTCTCATTGCTGTCCGCTTCTACCGCAGCCTTTTCTCAGGAGAGGGATATCTGACCTGGACGCTGCCGGCCTCCGCCGTCCAGCATCTGTGGTCCAAGATCATCTCCGGCATTATCTGGTATGTGCTCGACTGCATCATCATCTCAGCCGCTGTGCTGATCCTGGTGACCGGAAGGAACGTTACCGAAGCATACAGCATGATCGAGCCGGAAGTCACCGCTGAACTCGGAATATCCCTGGGCAGTTTCGGGCTGTGGCTGTTTGTCCTTATGATCATCTCCTGTTTCAGCAGCGTGATCACGACTTATTTCTGCGTCACAGTCGGACAGCTCTTTCCGGCGCACCGGGTGCTCTGTGCAGTAGCTGTATACTTCATCAGCGGACTCATCGTCCATTTCATCTCCATGGGGCTTATGCTGCTGTTCCGCCTGCTGCCGGGAATCAGCTTTTACAGCCGCTCCGATGATCTGATCGCACAGTATCTGTTCGAAGCGCTCGGGCTGAGCATTGCCATCATGTTCGCAGTTTCCGTCATCGAGTATATCGGAACACACTATATCATGAAGAGAAAGATCAATCTTTTGTAAAAGGCTCACAGGCAGTTTACAATATTTCAAGAGGCGGCGCGCCGGGATATTCCTCCAGGCGCGCCGCCTCTCTGCCGAAAAGGACTTCTGCTGATTCCAGCGCCCATTTTCTCTGCATCCTTTTCAAAACAAAAATCCCGGGAAGCGTGATAAACATACAATCAAACGCGCTCTCCCGGGATCCATCCCTAAGCGTCTGAGCGGAGTCGAACCGCCGCACATGCCTCCGGAGGGCATCGCTCTATCCACTGAGCTACAGACGCATTCCGGTTATCTGAGGGGAAGACAGATGTCTTCCCCTTTTAACAACCTTAATTATCCTAGCACAGATTTAAAGAAATGTAAAGCCCAAAATGTCTGAAATATGCCCCGCATTCTTCACGCTATTTTTTCTTTTTCCTCCCGCCGGCACCCGCCCGGGGTACAAGCGCTGCGGCTGTCAGAAGCAGAGAGCATGCCGCCATGAAAACAGGTATCCCGAACTGCCGTGTCTCATCCCCGCTCTGCACAGCGATCTGAGGCTTCTTCATATTCTCCACCGTGAGCACTGCCCTCTCCTTTCCGTCAATGCGGCCCGTCTCATCCACCGTCACGCTGAAGACTCTCACATCTGCCAGATACCCGTCCGGAGCCTTTGTCTCCTGCACGGAATATTCTCCCGGAAGCAGTCCGACGAGCCGAATCCTGCCGTCCTCATCCGTCACATATGTTTCCGGCTCTTCTTCAGCAGATCCGTCTTTTCTCCTGACCGTAAATTCCGCTCCTGCCAGACGCTTCTCTGAGCCGCTCTCTCTTTTGTCGATGACCAGTTCCGTAGGCGCGTTAGAGATCTGCAGTTCCTCCGTCACTACAGGCGTGACCTGATCCCGGTACAGAAGCTCCACCGGATACGCCTGTCCGCTTCGCGCATAACCGGGCGTCTGCTCTGTTTCCACGACCTCGTATTTTCCCAGGTACAGTTCCCCGGTGCATGCCCTTCCGTCTTCTCCCGTGGTCAGCGTATCCACTGTTTCTCCCGCCTCGATAAAGACGGTCCCGTCCGGCGCGGCGATATCCTCCTTTGCCCGTACCTCAAACACGGTGCCCCGGAGGGGCTCCCCGGTTTCCCTGTCCGTCTTCTCAATACAGATCCTCCCTCTGGCAGGCTGATCTTCGAACTCCACACTAAACGGCTCGTCCCAGTCATGCCCTTCTGTGATCGTAAACTCAAGCAGCCCTTCTTCCAGAAGATAACCATACGGGGAATTGACCTCCTGGAAATAATAGTTTCCCACAGGCAGTTTCTCCGGCAGGACAAAACTTCCGCTCTCATCTGTCACATAAGTATCACACATCCCCGCGGAGGGATAATGTGCTTTCATCGCGATCGGTTCCTTCTCTGCATCCAGAAGCCGGAATTCAGCGCCGGCAAGAGGGATCGTCCGTCCCGTCACCGCATCTTTCTTGATCAGCCTGACAGGGGACAGGACAGCCTTGTTTTCCAGAATATAGTATAATGTACTTCCTTCCTCCGAGACTGTGATCTCGAAATCCTCAGCCGGCTCGAACCCTTCCGGAGCATTCAATTCACTGACTGTATAGGTATCAAAGACAAGTCCGCCCCTTTCTCCGCCGTTTCCAATTGTGGAGGCATATCCGTTTTCATCTGTCGTGATCCGGATTTCCTCTCCGGTGGTCTTTGAAGTGACTGAAAAAACGATCCCCTGGAGAGGGGACTTCTGTTCCTCCTCTGCGTCCTGTGATTCTCTGAATTTTACGATCTGAAGATCTCCCCGGATCACATCTTCCGGGATCTCCGGGACCTGATACAGCGTATCTTTCACGCCGCTTCCCGAAGAAGTGATCTGCCTTATGAACACCTCCTCATTCCTCAGATATCCCTTCGGCGCTTTCCTCTCCCTGATAACGAGGGTTCCAAGGGGAAGGATATTCTGGCCTGCTGCATCTGAATAAAAATCATCTCCTTCGATCTTAGATTCATCAGAAAGAGCAGCCCTTCCCATCTCATCTGTTTTCAGGATCCAGCTTCTCTCCGGAACAGTCCCCGATGCCGCAGGATCCGCTTCATAATATCCCGCATAATAATCCACTTCAAACTCCGCTCCTGCCAGCTCTGCGCTTCCCTGCGGTCTGCTCTCTCCCGTCTCCCCGTCTTTCTTGACAAGGATGAGGTCCGCCGGATAATACTGCGCCTGATCTTCACACCGGTATATGCACACGTCCCCTTCTCCGACCGTCACAGTGTACCTGGATCCGTCTAGGGCAAATCCTTCCGGGCTTTTCACCTCCGCGATCTCATAGGTCCCTATGGGAATCCCTTCCAGCCGCCCGTATCCGTTTCTATCTGTCGTGATCTCATAGAGAGGAGACTGAGCCCCCGGTGCATACACTTCAAACACCGCGCCCGCAAGTGAATAGCACGGATTTCCGCCGGTCAGTTCCGGCCGGTCGGATTCTTTGTACAGTTCCAGAGCCCCTGTTCTTTCTTTACCTGTGCCTCCCATAGTCTGTCCGCCTCCTCCCGAATTGAACACAAAGGCGCAGAAGGACCGGGGCGGATCCGGCAGGCTGAGCATCTGTTCAGCCTGCTTCATCAGCACCTCAGCTTCGCTGTCCGCAAGTCCTGTAAACGCATCCTCCGAGCCGCTGTAAAGATAAGAGAGGATGCAGTGGCTCATACAGTATTCTCTGTCTTCGTCGAATCCTCCGCCGCTCCCGAGATATCCGAATTCTGCCGTATAAGTATCATACCCCGGTCCGCCGTAGGCATAATACAGGCCTTTTCTGAGATTTCCCGTTTCCAGCATCTCCGCCTCGTAGCTTCCCGATTCCGGAGTGGCCTTCAGCGGCTCCAGACAGTATGCGGGCTTCCCGTCGACATAGAAATAATTCGTACTGTAAGTTCCGTAATAAACTTCTTTTCCTACTGTGAGCTGCACTGTCTCCCTTGTGTTCACGTTCACCGAAGTCAGGACAGCCATCTTCTTTTCTTCCACCTTCCCGTCTGGAGAAGAGCTCTCCGCCGCGGCGGCTTCTCTCTCCTCTTCAGCCCCTGCGTTCACAGGGGAGACTCCAAGGATCACCGCCAGCGTCAGATAAAGGAGCGCCATTGTTTTGATAAACTGTTTCACCGCACACCCTCCTTTCTTTTTCCGGCAGGATCGAACATGCGGAGACAGCCCGTTCTGCGCTCGTAGTAATAGATATGGTCGCTCAGCACTTCTTCCTCTGCGACCTGAGTCGCGTTGATCTCTCTCACCATCTCTTCCAGTTCTTCACCGTCCAGGCCGCCGCAGGCAGGGACGATCATAACCTCATGAACGCTGCTGGGAAGGATATAGTAATCAGATCCCAGTGTTTCCCCGATCATTCCGGGAATATACGGATAGGCAATACACGCGGCTCCATAGCTTCGCATCCTGTTTGTCAGGACATACATCCTGTCCCGCTCTCCGTCTCCTCCATCAAGAAGATTTCCTTCATCACTTCCCGCCTCTGCGCTTCCGACGATCTCGTTCAGCGCATGGCGCATTGTAAATAATTCCGCCGGCAGGATCCGCCTCACGTTTTCCTCCGCAGCCTTCCAGAGCACGTCTCTGCCGATATCCCACTGTCTCAGATGATTTTCACAGATCGTCATCATCGCCGCGCCTTCCCGGCTGACTTCGAGGAGTGCATAGAATACAACAGACAGATCCAGGATATCCGTATGAGGCACTGTTTTCAGAAATTCCCGGTTTTTCTCCGTATTGATCAGCTTGAATACGATCCTGTCCTTTACCCCTTCATAGCTCAGGATCTTCTTGTAATCCAGGGACTCCTCTTTCCGGATGCTCTCATAAAACGAACGGATATCCTCCACGATCTCTTCCAGATTTTTCCCGCTCTGATAACACTGATAGTATTCTTCCAGGTAGATCGTCGGAGAGATATTCACTCCCGGCGTCTCCACAATGATTCCTGTCCTCTCCCTGCCGTTATTTTTCACAGCTGTATAGGAGGATACTTTAACACCTTCCTTCATTTTCATACTCATGCTTTTCTCAACCGCGCATACAAATTCCGTATAATTCATCTTTCTCCTTTCCCGTCGCGGTCCATATGATCTAAATGAGAAAACTGGTACGAACTGTACCATTCGAAATGTTGATCACTCAAGAATTTGATCATTCGAAAAATAATTGAAATAGAGTTAATATTATGTGCCCTTCATTATAGACGAACCTATTTCAAATGACAATTGGAAATATTGGACAAATCATCCCAGACAATTTTGTTAGATTCTTATAAAAGTTTTCAGCAAAAAGAGGATAAAAATGCCGTGGATACGAATATCCACGGCATAAGGCCAAAACTCTCTGAAATTAAACTCTGGACAGATACTCGCCTGTACGTGTATCGATCTTCAGAACGTCGCCTACTTCGACAAACAGCGGAACCATAACAGTCGCTCCTGTCTCCACTACAGCCGGCTTCGTTGCTCCCTGTGCTGTATCTCCCTTGAATCCAGGCTCTGTCTCTGTGATCGCCAGCTCTACGAACAGCGGCGGCTCAACAGAAAATACGTTGCCCTTGTGGGAACAGATCTTTACTGTCTCATTCTCTTTGACAAACTTCAGCGCATCGCCGACCACGTTGGAATCCAGTGCGATCTGATCGTATGTCTCGACATCCATAAAGTTGTAGAGATCTCCGTCTTTGTACAGATACTGCATCTCTTTTCTGTCGATATGAGCATTCTCAAACTTCTCAGTCGGACGGAATGTCTTCTCAACAACTCCCCCGCTGATGATATTTTTTAACTTTGTTCTGACGAAAGCCGCACCTTTTCCCGGCTTTACATGCTGGAACTCCAGGATCTGAAAAATATTCCCATCGATTTCAATGGTAAGTCCGTTCTTAAAATCTCCTGCTGATACCATTTATAATCCTCCTTCAATTCTGTGTCTCATAACACTCCACTCTAATCATTTTATAATATATTTCCACTTTTTTCAATCTTTTTTTACCCGGCTGCCGTCTCTTTCTGTCGGAATCTTCATTCTCCCCTGCTTTTTTTATAGAAATGAAGCACGATCCTCTCAAGATATCTCTTCAGGACGATCTGTATCTCTTCCTTCGGATGGATCGGTTTTACAAGGATATTGTGTATTCCGGCCCGCTTTGCACCCCACACGTCGGTAAAAAGCTGATCTCCGACAAACAGTGTATTGGTCCTGTCAGTCCCCATGATCTCCATGGCGCGTATATAATTCTTCACAGACGGCTTATGGGCATTGAAAATATAATTCGTGCCGATCTCCCGATTGAACATCTTCACCCTGAGTTCCTGGTTGTTGGAGATCAGACAGGATGTAAACCCGATTTCTCCAAGCCGCCGGAACAGTTCTCTCGCTCTCCGGTCTGCAGGAGCCCCATGGGGAACAAGTGTGTTGTCTATATCAAAGATCACGCCGCGGTATCCTTCTTCATATAGTTTCTCAAAAGGGATGACATATGTAGATTCCACATATTCATCCGGGAAAAATCTTTCAAACATCAGCGCCCATCCAATTCCATCAGTTTCGTGATCAGTTCCTCACTGATCTGCAGGATCGTCTTGTCATCTGTCTGTATCACTACGTCGGCAGCCGCCTCATACTTCTCTCTTCGCTTCTCCATCATGTCGGCGATGAAATCTACATTTTTATTTCCGTTCAGGATCGGCCTGTCATCGCTGTCCTTCACGCGCTCATAAATCGTCTCCGGACTTGCTGTGAGAAGGACCACTCTTCCGTTCTTCTTCATCTCCACGACATTCTCTTCGCGGAGAGCCGCGCCTCCTCCACAGGAAATGATACAGTTCTTTCCTGTCTGCAGTTCTTTTAACAGTTTTGTCTCAAGACTGCGGAAATATTCTTCCCCATAGGTGGCAAAAATATCCGGGATGCTCATCTCCTCCCGCTCGGCGATCACCTGATCCATCTCCACCAGCTTCATGTCAAACATTGTGCTCAGATAATCCGAGATCGTTGTCTTGCCGGCGCCCATGAAGCCGATCAGCACGATATTATAGGAAAACAGTTTTCTCGCCTGGATCCGCTTACTGTTCCTGAGAATCCTCTGAAATACATCATGGATCTCCTCGCGGTACTTGTTGTCCTTAAGTTTCTCATTCAGCCTGCGCTCCTGCTTTGCCTCCTGCTGGGGCTGAAGGATCGGCATTCCGTAAGTTTCTTTATAAGCCATGATCTTCTCGATGATGGCGTTTCTCTCCACAAGAGCATCGATGATCTTGTCATCACAGATAGCAAGCTGCTCCCGGTACATTTCCAAATCGTTCATCTTTACCCTCCATACTTTCAACACAATACAATCTATTATAGCAACTTTCTATTCTGATAGCAAGGAGGAAATTCAGGACTTCCGGCCATAAAGCCCGGCATTCTGCCCGGAATCGGTTCCGCTCTCTGTTCCTGCCGCTCTGTCCCCTGACCGGTTCGTATGTCACTCCGAAGTCACTCCGCCTCCTCTCTGCTCTTTTCCATCGCCCTCCCGACATTTTCACGGAATTCAGCCCACGCATCTTCGTGTTCAACAAAATACTTCGGACAGATCTTCCCTGTCACATCATAATGTCTGATCACATCATCCTGGGTCAGTCCGAACTTCTCGCACAGCCAGGCCGTGAGCCGGACCAGTGACCGGTAGGTCGCATCTGTAAACGCACCGCTCTCATCCGGATGGCAGCACTCGATCGAGACCGTATCGATGTTTCTCTCATTCGAGGCGTACGCCACTTCCCAGGTCGGCACGCACTGTATGATCTCGCCGTCCAGCCCGATCACAAAATTGCTGCTTGCCTCCGTCTCATGGCTGTACTGAAGTCCGTTGAAATAATCCCTGTTTTCCTGCGCAGTACTGCCCGGGTTCGCAGTATAATGGATCACGATCCCGGTGATCTGTTCCGTCCTGATCCCCGGCCTTGAATATGCATTTACGTCAAGCAGCTGGACATCGATCTCCGGCTGCGACGCATCCACCTCAAGATTTCTCCGGCTTCCTGCCACACAGGACCGCACTGCGAGTATAAGCGTCAGTACGACAAGGACAGCCGCACATATCCTGATGCGGACTGTCCTTGGACTGCTCTTTTTCCTTCTTCTGTTTCCATGGTTCCATATCATCTGTATCCTCAGTTCCCTTCAGCACGGCGGATCCCCGCCGCTTCAGGCCTTTCCACGTTAAGACGGCCTGTCTTTTTATCTTTTCATATGATATCACACATTTTCTAAAGGATTATGAACACTTTCTTATAAATTTATAAAGGGCGCCGCTCCCGCGGCTATGTATACCGCCGGGACAGCACCCTTTGTCTCTTCTATCTATGCTGTTAGCCTTTTCGCCTACTCATCTACACTGTAGTTCGGAGCTTCCTTTGTGATGTGGATATCATGCGGATGGCTCTCCTTGAGAGACGCTGCCGAAATCTTGATAAATCTGCCGTTCTGCTGCAGTTCTTCTACGGTGCGTGTTCCGCAGTAGCCCATACCGGAGCGGAGTCCGCCCATAAGCTGGAACACAGTATCCTCTACCGTTCCCTTGTAAGCGACACGTCCTTCCACGCCTTCCGGAACAAGTTTCTTCGCGTTCTCCTGGAAATAGCGGTCTTTGCTTCCGTTCTCCATCGCAGCGATAGAGCCCATTCCGCGGTATACCTTGTACTTTCTTCCCTGATACAGCTCGAATGTTCCCGGGCTCTCGTCGCATCCTGCGAAGATGCTTCCCATCATACATACATTCGCGCCTGCCGCGATCGCCTTCGTCATATCGCCGGAGTACTTGATTCCTCCGTCCGCAATGATCGGGATGCCATACTCTTTCGCCACCTCGTAGCAGTCCATGACCGCCGTGATCTGCGGAACACCGATTCCAGCGACCACGCGGGTCGTACAGATGGATCCCGGTCCGATACCGACCTTGACAGCATCTACACCAGCCTCGATGAGGGCCCTGGTCGCCTCACCCGTAGCAACATTTCCTGCAATGACCGGAAGATCCGGATATTTCTCTTTTACCATCCTGATCGTACGCAGCACGTTGGCTGAATGGCCGTGTGCGGAGTCCATAACGACAACGTCCACCTTGGCTTTCACAAGTGCTTCCACACGCTCAAGACAGTTCGCGGTGATACCGATCGCCGCACCGCAGAGAAGGCGTCCCTGAGAGTCCTTGGCAGACAGCGGATATTTGATCTGCTTCTCGATATCCTTGATCGTGATCAGACCTTTCAGATTTCCCTCATCATCCACGATCGGAAGCTTTTCCTTTCTCGCCTTTGCAAGGATCTTCTTCGCTTCCTCAAGTGTAATTCCTTCCTTCGCTGTGATCAGGCCCTCTGAAGTCATGGATTCTTTGATTTTTTTAGAGAAGTCTTCCTCAAATTTCAGGTCGCGGTTTGTGATGATGCCGACAAGCTTTCTGCCTTCCGTGATCGGAACACCTGAGATGCGGAACTTCGCCATCAGATTGTTCGCATCTTCCAGCGTGTTCTCCGGAGAAAGATAAAACGGATCCGTGATAACCCCGTTCTCAGATCTCTTTACCTTGTCCACCTCTTCTGCCTGCTGCTCGACCGTCATATTCTTGTGTATGATTCCGATTCCGCCCTGGCGCGCCATCGCAATTGCCATACGGTGCTCTGTAACCGTATCCATGCCTGCACTCATCATCGGAATATTCAGTTTGATCGTCTTCGTCAGATGTGTTGAAAGATCCACCTCATTCGGAATCACTTCTGAATACGCAGGAACAAGCAGGACATCATCAAATGTAATACCTTCGCCAATAATTTTTCCCATATCCATCATACCTCTCTTTCTTAAGAATCCATTTTGTCTGAATGTTTATCTGATATACTACATAAATTCCCGGAAGATGTCAAGACATTTTGCGCCCTGCCGCGACGTTTGAATCTTGATTTATTTTAAGTTGTATTATTAAGTTCTGCTTATAGATCGCACTCTTTTTATAAACATTTCAAATTTCCCCGAATCTTCAAGCCTCTTTCTGAAGCACAAAAGTCCCCGGACACAGATCTTCTAAGACCTGTATCCGGGGACCTGCCCCGCCGGACTTCTTCCGTGCGGAGAGATAATATTCTACTACATCATTCCTGCGCCGCCTGCCGGAGCCGCCGGTGTATCCTCTTTGATCGTGGATACGACAGACTCTGTTGTCAGGAGTGTGGATGCAACGCTTGTCGCGTTCTGCAGAGCACTTCTTGTAACCTTTGCAGGATCAAGGATTCCCTGCTCTACCATATCTACATATTCTTCTTTATAAGCGTCAAATCCGATTCCCGGCTCTGACTCTCTTACCTTATTTACGATCACAGCTCCCTCAAGACCTGCATTGGCAGCGATCTGAGCCAGCGGAGCTTCCAGTGCCTTCAGGATGATCCTTGCGCCTGTCTTCTCGTCGCCTTCCAGCTCATCAGCCAGTTTTGCAACCTCTTTTGCAGCGTGGATATATGCGGATCCGCCTCCTGCGATGATACCTTCTTCCACTGCAGCTCTTGTTGCGTTCAGAGCATCCTCCATGCGGAGTTTTGCCTCTTTCATCTCAGTCTCTGTCGCAGCGCCTACACGGATAACTGCTACGCCGCCCGCCAGTTTGGCAAGTCTCTCCTGCAGTTTCTCTCTGTCGAAGTCAGATGTCGTCTCCTCGATCGCTTTCTTGATCTGAGCGATCCTGTCGCTGATCGCATCTTTGCTTCCGCATCCGTCAACAATGACTGTGTTCTCTTTCTGAACCTTAACGGATTTTGCACGTCCGAGCTGCTCCATTGTCGTCTCTTTCAGATCCATGCCGAGCTCTTCGGAGATCACCTGTCCGCCTGTCAGGATCGCGATATCCTGCAGCATCTCTTTTCTTCTGTCTCCGTATCCCGGAGCCTTAACTGCAACAACATTGAATGTTCCGCGCAGCTTGTTGACGATCAGAGTTGTCAGAGCCTCGCCCTCTACATCCTCTGCAATGATCAGCAGTCTTGCACCAGACTGTACGATCTGCTCCAGCAGCGGAAGGATATCCTGGATATTGGAGATCTTCTTGTCTGTAATGAGAATATACGGATCTTCCAGAACCGCTTCCATCTTCTCCATATCTGTAGCCATATAAGCGGAAATATATCCGCGGTCAAACTGCATACCTTCTACCAGGTCCAGTTCTGTCTGCATTGTCTTGGACTCTTCGATCGTGATGACACCGTCGTTGGAAACCTTCTCCATCGCGTCAGCAACCATCTCTCCTACACTTTCGTCTCCTGAGGAAACCGCGGCAACTCTTGCGATCTGGTCTTTGCCTTTTACCTTGCTGCTCATCGCCTGGATCGCTTCCACTGCCTTATCTGTTGCTTTCTTCATTCCTTTTCTCAGGACGATCGGGTTAGCGCCTGCTTCCAGGTTCTTCATACCCTCATGCACCATAGCCTGGGCCAGGACTGTAGCAGTCGTAGTACCGTCACCGGCTACATCGTTCGTCTTGGAAGCGACTTCTCTGATCAGCTGTGCTCCCATGTTCTCGAATCCGTCTTCCAGTTCGATCTCTTTCGCGATCGTGACACCGTCGTTCGTGATCAGCGGCGCGCCGAATGACTTATCAAGGACAACGTTTCTTCCCTTCGGTCCAAGTGTTACCTTCACTGTATCAGCCAGCTTGTTTACACCTTTCTCAAGTGCTGTTCTGGCTTCAGTTCCATATTTAATTTCCTTTGCCATTTCTAAGCATCTCCTTAATCTTATAATCTGTTTCTATTCCATTTCTATATTGAATTGGCTGCTGACTACTCCTCTACGATCGCAAGGATGTCATTCTGCTTTACAATGATATACTCTTCGTCGTCAAGCTCTACTTCTGTTCCGGCATATTTTGAATAGATCACCTTATCGCCGGCCTTTACCTGCATAACTACTTCTTTTCCATCTATATTACCGCCGGGTCCGACAGCGATCACTTCCGCTTCCTGCGGTTTCTCTTTTGCCTGTCCCGGTAAAACAATACCTGACTTTGTTGTCTCTTCTGCTTCTAACTGTTTTAAAACAATCTTGTCACCTAAAGGTACTAACTTCATTGTAATTCCTCCTTATTTTCATTTATTAGCACTCATTTCCGTTGAGTGCTAACCTCATGAATATAAAATAGCACTCTGCTGACTATTTGTCAACAGAGTTTAATCTTTTTTTATAATTCAGAATTACAGTTCAGCCCGCGCCTTCCCTTATGGCTGAACTGTTAGATTTACAGGTTGCTCATCCTCCGTCCTTCGCAGACATTGTAGAAACCGTTCTGGATCCTGAACTTCAGAAGGTTCTTATCCTCGGACCGGTAGCGCTCCTTTACGACGCCGGTACAGTACAGGAGTTCTGATTTGGTCGAGATATAGCATCTGTACTTCGCGTCCAGCTGGATCGCTCCCAGATCATCCTCCTTCAGCTCCAGATAAATGTAGTCTTCCTCCAGGTCATACTTATACACTGTGCATTTTCTGTTCGAATCGTCAAATATGCCGTCTGCCGAGATGATCTTCTCCATCTGCAGATCGACCGGATTTCCTTCATACATGGCATTTTCCTCCAAACCTGTCTCTCAATTGCTTTCTCCTCGCAGCGCCCGCACAGCCTGCGTTTTCGTCCTTAAGTCAGAGAAAGGGCATCAGACTCCTGACGCCCCTTATGTTTCCTGATCACATTCGTTCTTTCTTGATCTTCTCAAGTTCTGTAAATACATAGTCATTCAGCACTTTGATATAGGTTCCCTTCATTCCCGAAGAACGTGACTCGATCACGCCGGCACTCTCAAATTTGCGCAGCGCATTGACGATAACGGAACGGGTGATCCCGACTCTGTCCGCCACCTTGCTTGCCACCAGGATTCCTTCTGTTCCCTCCAGCTCATCAAAAATATGTATGATCGCCTCAAGTTCAGAGAAGGACAGTGTGCTGATCGCAGACTGTACGATATGTTCCTTCCTCGTCTCCTCCGCGTTCTCCTCGTTTACCGAGCGGAGCATCTCAAGCCCCACCACCGCGGTTCCGTATTCGCTGAGTATGATATCGTCAATAGAATAGGTTGAGTCCTGCTTGTAGATAAACAGAGTTCCGAGCCGCTCTCCCGCGATGTCGATAGGTGTGACGATAGCCTGATATCCGGCCACTGTTTCCGGTGTGAAACCGAGCGTCTCCAGATTCACATTCTCTTTTGTCGAAAGGATACTCAAAAGCCTCTCGTTCAGCATGGAATCGATATGCGATCCCACCGACTCCGTGATCAGCTCATGGATCTCCTTCACATGGCTGCTCTTACTCACTCCCAGGATCTTTCCCTTTCTGCTGACTACCAGAACGTTCGAATCCAGGATCTCTGTGAGTACGGCACAGATATCATTAAAAACGACTTTGCTGGAATTGTTGTTGTGAAGCAGCTTATTAATTTTTCTGGTTTTATCCAATAGTTGTACGCTCATTATTTCCTCCGCATTTTATTTCCAATAACCCCGGTAATTGTGTACACAAAACCGCAATAACAGTATATACATGCTTATGCTATCATACAATTCAGGAAATATCAATCTGATTTCGATTTTTTTCACACTTTTCTAATTATTCCTGTTTTTTATCGCCTCAACATAACCGCACTGCTCATTCGCGCATACGAGCTTGCTTCCCTTTTCCACCATATATCCGCCGCATTCGGGGCATTTCTTCTCCGACGGCTTCTGCCAGGACATAAACTCACACTCCGGATTGTCCTCGCATCCATAATATTTTCTTCCCTTTTTGGTCTTGCGGATCACCACGTCTTTTCCGCACAGCGGGCATTTCACGCCGATCTTCTCGAGATACGGCTTAGTATTCCTGCACTCCGGGAATCCCGGGCAGGCAAGGAATTTTCCATGAGGACCGTACTTGATGACCATATTCCGTCCGCATTCCTCGCAGATCACATCCGTCACTTCATCCTCTATCTTGACAGTCTCCAGCTCCTGCTCCGCCTTCTTTACCGCTTCTTCCAGATCCGGATAGAAATTGCGGATAACCTCTTTCCACGGCACCTTTCCCTCCTCGACCATATCGAGAAGGCCTTCCATGTTCGCAGTAAAATTAACATCCACGATACTCGGGAAGGACTGCTTCATTATGTTGTTGACAACCTCTCCGATCTCTGTGATATAAAGGTTCTTCGCCTCTTTCGTCACATATCTTCTGCCAAGGATGATGGAGATCGTCGGCGCATATGTGCTGGGGCGTCCGATCCCCAGTTCCTCCAGCGTCTTGACCAGCGTCGCCTCGGTATAGTGCGCCGGCGGCTGGGTGAAATGCTGCTTCGGATCAAATTCGTTCTTTGTCAGCACAGAATCCATCGTCAGATTTCCCACGAGCACATTGCTCTCTTCCTTCACCTCATCCGCCTCTGTATAGACAGAGCGGAAACCGTCAAACGCCATCTTCGCCGTGGAAACAGTAAAGCAGTACTCCGCCGCGCCGATCTTCACGGATGTGGTCTCATAGCGCGCCGGCTGCATACGGCTCGCCGTAAACCTCTTCCAGATCAGCTGATACAGGCGGAACTGGTCTCTCGTCAAAGAATCCTTGAGCGCTGCCGGTGTCCTTGTGATATCTGTAGGACGGATCGCCTCGTGAGCGTCCTGGATCTTCTTGCCCGATGCCTTTGCCACTGCAGGTTCCGCAGCATATTCTTTTCCGTAGGTTGAGGAAATGTACTCTCTCGCAGCAGCATCCGCCTCCTCGGAGATCCTCGTCGAATCAGTACGCAGATAGGTGATGACACCGACCGTCCCGTTCCCTTTGATATCGATTCCCTCATAGAGCTGCTGGGCAATGCGCATGGTCTTCTGTGTTCCGAAATTCAGCGCCTTGGCGGCCTCCTGCTGGAGCGTACTCGTTGTAAACGGGAGCGGCGCCTTCCTGATCCTCTCGCTCCTTCTGATGTCCGTGATCCTGAACTCTGCATCTCCAACGGCTCTCATGATCTCATCAAGCTCTTCCTTTGTCCTGATGGTCATTTTATTTTTCTCTGTGCCATAGAACTTTGCTGTCAGAGGGCGCTTCTCTCCCTCCACGTTCAGGACAGCGTCCAGAGTCCAGTACTCTTCCGGGATGAATGCATTGATCTCATCCTCACGGTCTGCAATGAGTCTGAGTGCGACCGACTGCACTCTTCCGGCGCTCAGGCCTCTCTTTACCTTTGCCCAGAGGAGGGGACTGATCATGTATCCCACCATGCGGTCAAGGACACGTCTCGCCTGCTGCGCATCCACCAGATTCATATCGATATCTCTCGGCGCCTTGAGCGAAGCCTTCACTGCGTTTTTTGTGATCTCATTGAACGTAATACGACGCATTTTCTTTTCATCCAGCTTGAGAGCCGCCGCAAGATGCCAGGAAATCGCCTCTCCTTCCCGGTCAGGGTCGGTGGCTAGATAGACTTTATCTGACTTTTTAACCTCTTTTCTCAGATTCGCAAGGATATCTCCCTTGCCGCGGATCGTGATATATTTCGGTTCATAATCATGCTCTATGTCAATGCCGAGCTGACTCTTGGGCAGATCCCGTACATGTCCCTGGGACGCCGCAACCGTATAATTGCTCCCAAGAAATTTTTTGATTGTCTTCACCTTTGCCGGCGACTCCACGATAACAAGATAATGTGCCATAAAACCCGATTCCTCCGTCCGGCAGCACTGCTGCCTTCTATTTTGCTTTTATATAAAAATTTTTCGATATTTCTCTTATACAGCCCTGCAGTTCCAGCGCGACAAGAGCGTTCATCAGCTCTGAAACACTAAGCTTTGTCTCTTCTGCAAGGCGGTCGATATTCTTCGGATACAAGCCGAGACAACTATACACCAAATTTTCTGGAGTTTCAAGCACTTTTTCATTTTTGTCTTCCTTTTGCACCGATGCAGCAAAGGCCAGATCCCACTCCTTCAGAAGCATTTCCGGGCTCAGCAGGATCCCCGCCCCCTGCTGGATCAGGCGGTTGCACCCTCTGCTCAGGTCACTGTTAACCGGACCGGGAAGTGCGTAGACGTCTCTTCCCTGTTCCAGCGCCAGGTCTGCAGTGATCAGAGAACCGCTCCGTTCTCTTGCCTCCATCACCAGGACTACATCGGAGAGCCCGCTGATGATCCGGTTTCTCGGGGGAAAGTTCTGGGATACAGGAGGCGTCCCGGGCGGGTATTCGGAGAGGATGCCGCCGCCCTGTTCCTGGATATCCACATACAGTCCGATATGCTCTCTCGGATAGCATACATCTACGCCGGAACCGAGCACCGCAAATGTCCTTCCGCCTCCCATCAGTGCGCCGCGCTGTCCCATGCCGTCGATTCCTCTGGCCAGCCCGCTGATGATCTCCACGCCGCAGGAAGCCAGCTTTTCTGCAAATTCGACAGCATACTTTTCTCCGTACGGCGTGCATCTTCTCGCCCCCACAACAGCGGCCTTCCGCGACACTCTGTCAGGCAGTCGGCCTTTCACAAAAAGTGCAAACGGAAAATCTGCGATCTCCCGAAGCTTTTCCGGATAGTCCGGTGAGAAGTATGGGACAAAGCGGATCCCCTTTTCACAGGATCTATCATAAACCTCTTTCAGCCCCTTCTCTTTCTGCGCCTGCCTAATTGTATTTCTCTCCCGTTCTGTTAAGAACCCGATTTGTGAAATTTCTGTTTCTTCTATATAATAGACCGCCCGCCCCGTCTTCATGTACTGTCTGAGCAGGTATTTTTTTCTTGCCGGAAGCCTCAGGCCCGCAAGCCAGAACTCATATTCCATCTCCGTGCTTCCAGGATCTTCCACATTGCTTTTTTCTGTCTTGTCTTCTTCCCTCAGCATACGCTCTGCCTACCCCAGTATTTTCTGTCAACTGTCCTGTATCCGATCGCCTCTCTCAGATGCTCTTCCCTGATCTTCTCGTCCCCGTCAAGATCCGCAATGGTCCGTGCCGCTCTGATCACTCTGTGATATGCCCTTGCGCTCAGCTCCAGCACGGAAAAAGCGTTCTCCATCAGCCGCTGTCCTGCCGGACCGAGGGCGCAGTATTTCTTCAGTTCCTCCCCGGAGAGCATTGCGTTCACTCTGATTCCTGTCCCGCGGTACCGCTCCGCCTGGATCCGCCTGGCGCGGGTCACCCGCTCCCGTATCTGCGCCGAGCTTTCCCCCTTCTCCCTTTCTGTCAGATCTTCGTACCGTACTCTGGATGCCTCCGCGCAGAGATCGATCCGTTCCAGGAAGGGCTGGCTGACTCTGCTGATATATGTCTGGATCTGCGCCGGAGTGCAGGTGCAGCGCTCCAGATCAGGATAACATCCACAGGGACAGGGATTCATGGCCGCTACAAGCATGAAATCAGCCGGGAAGGTATAATTTCCATATGTGCGGGAAATCCGGATGCTGCGCTGTTCCAGAGGCTGGCGCAGCACCTCCAGGACTCCCTTTCTGAATTCAGAGAGTTCATCCAGGAACAGTACGCCGCCGTGCGCAAGACTAATCTCTCCCGGTCTCGGGATCATCCCTCCGCCGATCAGCGCCGCTCTGGTTGCCGTGTGGTGCACGCTGCGGAACGGCCTTCTGGTGATCAGCGGCTCCTTTTCATCCAGAAGTCCCATGATACTGTAGATCTTGGTGATCTCCATACTCTCCTCCATTTCAAGAGGAGGCAGGATGCCCGCAATACACTTAGCCGTCATAGTCTTTCCGCTGCCCGGCGGTCCGATGAGTAGAAGATTGTGTCCTCCCGCAACTGCGATCTCTGCTGCCCTGCGCACGTTTTCCTGTCCGCGCAGATCGGCAAAATCTTCCTCCGGAGGGACTTCCGACGAAAGTGAACGCTTTCCACGGATCCGGACTCCTTCTTCTGTTTTTCCGTTCAGGAATGCGACCGCATCCTGCAGACGTTCTACGCCGATGATCTTTATTCCCTCCACAAGGGCGCCCTCCGCGGCATTCTCCGCAGGTACGATGCAGCACGCAATACCGGCGGCTTTTGCCTCCATCACGATCGGCAGGATGCCGGGCACCTTCCTCACACCTCCATCCAGGCCCAGTTCTCCAATGACAAGGCAGTCTCTCAGCCTCCTCGGATTCACCGATCCCAGAGAGACGAGGATGCCGGCTGCAATGGGAAGATCAAAGGATGCGCCTCTCTTCCGCATGGTTGCCGGCGAGAGATTGATCACAGTCCGTTTTGCAGGGAAGTCAAATCCCGCGTTCCGGATCGCCGTGCGCACACGTTCTCCCGCCTCCTTTACCTCGGACGACAGGTATCCCACCATATGGAACACCGGAAGCCCGTTGCTCACATCCGCCTCGACATGCACAAACTCTACACGCAGTCCTTCGACTGCAGCGGATAATACTGTGCTGAAACTCATTCGCACGCTCCTTTCCATGAGTTTCCTTTTTCCTAAAACACCACAAAATATCAAGTTTTCAAGCGTACTTCCATGTACCCGCCGGGCGTCCCGCCCTTCTTCGGTTAACAGCAGCTGAAAATTCGGCTGAAACAGCCTGAAATGATTGCCGGGAAAGATTCTCCCGGGAATGTAAGATTATAATAAGGCACCCGCCCGTCCCTGTCAACTGTTTCCTGCTTTCTTCCGTCTTTTCCTTGGAAAAGCACAATTTCCGGCATTTTTTCATAAACTATATCAAATGCGCTAAGAGGTGCCGTCTTGAAATCATTTCCCAATCCCCTCACACCTTCGGAAGAGAAGTACTACATCCAGAAATATACGGAGGGAGACCTCGAGGCAAAGCATATTCTCATCGAACGTAATCTCCGGCTCGTCGCACATGTCGTAAAGAAATATCAGAATCTGGAAGAGGATCCTGAGGATCTGATCTCCATCGGTACGATCGGTCTGATCAAGGCCGTCGTCACTTTTAATTCAGAGAAGGGAAACAGGCTTGCAGCATACGCATCCCGGTGTGTAGAAAACGAAGTCCTTATGTACCTCCGCTCGAAGAAAAAAAACGGGAAAGAGATTTCCCTCTACGAACCGATCGGAACGGACCGGGAGGGAAATGAGATCAAACTCTATGATATCATGGAAACCGATGAAGCCGACATCCCGGAGAAAATCTATCTGAAGGAAAATATCCAGAAGCTCTATGAAAAGGTAGAAAGCGAGCTCTCCCCCAGGGAAAAACTCGTATTGAAAATGCGCTACGGGCTCTATAACGGAGAACAGTATACCCAGCGGGAAATCGCCAGACAGATCGGCATCTCCCGCTCTTATGTTTCCAGAATAGAAAAAAGCGCAGTTGAAAAACTGCGCACTTTTTTCACATGATATTTTCATCTGTGGGATCCTCATAGTACTCCAGCGCTCCCTCCCTGCTCAGAGCCCTGAATAAAACGACAGGGAAACTCTTGATCCCCGCGTTGTACTGTGAGGCATACCCATTGTATGCCATCTTTGCATTCGCCAGTTCCTCATACTCCTTCACGATCTGAGAAAAAAGACGCATCACAGTCTCATCGGATCTAAGTACAGGATATGCGCTCAGGCTTGCCTTTACTTCTCCCAGAGATTTCAGGTGGCGGTATTTCTTTGCCTCATTTCTGCTCACTTTGAGATAGATCTCTTTTTCATGATTCATCTGATTTTCCACAATCGGATCAAGCTGGAACAGAATGTTATCGATTCTTCCCCTGATCACATTGATATTGCTCTTCATGGCCATTGCCTGTTCCCGTATTTTATGGAGTCCGTTATTCTCAACGCTGACGCCTCCTGCGAGAGCGATCACGATGCTGAGAACATACCCTGCAGTGAACACCCAGGCAGAGGCTTCCTCCGCTTCCGGTTCAAACATAAGGCTGATCACGCCGGCGAAGACTGCTCCCATGAAAAAGATGATGATAAGATACAAAAACAGTTTCACGATAAATGGAATTTTCTGCAGCCACATAAGTATCCCCCCTTGGCATTTTTACTCATTATATCATACCCTGCCGTATTATGGGGAATTTTCTTCACTGCCGCGGTTTTTCTTCACTGCCGCGGTGTATCCGCACTGTTCTCCGCACGCCTCAGGATGTCGTACTTTTCCGGACACTCGCTGAGCTTCACATACAGTACCTGCTTCGAGTGGGGCGCGCTCTCCTGCTCCCCGCCTTCCTCGTTCAGGATTCTTTCTACCGTCACTTCTACGTTTCTTCCGTCCGGTTTCATGATCTCGATCGTCTCGCCGACAGAGAATTTGTTCCTCTGTTCGATCCTGCACATTCCGTCCCCGGTCTCTCCTACGATCCCAAGATAGGTATAGTCCTTCACATAGGTGTTGCTGTCATAGATCTGTGCACTGTCGTCCGGTTTTCCGAAGAAGAACCCGGTGGTAAACTTCCGGTAAGTGCAGTTGGAGATCTGATCAAGATACCACGGCATATTCTTCCGGTAAAGCTGCGGATCTTTCTGATAATCGTCGATCGCCTTCCGGTAAGTTCTCGCCACTGTGGCGACATAGAGCGCCGTTTTCATCCGTCCCTCGATCTTCAGGCTGTCGATGCCGGCATCGATCAGTTCGGGAATATGCTCGATCATACACAGATCCTTGGAATTGAAAATGTACGTTCCTCTCTCATTCTCATAAACCGGCATATACTCGCCCGGCCTCGTCTCCTCCACCACTGCATATTTCCAGCGGCAGGGGTGTGTACAGGCTCCCCGGTTGGCGTCCCTGCCAGTGAAATAATTACTCAGAAGGCACCTGCCGGAATAGGAGATGCACATCGCTCCATGTATGAAAGTCTCAATCTCCAGGTCATCCGGGATGTTTGCCCGGAGTTCCTTCAGTTCCTGCATCGAAAGCTCTCTCGCAGAGACCACCCTGCTTGCGCCCTGGCGGTACCAGAAGTTATACGTGCCGTAGTTTGTATTGTTCGCCTGCGTACTGATATGCCTGTCGATTTCCGGACATACCTCCTTCGCGATATCAAACACACCCGGATCTGCAATGATCAGAGCATCCGGCTTCACACTTTTAAGCTCTTGAAAATATTTTCTTACTTCCGGGAGATCACTGTTATGCGCCAGGATATTCGCTGTCACATACACCTTCACATCGCGGGCATGGGCAAACTCGATCCCCTCCCCCATCTCTTCCATAGAAAAATTCTTTGCTTTGGCGCGGAGCCCGAACGCTTCTCCTCCGATGTATACTGCATCCGCCCCGAAGATCACCGCCGTCTTCAGCACTTCCAGGCTGCTCGCCGGTATCAGTAATTCAGGATGTCTTTTCATCATTTATTTCCTTTCTAAATCTCAGTCCGGCATTCTCTCCGTCAGCGGGCTTCGCTTTACGCTCACCGCCGCTCCGTCCCCCAGAGGAAGGATAGAAGTGACCAGATCTTCTCTATGTTTTAATTCGTAGAGATACTCTCTCATCCGCGCATGGATCGTCCTGTTCCGCCGTTCAACGGCGAACCGCGACTCGATCACATCGCCGTCCTGTATCACATTGTCAGACACCAGACATCCCCCGTCCGTAAGCAGACGCAGGACATCCGGCAGATAATGGATATACTGCCCCTTGGCAGCATCCATAAAGATAAAATCATAGGTCCCGTCCAGAGTCCTGAGCACATCTGCCGCATCTCCCTCAATGAGAGTGATCTGCTCCTCTCTGCCCGCTCTCCGGAAATTCTCCCGGGCGATGGGAATCCTCTTTTCATAATTCTCAATCGTTGTGATCCGGCACCCGGCCGGAGCATACTCACTCATCAATAACGCAGAGAAACCTACGGCAGTTCCGACTTCCAGAATGCGCATAGGTTTTTGCAGCATGAGAAGCACCTTGAGGAAGCTCTGCATCTCCCGCCGGATGATCGGCACGCCGGATGCAAGAGCCTCCCGCTCAATGGCTTCCAGTATTTTACTGTTCTCTGTATCTAAAGAATTGATGAATGTAACAATACGTTCATCTACTATCATCTGTTACACATCCACATCCATAATGATCGGAATGACCATAGGTTTCCTCTTTGTCTTTTTCCAGATATAATCATTCATTGCATCGCGGATTACAAGCTTGATCCTGTTCCAGTCTGTATGTCGTCCGGACAGGCACTTATCCAGCGCATCTGAAACCGCTTTTCTCGCATCCTCCATCAGCTGCTCAGACTCTCTCACATAGACAAATCCTCTGGATACAATATCCGGTCCGGCAAGGAGACGGTTGGTTCTTCTCTCCAGCGTCAGCACAACGATGATGATACCATCTTCCGCCAGATGCTGTCTGTCGCGGAGTACGATATTGCCCACATCGCCGACGCCCAGCCCGTCCACAAGGATCGCTCCCGTGTGTACCTTGTCCGCGACTCTGCAGGACTCTGAATCCAGTTCCAGCACGTCTCCGGACTGAATGATAAAGATATTCTCCTTCGGGATCCCCAGCGATCTTGCCACTCCGGCGTTTGCTTTGAGATGACGGTATTCACCGTGAACCGGGATCGCATATTTCGGTTTTACAAGAGAATAGATCAGTTTCAGCTCCTCCTGACAGGCATGGCCTGACACATGGGCATCCTGGAAAATAACCTCTGCCCCCTTTGCCGACAGTTCGTTGATAATACGGGATACAGATTTTTCATTTCCCGGGATCGGATTCGAACTGAGGATGATCGTATCGTTCGGCTGGATCGTCACCTTGCGGTGCACGCCCGCCGCCATACGCGACAGCGCTGCCATGGATTCTCCCTGACTTCCTGTCGTGATCAGGACCATCTTTTCCGGCGGATAATTCTTCATCTCATCGATCTCGATCAGCGTATCATCCGGCACATTCAGGTATCCAAGCTCAGAAGCAGTGGAGATGATATTGACCATGCTCCGGCCTTCTACAATAACTTTCCTTCCATATTTATAGGCAGAATTGATAATCTGCTGCACGCGGTCTACATTTGACGCAAATGTCGCGATGATCAGTCGTGTGTTCTGATGCTCTGCAAAAATGTGGTCGAATGTGATCCCCACTGTCCGCTCGGACTGTGTGAAGCCTTTTCTCTCTGCATTCGTACTGTCCGACATGAGAGCCAGAACACCTTTCTTGCCGATCTCCGCAAACCGCTGCAGGTCGATGGCATCTCCGAAGACCGGGGTGTAATCCACCTTGAAGTCTCCCGTGTGCACAACGACTCCCGCCGGAGAGTAGATCGCAAGGGCGGAAGCATCCTGGATACTGTGGTTTGTCTTGATAAACTCGATCCTGAATTTACCCAGGTTGATCGACTGGCCATGACGCACGACCTTTCTCTTTGTACTCCGGAGAAGATTGTGCTCCTTCAGTTTGTTCTCAATGATCCCCATCGTGAGCTTCGTCGTATAGATCGGAAGATTGATCTCCTTGAGCACATAGGGCAGTGCTCCGATATGATCCTCATGCCCATGGGTAATGACAAATCCCTTTACCTTCGACGCATTGTCCTTCAGGTACGTGACATCCGGGATGACAAGATCGATTCCAAGCATATCATCCTCCGGGAACGCCAGACCGCAGTCTACGACAACTATGCTGTCGTCGTACTCGAATGCTGTGATGTTCATACCGATCTGCTCAAGACCTCCCAGCGGTATGATACGCAGTTTTCCGTTATTCTGTTTTTTCAATAACTAAACACCTCCATCATTTTTATGTATTTGAATCACTTTACTTCAGGACACAAAAAGAACAGCAGTACGATATGCTGCTTTCCGGGAAAAGACTATTTCCTTTTTTTCATGCACTCCCTGCATATCCCGTAAAACTTCAGTTCATGATCCAGAACATGAAAACCCGTCGTTTTCTCAATATGATTCTCCAGATCATCTAGAAGATCAGCATCAAAAGGGGTTACCTTCCCGCATCTCCTGCATACAAGATGGTGGTGATTATGTTTTGTTTCCCCCTCAAAAAGATGTCCGAGCTCATAGCGCACACACCCGTCGTCAAAGCTGATTCTGTCCACAAGCTGCATATCCCACAAAAGCTGCAGTGTTCTGTAAACCGTAGCCAGTCCTATATCAGGATAATCTTCTGAGACAAGCTCATAAATATCCTCCGCAGTCATATGGCTGCCGTTGTTCTGTTCCAGCACTGATAAAACGAGCAGTCTCTGGCGGGTCACCTTCAGTCCTTTTTCTTTTAACCTTTTCTTAAGCAGTTCCTGCATTTTTTCCTGTTCCATCAGCGTTTCCGTCTCCTGCAGTAAGTATATCTATTGTAAATATCCGTCAGCGGACATTCCTGTCCGGCGGATCTTACATTTCAATATTCACATCCTCCAGCAGTTCTTCGAACACCTTCGAAACTGCCAGAAGCTCTGTCTCATCCTCAACGATCTCATATACACTGTCCGCCTGCTGCGGCTGGCTCACCTCTTTCAGGATGAGGCACTCTGCGTCATCCTCCTGAGAATCCGTTACCAGTATGTATGCGGATCCGTTGATCTTTGTCTCCTCGAGCACAAAAAATTCGTCCTCGCCGGTTCCGTCGCCAAATGTAAATCTCACTTTTTCCATATGAATATCCCCTTATCCGTCTGTCTCTTCTCCCGCATGTTCTTCCATCTCCCGCCTTATATGGAGGGAATCCAGATATCCCTGCAGGATAAACACAGCCGCTATCTTGTCAATATATTTCTTCCGGTCCTCTCGTCTCACGCTGCTCTCGATCAGAGTGCGCTCCGCCTCCACTGTCGTGAGCCGCTCATCCCACAGGATGATCTCCAGCCCTGTCCTTCTCGCCAGCATATCCCGGAACTCAAGAGTCTTCTGCGCCCTCTCCCCTATGTCGTTATTCATATGCTTCGGGAATCCAAGCACGATCTGCTCCGCCTGATATTCCCTGATCAATTCTTCGATGCGGGCACAGGTACGGCGCAGCTTGTTCTCCTCTTTGCGCTGTATCGTCTCCACACCCTGGGCCGTAAGACCAAGCGGATCGCTCACCGCCACACCTACAGTCTTAGACCCGTAATCCAGTCCTAAAACTCTCATAGCGTGATTATTCCCATGAATTGTGATCAATATACGCTTTCAGAAGCTCTTCGACCAGCTCATCCCGCTCCACCTTCATTACCAGGCTTCTTGCACCGTTGTAACTGGTGATATATGTGGGGTCGCCGGACATGATATAGCCGACGATCTGATTCACCGGATTGTATCCCTTCTCCTTCAGCGCCTTGAACACGATCTCAAGAATATCCTTTGCAGAGATCTGCGGACCGGGCTCAACCTGAAAGAACTGGGTATTGCTTAAATCACTCATTTGTCTTTCCTCCTTATTCTGCTACTGTTTCAACAGCTCTGCTCCGTACTGCAGCGCGGCCGGATGCCGCATGCTTTTCCGGAGTCATTCTGGAAAACCCAGAATACCCTATTTACAATTTTAATATAACGGCACGTAAATTTCAACGTATAATTTGTGAATCGTTATCAATTCGAACTTTTACGATCTGATTTCTCAGATCTTCTCCGCTCTCCAGAGCCACCTTGATATATTCCTTTGTGTGACCGGTCTGAACCTTCCGTCCGTCGATCACGTCCGGCTCTTCTACGAGCACTTCCACTTCGCTGCCGACAAAGCTCTCCTCGTATGCCCGCCTCTTTTTCTCGCCGAGGCTGATCATGAGAGCGCTTCTCTGCGCCTTCACCTGCTCGCTGACCTGATTCTCCATGACGGCGGCCTTCGTCCCCTCTCTTCTCGAATATTTGAAGATATGAGTCTCATAGAAATCCACTTTGTCCACAAACTCCATGGACTGTCTGAACTCCTCCTCTGTCTCCCCGGGGAATCCCACGATCACATCCGTGGTCAGCGCGGGACGGTCGAAATACTTCCGCAGGATCCTGCATTTTTCATAATATTCTCCGCTCGTATATCTGCGGTTCATCCGCTTCAGCGTGGCGTCGCATCCGCTCTGAAGAGAGAGATGGAAATGCGGGCACATCTTCGGAAGTGCTGCCAGCGCCTCTGCAAATTCTTCTGTGATGATGCCCGGCTCCAGCGATCCGAGGCGGATCCTTCTGATGCCTTCCACTTCATGCACTGCCCGGATGAGTTCCAGCAGATGCCGCTCTCCGTCAAAGTCGATCCCATATGAGCTCAAATGGATCCCTGTGAGCACCACTTCACGGTAGCCGTTCTCCGCAAGCGCGCGCACCTCGCGGATCACGTCTTCCACCTCCCGGCTCCGCACCCGTCCCCGTGCATAAGGTATGATGCAGTAGGTGCAGAACTGATTGCAGCCGTCCTGTACCTTGATGTAGGCTCTCGTGTGATCCCCGGGCTTTGTCAGAGAGAGGGGCTCATAGTCTTTTGTCCTGGAGATGTCTTCCACTTCTTCCAGGCATTCTCCCTCCGCCTTCTTCTGCTGATATTCCTCGAGGACGGCGATCAGATCCTTTTTCCGGTTGTTCCCGAGGACAATGTCAATGCAGGGATCGACTTCCTGCTTTTCTGCCTGCGCCTGGACATAGCACCCCGCCGCGACCACAATAGCGTCCGGATTCATCTTGCGCGCCCGGTGGAGCATCTGGCGCGATTTCCGGTCCGCGATATTGGTCACAGTACATGTATTTATAATATAGATATCCGCGCCCTCTCTGAACGGGACGATCTCATATCCAGCCTGTTCCAGCATCTCCTGCATTGCTTCTGTCTCATATGCATTTACCTTGCATCCAAGGTTGTGCAGCGCCGCTTTTTTCATATCATAATTACCTCTTTTTGCTCTATTGTTTCTTGACTTTTACCATATCTTCCCGTAAAATATACCTAGGGCAGAAAGCCCCGTCTTATCGGATTCCAGACATCCGATAAATATACTTTATTGTATAATTCAAGGAGGGATTTTCAAAATGAAAACAGTACAGATTTCATTAAACTCAATCGACAAGGTAAAATCTTTTGTCAACGAAATTACAAAGTATGACAACGATTTCGATTTAGTATCCGGAAGATATGTTATAGATGCCAAATCAATCATGGGTATTTTCAGTCTGGATCTTTCCAAGCCGATCGACCTTAACATCCACGCTGACGGCGATGTAAGCGATATCCTGGCTGCACTGGATCCGTACATCATCAAATAATGATCATGATTTTACTTAAAAGAGCTGTCTCTTTGCGGGACAGCTCTTTTTTCGTCCTCTGAAAATCCGCTCCTGTCGTTGTCAGATATCCTCATTCAAAAAAGAATCCGCTCCTGCGCTTCCGGCAGGCAGGACTAATCGTCCTGTCCCACCATAATGATCTCAGCCGTATCAACCGCTGTCTTTACCAGTTCATCGATCTTTTCCGCAAGATTCTGTTCGGACTTTTCCATCCGCTCCACACTCGGTTTTGTGACAGGATGTTTTGCCACAAAGATCGTGCAGCAGTCTTCAAACGGCTGGATGGATACCTCATAGGTGTCGATCTTCTCTGATATCTCCACGATCTCGCGCTTGTCAAAACCGATCAGCGGCCGGTAAACCGGGAGTGTGCACACAGCGTTCGTAGCGGCAAGGCTCTGCATGGTCTGGCTCGCTACCTGTCCAATACTCTCTCCTGTTATCAGTCCCAGGCAGCCGTCCTTCACCGCGAACTGTTCCGCAATGCGCATCATATAACGGCGCATGATGATCGTCAGTTCCTCGTGCGGGCACTTCTCATAAATATAGAGCTGAATATCTGTAAAGTTGACTACATGGAGCTTGATGGGACCCGCGTACTTTGACACCAGGCGGGCAAGATCCACCACCTTCTCCTTCGCGCGCTCACTCGTATACGGCGGCGCGTGGAAATAGACCGCCTCGATCTCAACTCCCCGCTTCGCGATCATATAGCCGGCCACAGGGCTGTCGATCCCGCCGGAGAGAAGCAGCATGGCGCTTCCGTTTGTGCCGACAGGCATTCCGCCCGGTCCCGGGATGATCTCCGAGTAAATGTAGACCTCCTCCCGGATCTCCACATTGAGCTTCACATCCGGATTGTGCACGTCTACCTTTGTCTCCGGAAATGCATCAAGGATCGCCTCGCCCAGCTCACAGTTGATCTCCATGGAATTCATGGGATAACGCTTATTGGCTCTTCTCGCCTCAACCTTGAACGTCAGATTTTTGTCCGGATACATCTGTTCCATATAGGAGACCACGTCCTTCCTCAGCTGCCCGATCTCAGCGACCGCCACGCGGACGACAGGACAGATGCCGACAATGCCGAACACTCTCTTCAGGCTCTCCACAGTCTCTTCATAATCATATTCCCCCTCGCAGTCCACGTAAACTCTTCCGTGACATTTATGCACAAGAAAGTTTCCGTCCACACCGCGGAGTGCAAATCTGATCTGTCTCACAAGGGCATCCTCGAACATATACCGGTTCTTCCCTTTGATTCCTATCTCTCCGTACTTGATCAAAAATGAATGAAATCTCATCGTATTCTCCTTTACCATGCCGCTGTATCTCACAGCGGTCATCCGCCTTCCCTCCGGAAAGGGGTTCTTCACTTCTCAGTGTCTCGTATATTTTCGAAGCATCGGTACACAATTATATAGTGTTTCCAGCGTATAGTCAATTTCTTCTTTTGTTGTAAATTCCGACATGCTGAACCGCAGCGTCGCATCCAGATATTCCTTCGCCGCACCGATGCCCTTGAGCACTCCGCTGACTGCGGGGTGATTGGACGAACATGCAGATCCGGACGAGACGTAGATCCCTTTCTCCTCCAGTGCGTGCAGGAGCACCTCGCTGCGGATCCCCGCAATTCCGACACTGATGATATGGGGCGCGCTGCCCTCGTCTGTCAGGCCGTGGACTGTGGTGTTCTCGATCTTTGAGATCCCGTCCAGGAAATAACCTTTCAGCTCCCTCATCAGGGCAGTTTTCATATCAAGATCCTGGTAGATCATCCGGGCGGCAAGTCCGAGACCCGCGATCCCCGGAACATTTTCCGTACCGGAACGGATATTCTTCTGCTGCTCTCCGCCGAACACGATCGGTTTGATCTTCACCTTATCCCCAATGTAGAGGAACCCGGTCCCCTTCGGTCCATGGATCTTGTGCCCGCTGGCAGTCAGCAGATCAATCTTCATGCGCTTCGGGTAAATATGATACTTGCCGAATCCCTGTACCGCATCCGAGTGAAACAGGATGGAAGGATTGTATTTCTTCACGATCTCCGCTGCTTCCGCTACCGGCTGGACCGTGCCCACTTCATTATTCACATACATGACAGATACCAGTATAGTCTCCGGACACAGAGCTTCTCTCAGCGCGTCCAGCTTGATCCTCCCGCTGGCATCCACCGGAAGATATGTGACGCGGAACCCTTCTTCTTCCTCAAGGTACCGCATCGTGTTCAGGATCGCCGGATGTTCGATGGAGGAAGTGATCAGATGGTTTCCCGCTCTTTTGTTCGCCCTGGCGCATCCGATCAGAGCCAGGTTGTCGCTCTCGGTTCCACCGGAGGTAAAGACGATCTCCTTTGCATTGACCTTGAGGATCTTCGCAAGAGTCTCCTTTGCATCCCGGATATAATGCTCCGCCTCGACTCCCTTCCGATGCATGGAAGAAGGGTTTCCATAATCTCTGCACATTACTTTATATACCAGTTCTCCCACTTCCGGATAGCTCATCGTGGTGGCAGAATTGTCCAAATATACTTCCATTTTTGCCTTTCCTTTACTCTTTTCTTTCTATTAAACTATGTGCTCCGCTCTCGAGATGATACATCAGGACAGACAGTGCTGTCAATCCCGCCGTCTCGGTCCGCAGGATCCGTCTCCCCAGCGTGATCGGCACCGCGCCTGCCTCCCGCGCACGCGCGATCTCCTCTTCCTCGAACCCGCCTTCCGGGCCGATAAAGACGCCGATGGACTGTCCAGGCCTGATCCCGTCGATCACCCGCGCCGTCTCCGCCATTCCCTCTTCCAGCTCGTAGGGAATGAGCACCACATCAAGATCTCCGGCAGTTTTCAGCGCCTCTGCAAAGGACATCACCCTTTTTACTTCTGGGATGATCCCTCTCCCGGACTGCTCAGCCGCGCCCCTGGCAATAGACTGCCAGCGGCTCTGCTTCTTCTCCGCCTTCTTTTCATCCAGCTTTGCCACAGACCGTTTTGCCGCAAAGGGGACGATGCTGTAAGCGCCCAGCTCGACCGCCTTCTGAACGATCCATTCCATCTTATCCCCTTTGGGAAGCCCCTGAAAAAGAAAGATCCTGGATGGAAGTTCCGTGTCTGCCGAGATTTCTTTTATAACATCAAGAAACGCGCCCCCGTTCTCATACTTCTCTATGCAGCAGAGATACAGGCTGCCGGTTCCGTCCGTGATCCGGATATCTTCTCCCGGTTTCATACGGAGCACGTTTTTAATGTGGTTGACGTCCTTTCCTTCCATAAAGATCTTATTTCCCCTGATCTGAGAAGGTTCCACAAAAAAATTCTGCATCAGTTTTTCCTCGCTGTCACGCAGACCCACTCGCCCTGATACGTCACATCAAGGACTTCCAGGCCTGCAGCTTTCACCGCATCCACTACTGTCTGTTCCTTATCATCTATAATACCGCTGGTAATATAGATGCCGCCCGGCTTCAGCTGATCCACGATGACCGGAGTGAGCTGTGTCAGGACATCAGCAAGGATATTTGCCGCGACAATGTCATAACATCCGTATCCGACTCTGTCCTGTATCTCCTTGTCATCAATAATATTGCCGATCATAACCTCATATCTGTCTCTGGAGATCCCGTTCACCTCCATATTCTCATGAGTTGCGTCAATGGCACACGGATCCAGATCCGTGCCCACAGAATAAGCCGCGCCGAACTTCAGGGCAAGCATACCCAGAATGCCGCTTCCGCATCCCACGTCAAGGATCCTTGTCTGATCTGTCACATATTTCCTGATCTGCCGGATGCACAGCTGGGTGGTCTCATGCATTCCCGTTCCGAACGCCGTGCCCGGATCGATATGGATGATCATCTTATCCTCATCTTCCGGTTTGACATCTTCCCAGGACGGGATGATCAGAATGTCGTCCACATAGAACTGATGAAAATACTGTTTCCAGTTATTCACCCAGTCAACATCTTCTGTCTGAGATTCTTCGATCGTGCACTCTCCTACATCCACATACGTGGACATTTCCTTCAGTTCTTTTCTTACGTCGGCAAGGACCTTCTCCTTGTCCTCATCTTCCTCAAGATAAAAGCTGAGATATGCCACTCCGTCGTCCGCCCCGATCTCGGGCAGAATATCTACAAACATCTGCTCCTTGTCAGACTGAGTGAGCGGGATACGGTCCTCGATCTCCACTCCCTGTATTCCCAGATCCATCAGCATGCTGCTGACGATATCCTCCGCTTCTGTCGTCGTTTTCAGACGGAATCTGTTCCATTTCATTCCGTTCCTGCCTCCTGTTCTTTCTTGTTTTCTTGATTTGTCCTATGTCACTTTTCCTGTATCCTGTCATTCTGTCTCGGTGCCGGGCTCCTGAAACCAGATATTAAGATCCACATTTGCATTGATCCCCGGAACCGTGCCTGTCTCGCTGTACTGCCAGATCTCATACTCGTACGGACACTGGGGCACATCGTGATAATCAGCGTACCAGAAATCATATCCTTCCAGCTCATCCATATCAAGCGTGAATGCCATCCACTTCATATTTGCATAGATCATGGGATCATACCCTGACTGCTCGATCGTATCGCAGAAGACCTTACAATAATTGGTGAATTCCTGCCTTGTATTGCCATCTGTCCGCGCAGTGTCCCCCTTGATCTCTTCTGTATCGTACACAACAGGTCCGTCAATCTCATATCCCCGGATGTGCTTTAAAGCAAACTCTGCCTCTTCTACTGCCTCCCCCGGTGTTATCGCCTGGGAGAAAAAATATACGCCCACATCAAGACCTGCGTCAAGCGCACCCTGAACATTCTGATCAAACATATCGTCCAGCACCAGTTCCCCGGTCTCACCATAGGCGCGGTACCCAAGCCGGACGATCACAAATTCGATCCCGCTTTCGCGCACCTGCTTCCAGTCGATATCCTCGCCCTGGAATTCTGACACGTCAATGCCCATCCTGGAAACAGTTCCGGTTTTCTCATCTTTATAGGATTTAAACCCTGTCTCCTCATCTGTGTGAAGATTTGCAAAATCATAGGTATTCCGCGGAGCCTTCTCCTGCAGTTCGGACCGGTATGTATTCCCTTCCACGTCCTGAAAAACAAAGAATTCTTTTCCGTCTTTTTCTTCTATCTGAACACCTGTCGTACTACCCTGCTTGTCCGCATCTTCCTCCCGTGTCCCCTGCACACAGGCTGAGAGTAGCAGCGCGCAGCAAAGCACGGGGAACAATATCTTCCTTTTCTTCATAACTCCCTGCTGTCCTTCTTGTTTTCTCACGGGATCCAGCGCCCCACTCCATGATACCACACCTGAAACAGCGCTGTCCTCACATTAGGATATAACGATTCTGCGCCGCTTGCAAGGTATTTTTCGATCTGCCTCCGAAACCTTCTGATTCCCGGCAGTTTACCCTTTTTCCACCGTCATCTCGTCCCCGGATTTTATCCTGCCGCCGTGGATCACCCTTGCAAAAACTCCTTCCCGCGGCATGATACATTCTCCCATTTTCTGAAAGATAGCGCATCCGTGATGACATTCCTTGCCAATCTGTGTCATCTCCAGTACAACATCATTGCACCGCAGACGCGTCCCCACCGGAAGGGACCGGAAGTCGATCCCGCGCACGACAAGATTTTCACCGAAGGCACCGTTTTCCACCTCTGCTCCTCTGTTTCTGAATTCTTCGATCTTATCATAGGAGAGAAGACTGACCTGGCGGTGCCATTTGCCCGCATGCGCATCTCCCCGGATGCCAAAGTCCTCTATAAAAATACCTTCTCCCGCATCTGTTTTCTGTGTTCCCTTTGCCGGGCTTGTACAGACCGCGATCACCTCGCCCATTCTTCATCCTCCAATCCTTGACATTTCGCTTTTTTCTAAACTCTGCTTTTCCTCTTCTGTCATCGCTTCTCCGTCAGCAAAATGATGACGCGCCGGTTTCCGGTAAATCGCCCTGCGCATCGCTGTCTTAATCTGAGCATCTTCCGCGCCGCTGCGCATCAGCCCCCTGATATCCGTTCCGCCGCCGTACTGAAGACAGGGCTTCAGCACGCCCGTGGATGTCAGTCTGATCCGGTTGCAGGAATCACAGAACTGGTGGGACACCGCACTGATGAAGCCGATCCGTGCCCGGAATCCGGGAAACTGCACATACGATGCAGGCCCATTTCCCAGCTGTCCGCTGTAATCCTCAGCTCTTCCGAAAGCACGCTCCAGCACTCCCAGAACCTCGTCACTGCTCCTGCCTCTGAACTGTTTTCCCAGTCCCACAGGCATCATCTCAATGAAGCGGACTTCGGCTCTGCCGTCTCTGGCAAGCTCGGCAAGACCGATCCAGTCGCTTTCATCCGTTCTGTCCATGGGAACACAGTTTACTTTCACATGGAGTTCAGGGAAGGCAAGAGCAGCCTCCAGGCCTTCAAGCGCACTGTTCAGTCTTCCTCCCCGGGTAAGTTCACAATATTTTTCCTCATTCAGAGTATCAATGCTGATATTGACTCCATCCATGCCGCATGAAACTAATTCGTTTATATTATCTTTTAAAAATATCCCATTTGTTGTGAGCGTAACCTGCTCTATCCCTTTCAGCCTCTTGATCATTCCCAGCAGTTCCGGAAGATTTTTCCTTGCCAGCGGTTCGCCGCCGGTCAGCTTTATCTTCGATATTCCCAGGCCTGCGCCGATACGGCAGATCCGCTCGATCTCATCAAAGGTAAGGATCTGGCTGTGCGCAATACTCTGCACTCCCTCCGGCGGCATACAGTAGATGCAGCGCAGATTGCATCTGTCTGTGACCGACACTCGCATATATTCAATTTTTCTTCCATATCGATCCTGCATGGCCCGACATCCTTCCCGTTCAATTCTCTTCATATTATATAGTTCGGTTCTCCCCGGAACCACTCAGAAATGTTCCTCCAGTTTCTGCCGCCTCCGGAACCGCTGCACGCTATCGCGCGCATTCTCCCGCACGTCCGGTAAGGATCTCAAGTCCATGCTGAAGAGACGGGAGCACCGCTTCCAGATTCTCCTTCGCCGCCTTCGGACTTCCCGGAAGATTGACGATCAGCGTGCTGTTCCGGATCACAGAGGCTCCTCTGCTTAGCATTGCGCGGGGTGTGATCTTGAGCGAGGCGAGTCTCATCGCCTCCGCGATCCCCGGCGCATTTCTTGTCGCCACTGCCAGCGTCGCTTCAGGAGTACAGTCTCTTGGAGAAAATCCCGTTCCTCCCGTCGTGAAAATAATATCCATTTTATCGTCATCACATAATTTACATAAATATTTTTCAATTTCTTTCTGTTCATCCGGAAGCAGTTTCGTTTTCTGTACGTCATATCCTGCGTCTCGAAGAATTTCACAGACAAGGGGACCGCTTTTGTCCTCCCGCTCTCCCGCATAACCTTTATCGCTTAAGGTGACGACCGCAGCCTTCCATTTCCTGTTCTCCATAACACGATTCCTTCCCTTTATAAGATGTCAAGTTCTTTCCGGGCTTTTCCGCCGCGTATTCCATTGTACACATCGCCGCTCTTTCCCCCTGTCTTTTTCACAAGACAGATTTCTCCGATCTCCATCTTCTTATCCATCGCCTTGCACATGTCATAGACAGTGAGCAGTGCGACGCTCACTCCCGTCAGCGCTTCCATCTCCACGCCGGTCTTTCCGGTCACTTTCACAGTGCAGGTGCAGATGACTGAACACTCCTCCTGATCCATTTCAAAATTGATCCTGCAGTTTGTGATGGGAAGGATATGGCACATGGGAATAAGTTCTGAAGTTCTCTTTGCCCCCATAATGCCTGCCGTCGCTGCAACTCCCAGGACATCGCCCTTTGCTGCAGTTCCCTCTCTGATCGTCCGGAATACCTCCCGGTTCACAAAGATCCTGCCCTCCGCTGTGGCTTCCCTGACTGTGTCCTTCTTTTCGGTAACATCCACCATAACCGCCTTGCCGTTATCATCAAAATGTGTAAGCCCCATTACTGTCTTCCTCTCTCTGATTTATAGTTCATCCTCCAGGATCTCCTCCAGCTTCTCCAGGAACGACTCTTCCCCGATCGTATTCAATTTCCAGAAGACCGCCTGGCTTCCCCCGGCAGTGATCGCCGAGAGATGGATCTCCTCCCCCGCCTGGAAAAGCGTAACACTCATGCTCAGCCGGTTACCGCCTGACCAGCTGTAGCGCTCAAAGACACGGACGCTGCACCTGCTGCCTCCTGCTTCAAAATCACTCTGGTCCTCCATCGAAGCTGATACACTTCCGTTGATGATTCCCTCCTCGATCTTTTCCAGAAGCCTGTCAAAATCATTGTGATAGAAAGTACGCTCCAGTTTTGCCATAAGATATCCCCCGCTTTCTCTTTTTAAACCCTGTCTTTCTCCTGCCGTTTTTCATCCGCCAGATCCATAAGTTCCCTTTCACTCTGTGCATCTCCTGCATAGGGATATGACCTGGCGTTTTTTTCAAAACTCTCCCTGAGCTTCTCTGCCTTATGTATATCATTTTCTCTCAGCAGCGCATAAGCGTATTCTGTCCGTATCACAGACAGATAATTTTTCATCTGTTTTGCCGCACGCTGAATTTGACTGTCCTCCCACTGTTCAAGGATCTCTTCTCTCTGTGCCCCTGCAAGCTCACAGTAGATCAGGTCCGCTGTCAGGAGAAAACGATATATTCCAAGCATCGCAGAATCTATTTTCAACATTTTCGTGATCAATTCAGCCGTCTCTTCAAATGCATGCTCATCCATCAGCCGGTTGGCCGTCAGTACTGCACAGGAAGACGCCATTGTATACTTCATTTTCTCCTCGTCCGGCATCCGGAACCATTCCGCCGGCATATCTTTTAACCGTATTCCCTTTGCCTGCTGCTCAGCCACACTCATCTGCAACCAGAAGGCTTGGAGCTCACCTTCATTCTTCCCGATATCAGCGATATTGCTCCCATCATTGTTCACCATGCCAAGCTTCAGCGGAATGCCGTTTACTGCTCCCAGCCAGATTCCGGCAATGGCTGTCATGATAAGAAATGCAGACAGATACCAGTTTCCCCTCCAGATCCAATAGAAACACAGACACAGAGCCGATGTAAGGAAATTCATCAGAACGCCTCCGAGATTGTAGAAGACATAAGGCATTCCGTTTTCCGTCAGCTCCGGCGGAGTCATCAGGCACTGTCCTCCCGTGCCGGCAAGGGAGAAACGCTTAAAGCAGATCTTTCCCTCCTGTCTGATCCACATCAGGCTTCCGATGCGGTAAGACGAGAAGCCGTATCCGCTCAACAGACCACATACGAGATGTCCTGCCTCATGAAACGCTCCCTGTAGAAAAAAAGCAATATAGATCAGAAACACAAGATAAAGGAGCCGGAACAGAAATCTGCCCGATCCCGCCTGCCCGGCTCCGGTTTTATCGAGAACTGCTCCGAGCAGCCAGCCGCATAACAATCCGGCCAGAATGGCGGTCAGAATGATTCCGGCCTTTCCCACCAGCCGTTTTATATCTTTTTTGTTTTTCTTTTTGTCTTTCATCGTATCTCCTGCCAATACGTTTTATGGACGTGGAACAGACCTGCTCATTCTGTCTTCCATAAGTTTTTCCAGAATTGCTTCACAGGAGGACGATGGATTTTCCTGTACAAGCCTGTAGATTACTTCCACAACCTGTACTGTTTCTTCCATCTCTTCCGCGATCTGCCCAAGAGGCTTTCCCTTTCTGAACTTCTTCTGGATCACCTCTATCTGCTGAAGCAGACGGCCTCGCTCCATTCCTTTTTCCATTCCTTTTTCCATTCCTTTTTTTATCCCAATCTCTTCTACATAATCACTTAGATTACACATCTGATTCAGCTCCTTTCTCATTTTCACCGTCATGGGTATATAAAAGTTTTCTTCCAATTCCCGGATCTTCTGTTCTGCTTTCATCTCCGACGAAAGCAGTATATTCAGCATCTCTGTAAGTCTGTTTCCTTTCTGTGATCGAGGATTCAGACAAATCTGAACAACTGTCAGTTTATCATATTCTGAAGGCTCATCCTGAATCCCCGGCAGAATATCTTCTTTCTTTATCAAATACCGGGAAGCCGCGTTTCCGATATAATCCGGCGCATTCATGCAGATCCAGATACTGTAAACTTTTCGAATTCCATCATAATTGCTCCCGGTAAATTCTATCCCCTTCTGCGCCGAGATCATCCTTGCCCCGTAGAATACTCCTCTTGACGGAACCGCATAGCCGGGATGGAAATCTTTCTGCGCCTCGACGTTAATAATCATCTTTACTTTTTCGCCTTTTACCGGGAGATACACTGAAAAGCGGATATCAAAATAAACTTCTCCTTCGCCAGGCACTTTATCTTCTCCTGTCTCACCGATGATCTTCTCGGACTCAAAGGTACTGGTATTCGTCTTTCCCGGATCCACCCTTACTTGGGATATCATGATGTCATTTCCAATACACTGCTTGATCCGGCGGATGCTCATCTCTTCAAATTCTTTCACCGTATACTTCAGAATCCAAGCAAGTATAACTTTGTTTGCCAAGATTCTTTTGCACTGGGCATCATACTGGCTCTTGCCAGCCGCCAGACCAATATCTCCGGCAAGTTCGTTTTTCATAGGCCTTATCCTTTCCTCATTATAGCGAATGTTTTCAGTTGTTACAAGCGGTTGATTTTTGCCTTCGAACTCAGGCAAGAACTACCAGATTATCTGACGGCATGAGAATGGCGATATGCCTGCCGTATAAGATGAATTTACTTTAGCATATATCTTTTGTTTTCTCAAGAAGTAATCTGCTGCTCCGGTGCACCCTATGCATTAATCGAAAGAGACAGTCATCTGCAGGCTGGCTTGCATGACTGTCCCTTCCTGCTTATGCGCACTGGGCTTTCCACGCCGTCCGATCTGACTTGCTTTCCGTTCGATTCCGCCGCTTTGCGGCTTCATCTCACTGAAAGGGCTCCGCCCTATGCATTAATCGAAAGAGACAGTCATCTGCTAGCTGGCTTGCATGACTGTCCCTTCCGATTTATGCGCATGTCAGATCTGTAGATTCAAACTGTGAATTGTAAAGGTCGGCGTAGAAGCCTCCTTTGGCGAGGAGTTCTTCGTGGGTGCCCTGTTCGACGATGTCGCCTTCACGCATAACGAGGATCAGGTCCGCGTCGCGGATGGTTGACAGTCGATGTGCGATGACAAAGCTTGTGCGTCCTCGCATGAGGTTATCCATAGCCTTCTGAATCAGAACTTCTGTCCTCGTGTCAACGGAGCTGGTCGCCTCGTCGAGAATCAGAATCTTCGGATCAGCGAGGATCGCTCTTGCGATCGTCAGGAGCTGCTTCTGTCCCTGGGAGACGTTGCTTGCCTCCTCATTGAGCTCCATATTATAGCCTCCCGGCAGGGTCTGTACAAAGCGATGTACATGAGCCGCTTTGGCTGCCTGGATGACTTCCTCATCCGTAGCGTCAAGTCTGCCGTACCGGATATTCTCCATAATCGTGCCGTGGAACAGCCAGGTATCCTGAAGCACCATGCCGAACATCTGACGCAGTTCACTGCGGTTGAAATCCTTTACATTGTGTCCGTCGATCTTAATGGCTCCGCTGTTTACATCGTAGAAGCGCATCAACAGCTTGATCATGGTCGTCTTTCCGGCTCCGGTCGGACCGACGATAGCGATCTTCTGACCTTCCTTCACCTTTGCGGAGAAATCATTGATGATGATCTTATCCGGATTATAGCCGAAATGTACGTGATCAAACTCTACATTTCCCTGCAGCCCTTCCACGGAAACCGGATTCGGCACTGTCTGGTCTTCCTCTGCTTCATCCAGGAACTCAAACACTCTCTCCGATGCAGCCGCTGTGGACTGAAGCATATTTGCCACCTGCGCCACCTGCTGGATCGGCTGGGTAAAGTTTCGCACATACTGGATGAAGGACTGGATATCACCGACTTCGATCGCATTTTTGATCGTCAGATATCCTCCCAGGATCGCCACTGCAACATATCCCAGATTTCCGATGAACTGCATCACCGGCATCATCATTCCTGAGAAGAACTGGGATTTCCATGCAGAATCATACAGCTTATCATTTGTTGCATTGAATTCCCGGATCACATCCTCCTCTTTGTTGAAAGCCTTAATGATATTGTGGCCGCTGTAGATTTCCTCCACCTGACCGTTTACATTTCCAAGGTATTCCTGCTGCCCTCGGAAGTATCTCTGAGAATGTTTCATTACGAAGGATAACAGCAGGACTGAGATCGGCAGGATCAGGATCGCCACCAGTGTCATAAGCGGACTGATGGAAAGCATCATGACCAGCACGCCGATGATCGTCGTGACTGAGGTGATCAGCTGGGTTGCGCTCTGGTTCAGGCTCTGTCCCAGAGTATCCACATCGTTTGTCACACGGGAAAGGATCTCCCCTACCGGCTTTGTGTCAAAATAGTTCATTGGCATCCGGTTGATCTTCTCGGAGATTTCTTTTCTCAGACGGTATGTCGTCTTCTGTGATACCCCTGTCATGATCAGTCCCTGGATGAAAGAGCACAGCGCACTGATCAGATACAGTCCCAGTGTCATGAGAAGGATCTGGCCGATCCTGCCGAAATCCATTCCGCTGCCGCCTGACACCTTGCTGACAAGGCCGTTGAATATCTCTGTCGTCGCTTTTCCGAGGATCTTCGGTCCCGCAATGTTGAATACGGTGCCGCAGACTGCAAAAACTGCCACGAAGATCATATGCACCTTGAAAGCGCCCATATATTTAAACAATTTTTTTAATGTTCCTTTAAAGTCTTTTGCCTTCTCACCCGGCATGCCGCCGTGCGCTCCGTGTCCTCCCATTCTAGGCATGGCTTACAGCCTCCTTTCCGTCTGCTCCGTCACTCTTCCCGGCTTTTCCGGCGTTCAGCTCCGATTCTGAAAGCTGAGATGCAGCGATCTGCCGGTATACCTCACAGTTTTCCAGAAGTTTGCTGTGGGTTCCCATCCCTGCGATTCTGCCTTCGTCGAGCACTATGATCTGTTCTGCATTGAGGATCGTGCTGATCCTCTGCGCCACGATCAGAACGGTGCTGTCCTTCGTTCTCTTTCTGAGCGCTTTGCGGAGCGTCACATCCGTCTTAAAGTCCAGCGCAGAGAAGCTGTCATCGAAGATAAACACCTCCGGATGCTTGGCGATCGCTCTTGCGATGGAAAGTCTCTGCTTCTGTCCGCCGGATACGTTGGAGCCGCCCTGAGCAATATGGCTCTTATACCGGTCCGGCTTTTCCTCTATGAATTCCACGGCCTGAGCGATCTCCGCCGCCTCTTTCATCTCTTCTTCGCTTCCGTCCGGATTGCCGAACATGATATTCGAAGCAATGTCACCGGAGAAAAGCAGTCCCTTCTGCGGCACATATCCGAGACGGTCTCTCAGCTCATGCTGGCTGACTTCCCGGATATCTGTTCCATCCAGGGTAATGGATCCCTCCGTCACATCATAGAAACGCGGGATCAGGTTGACCAGAGTGGATTTTCCGCTACCCGTACTTCCGATGATCGCGGTCGTCTGCCCCGGCTTCGCAGTAAATGTTATATCGTGGAGCACATTTTCCTCTGCTCCGGGATACCGGAAGGAAACATGGTCAAACCTGAGCAGTCCCCGCTCCTCCCTGTCAAATGTCTTCGGCTGTTCCGGATCGTGGATGACTGTCCTGCTCTGAAGCACTTCCTCCACACGGTCTGCCGCAACGGCAGCTCTCGGGAGCATGATCGACAGCATGCACAGCATCAGGAATCCCATGATGATCTGCATCGTATACTGAATGAACGCCATCATATCACCGACCTGCATCTGACCGTCATCGATACCGTGGGCACCGGTCCACATGATCAGGACAGACACTCCGTTCATGACAAGCATCATGACAGGCATCATAAATGTCATTGCGCGGTTGACGAAGAGGTTTGTCTTCGTCAGGTCCAGATTGGCAGCGTCAAATCTCTCCTCCTCATGCTTCTCTGTGCTGAATGCACGGATGACCGGAAGTCCCGTCAGGATCTCACGCATGACAAGGTTCACCTTGTCGACCAGTGTCTGCAGGATCTTGAACTTCGGCATCGCCACAAGGAACAGGACCAGGATGACCAGCGCGATCAGCACCACCGCCAGCGCAATGATCCACGACATAGACACATTCGTCTGGAATACCTGCCAGATTCCTCCAATGGCAAGAATAGGCGCATACAGTACGATTCTCAGAAGCATGACAGTAAGAAGCTGGATCTGCTGAATATCGTTGGTGCTTCTGGTGATAAGAGAAGCGGTTGAAAAATGGTCAAACTCATTATTGGAGAACCCTACCACTTTCTTGAACACTCTGCTCCTTAAGTTCCGTCCGGTGGACGCTCCTACCCTGGACGCCAGGAATCCGACCGTCACACTTGCCGCCATTCCCAGAAATGCCAGTGCCGCCATCTTGCCTCCGGTTACAAGCAGATAATTCGTCTGCATCCGGTCCATGTCCATTCCGACATTTTCATAGGCGCTGCGCACATAGCTGACGGCCGCCTGTTCCAGGATACTGTCCGGCATATCTTTCAGCTGTTCGCTCATCTTTTCCGTCATGGCATCCCGCTGTTCCTGGGGCAGCATTTCCATGATATCAAAGATATCCATGTCTTCACTGACCATCTGCGGGGGCAGATTTTCTTTGATCTGACTTTCGATCTGTTTTGTCATATCGCTGCCCGACTCAAATCCTGACACAAGCATCATCGGTCCCTGAAGGAGATCCTCCAGTTCACCTATTTCATCCTCATTGTCTGATACAGAAGATTTCAGTACATATGCTTCCGTGTCATACGTACTGTCATCTTTATCATATGCGTCCAGCACAGTCTGCTGATCGTCCTCCGGGACAAAAAGCAAAAGCCGGTCCATCTCTTCCACAGAGATTGCCTCCGGGATCTGGTCCTCGATTCCCCCCTGCTGGATACCGACATTTACAATGTCGGATGTATACGCCGGGAGCGACAGATCGCAGTACGCCTGAACGAACAGGATGACGATGATCGCCAGCATGGATTTCCACTGTACTGCTGCGTACTTGAATAAATTCTTCATAATCTGCTTTTCCTTTCTCTTAATATATGATAACTGTTTAATACCCCGGCTCCGCCGTGTCATCGGCGCTCATTTATGCCGCGCACAGGGAAACAGTTATTGCAAATTGTCGTTGATCTGCATCAGCAGACGCCGAAAGAGCATGATCTCTTCCGGACTCATTCCCCGGAAGATCAGGCTGCTCATCTCCTCTGCCACCTGCTTTACATTTTGTATGCAGGATTCGCCCTTCTCCGTCAGGGCAAGCCGCATGATCCGCTGATCGGCTTCATCCGGTTTTCTCGTGATATACCCCTCCCGCTCCATCTTCTGGATCGCAGAAGTTATTGACGGCGGCGTCATGTTCAGACTTGACGCCAGTTCCTTCTGCGACATGGAACTGCGCCGGTGCAGGGTGAACAGGATGCTCGCCTGGCTTCTGTTCAGGTCAAACTCCTGATATTTGCTCTTCGCCCGGTTCATGACTCGGTGCATTACAATGCCCAGCAGTCCCAGATCCGGGATATCATTCAGGTCGCACTGCATTTTGATCCCTCCATTTTTATTTAGTTAAATAACTAAACGATATATTAGTATTAATGCACAAAAATGTCAAGCAATTATATTTATATCCGTCCAAATTTTATACTTTATTAACAATTTTCTCCCGTCTTTTAGTTAGATGGAGAGTTCCCTCTCCCGGTAATACTGGATTTACAGAAAAATACTGATGCCAGCGGCATCTTCCATCTGACATACTATGCCCCTCATAAAAAATAGGCTTCGCCTATTCAACTCCCCTGCCCCTCAATCATGAGTGGATAGGGGGTTTTCTTTTGTTACTTTTTCTTGCATAATAGACTTATGAATATCTTACAAAGAATCTTTGCAGACCATTATGAAGAAATTAAATATACTCTTCATCCCAGAGAGACTGAGATGGAAAATATCAATAAGATGATCAACTGTGGTGATCCTTCTTTTGGCGGTGCCATGTACAATTGTCCGCACTGCGGGAACTTCAAATTCGTTCCTTTCCGCTGTCACAGCCGTTTTTGCCCTTCATGTGGCAACAAATATGCTATGGAACGCACCACCAGTATGTCTTTCAAACTCGTTAGTGTCCAACACCGCCATTGCGTTTTTACCATTGATGAAAATCTCCGCAGCTTCTTCCTTCAGGACCGATCTCTCCTGAACTGTCTCTTCCATTCCGTCTCCAGTGTAATATCAAGGATGTTTTTCAATCTAAACCATGCCAAAAATTTTACTCCCGGCTATATCATGGTCCTTCATACTTTTGGCCGCGATCTCAAATGGAATCCCCACATTCACTGCCTCCTTTCCGAAGGTGGCTACAGTGATGACGGCTTCTGGCGCCATGTAAAATACTTTAACTACAACTATCTGCGCAATGCTTTCCGCACGGCTCTTCTCAATGAACTGGAAGACCGGATTGGACCTTCTTTCAAAAAAGTGAAAGCGAAATGTTACACTCAGCATAAGCAGGGCTTCTATGTCTATGCCAAACCGAATCTCTGCGATCCGAAAGTAGTGGCTAAATACATCGGCCGCTATCTTGGCAGGCCAGTAATTGCTACTTCCAGGATTGACCGGTATGACGGAGATACCGTTACTTTCCACTATAACCGTCACGAAGATGAACAGTATGTGGAAGAAACTTTGCCTGTTATGGATTTCATAAAACGTCTCATCCGTCACATCCCGGAAAAACATTTTAAAATGATCCGCTATGGCGGTCTGTATGCAAGACACCGTAAGATCGATTCAAAGCTGCATCGTGTCATCTCAAAAGAAAAGCATAGGATATACCGCAGCTTCACTCAATGGAGAACATCTCTTTTTCTCTCCTTCGGATATGACCCCCTGTATTGTTCCGAGTGTAATCATAAAATGGAGTTCCTGGAACTCTATTACAACCACAAGCGCGTACCTCTCGAAGAAATGTACGAGAAAGTAATGTCCAAATCTCGTGGAAAGCGTTCCTCCGCGTAGAATCGTTGTGATATAATCCTCTCAAAGGAGGATGCTTACCATGAAACCAGATATTGAGGAACTGCGCAAAAAGTACATAGAGAATCCACCCGAAGGAATGACATCCGAGGACATTCGCCATATGAGCGAGGATGACCTTCTGGATATGGATTATTTTCT
>HHCFR05603__coassemble_383_pt1 | contig 58198 bp, 38 predicted proteins | sample HHCFR05603__metabat2_high_PE_041 | metagenome-assembled genome bin HHCFR05603
AGGAACTTTCATTCGGAGATAAGAGGAGGGCGGTTCAGGTGACTAGAATAATCTGCTAGAAAGACTTAAGGAAGCGGTGTCCCGCGTTAAGGTCTGCAATAAGATCTGTCCGAACAAAGTGAGTTTCTTATTGCAGACCTTGCTTTTAGCGGGATACCGCTCCCTTTAGGATTTCTCAGATTATGGAATGGAGCCTGAAGCCGCCCTCCTCTTATCGCAGAAGGAATTCTCCCGGCAGCTTTCCCTGTTTTCGGATGATATTCTGAGATAAAACTTACCTTACAAACCCGAATTTACATATTGTAGTAGTGCGCGTAGATCCCGCCTTTTTCCAGCAGGCTCTCATGTGTTCCTCTCTCCGCGATCCCGTCCTCGGTGATGACGATGATCTCGTCCGCGTTGCGGATCGTGGAAAGGCGGTGTGCGATCGTGATGGTAGTCCGGTTTTTGGACAGTTCCTCCAGGCTCTGCTGGATCCAGCGTTCGCTTTCATTGTCCAGGGCACTGGTTGCCTCGTCCAGGATCAGGATTGGAGGATTCTTCAGGAACACCCGTGCGATGGAGATACGCTGCTTCTGACCGCCGGACAGACGGGTGCCCCGCTCGCCCACATAGGTGTCGTATCCGTCCGGAAGCTCCCGGATGAAGTCATGGATATTGGCTCGTTTTGCCGCCTCAATGATCTCATCCATAGATGCGTCCGGCTTTCCGTATGCAATGTTTTCCTTTATCGTGCCGCAGAACAGGTACACATCCTGCTGTACCATTCCGATCTGGCTGCGCAGGCTTTTCAATGTCAGTGTCCGCACATCCTGGCCGTCGATGGTGATCTTGCCGCCTGTTACGTCGTAGAAGCGGGGCAGCAGAGAGCAGATCGTCGTCTTGCCGCTTCCGGAAGGCCCTACGAGCGCGATAGATTTTCCGGCAGGGATCTCAAAGGAGACGTGGGACAGCACGGAAGTGTTATCGTCGCTGTAGTGGAAGGAGACGTCCTCATAGCAGACACGGCCGTGTACATTGGTCAGCTCTTTTGCGTCCGGCGCATCCTTGATTTCCGGCTCAGTCTCCATCACATCAAGGAAGCGGCGGAATCCGGACAGTCCTTTCTGCATGGTCTCAATAAGCTCTACCAGAATCTGGATCGGACTGATGAAGATGCCGATGTAGAGAGCGTACATCGCGAGATCTGCCGGAACCATCATGCCATGTGCGATCAGATATCCTCCGTAGACGAGGGTCACAAGGTACATCATCCCCTGGAAAAACAGGTTCCATCCCATGAAACTTCCCATGCAGTTATAATTATCTCTCTTTGAGAGCAGGAAAGCGTGATTGCTCTTCTTGAATTTCTCCCGCTCAATGTCCTCATTGGCAAAAGACTGCACCACGCGGATACCTGCCAGTGTGTCCTGAAGGCTGGCGTTTACGTCTCCGATCTTCCGGCGGTTTTCCATAAATGTTTCCTGCATCCGGCTGTTCTGACGGAAAGAAAAGATGAACATGCACAGGACCAGGAAGACAAGCGGGAGTGCCAGGCGCCAGTTGATAAGGAACAGGAAAATGAATGAACCGATGATCTTTACCAGTGAGATAAAGAGATTTTCCGGTCCGTGGTGTGCGAATTCTGCGATATCGAACAGGTCTGATACAAGCTTGCTCATCATCTGGCCGGAGTTATTTCTGCTGTAATAGGAAAAGGACAGCTTTTCATAGTGGTCAAAGAGCTGCTGGCGCATATCCCGCTCCATATGGGCGCCCATCATGTGTCCCTGATAGCTTACATAATATTTGCACAGGCTCTGGATGAGATACATCGCCAGAAGCCCCAGGGCGATGAGCGGAAGCGCACGGAGAATCACGGCGCTGTTTTCTGTGAAAAGAGTGTTTGTCGCCGTACGCAGGATCTGCGGGTAGGCAAGGTCTGCCAGGCTGATAAATGCCGCACAGAGAAGATCGATGAAGAAAACTGTCTTGTACGGGCCATAGTAGTGAATGAATTTTTTAATGGTCTGCATCATAAACCTCCTTCTTTTATTCTATAAGATTTGTCCCGGGCTGACGGGACGTCTGAAGACCACAACAGTAACAGTTCAGCCCCCGCCATTCGCAAAGCCGTACATACGTGCTCCTGCGGCTGTGCCGCTCCTTTGCATATATGCGGGCGCTCAGCCCATAAGGGAACGGGCAGACTGATCTTTATGCCAGCATAAATCAGTCTGCCCGTTCCCTTATGGCTGAACTGTTATCCACAACAATCTTAGCATAACCGTTTTGACTTGACAACCCGGTACGGATTGGGTATGTTTTTATAAGACTGCAAAAATACGCCGGCCTGCGGGCCTTGAATCTATATTGAGGAGAACGACAGATGAAAGTATATCTTGCCCCGCTTGAAGGGATCACGGGATGGATCTGCCGGAATGCGATCAAGGAGTGTTTCGGGGGATTTGACAAATATTTTGTACCATTTATCAAGCCGAACCAGAAGGGACATTTCAGCTCACGGGAGAAAAAGGACGTGATGCCGGAGCATAACATAGGGATGTACACGGTCCCGCAGATACTGACCAATAATGTGGAGGACTTCCTCAGGACTGCGGAGAAGCTGCGGGAGTACGGCTATGAAGAGGTGAACCTGAATCTGGGCTGTCCGTCCCGGACTGTTGTCACGAAGGGGAGAGGAGCGGGATTCCTCGCAGATCCGGACCGGCTGGATGCGTTTCTGGACGCCGTTTTTTCACAATGCAGGCTGAGGATCTCTGTGAAGACGAGGCTTGGCATGGAGAATGCAGAGGAGTTCGCGGAACTGCTGGAGATTTATAATAAGTATCCCATGGAGGAGCTGATCATCCATCCGCGGGTACAGAAGGATTTCTATAAGAATACACCCAATCTGGAAGCGTTCGCCGCTGCATTTGAGAACAGCAGAAATCCGGTCTGTTACAACGGAGATATTTTTTCTGTGGAAGATTACCAACGGTTCCGGGAGCGGTTCCCGGCAGCTGAGTGTATCATGACCGGACGGGGAGTCCTCGCAGATCCGGCGCTCGGAAGGGAACTTAAGGGAGGCGGCCGTGCAGAGAAAGAAGAATTGCGGCGGTATCATGACCTTCTCTATGCAGGATATTGTGAGGAAATGTCCGGGGACAGGACGATCCTGTACAAGATGAAAGAAATGTGGTCTTACATGGCCCCCATGTTCACAAATTATAAAAAGTACGCAAAGAAGATTAAGAAATGTGAAAAATGCGCTGTCTATGAAGAGGTGGCGGAAGAACTTTTTGAAAAGGAAGAGCTGGCAGGAACCGGCCTTCAGGAATGAGGTGATAAGATATGGTTCAGACATTGCTGCAGATCGATCAGAATATCCTGCTGTTTATCCAGGATCATATCCGTCAGGAGTGGATGGACGGATTCTGGACAGCGATAACCCGTCTCGGAGACGCCGGAATGATCTGGATCGCCCTGGCGATCATCCTTCTCATCCCGAAAAAGACAAGACGTGCGGGAATCGCGGCTCTCATCGCGCTGGCTGTGGGTGCGCTGATCACGAATGTGGCGCTCAAGAATGTCGTAGAGCGGATCCGTCCCTACGAGACAATCCCGGGGCTGGTGAGGCTGATCGAGGCGCAGCCGGACTTTTCTTTCCCGTCCGGGCACAGCTGCGCATCGTTCGCCGCAGCCTTTGCGCTCTTTAAGACCCTTCCGGGGAAACGGAAGATCTGGAAAATCCTCTGTATCGTCCTGGCGGTCCTGATCGCATTCTCCCGCCTGTATGTGGGAGTGCACTATCCGAGCGACGTGCTGGCGGGAATCCTGATCGGGATCTTCGCCGGATGGGCAGGGTGGAAGCTCTCCAAATAAACTTCTGCGTATAGATTTCCGCAGCCGGAAGGAATGAAAACTTTATATCTGAGAAACGTACCGCAGGTCATTTTATCAATACATCGCAGTGCATGCTCCGCTTTACCTCATCCCCTGGAGTCCCTGTAACGGAAAGTCAAAAGCAGATCCATTGGAATCTGCTTTTGCTTTCTTAACAGGGAAAACCAGGTGTATTCGGAACGCTCCCGCATATCACACTGCTCATGTATTGATAAGATGACCTGCGTTGTCTTACTCAAACATGAAGTTTCATTACATCCGGGACGTAAACTACATGCTCAGGCGGGAGCAGCGGGCGGAAAAGCCTTCCGATGAGATACCGTTCTTTCCGATATAGATAAAGTATATCCCGGCAGGGAATGTCATGTGAGCAAAACATGAAGTGAGAGCGTTCCGAAAAGCATTCGTTCTGGATGTTAGACGGAGTCAAATGGAGTTCCAATGAACGAACATTTGGCTCCGCCGTTACATCCATTCGAATCTTTGAGGTAGAGCGGAACGGTTTTGCGATATGACATCCCCTGCCGGGATGGACATTTATCTATATGAAATGCTTTATCCTTCGTTCTGCTTTTTGAGCGCTGCCTCCACAAATCCCTTGAACAGAGGATGAGGCCTGTTCGGTCTTGACTTCAGCTCCGGATGGGCCTGTGTGGCGATAAACCACGGGTGGGACGGGATCTCGATCATCTCAACGATACGGCTGTCCGGGGAAAGTCCGCAGAGAGACATGCCGTTCTCTTCGAGCACTTCGCGGTAGTCGTTGTTTACTTCATAGCGGTGGCGGTGACGCTCACTGATCTCTTTCTGACCATACAGCTGATATGCAAGGGAGCCTTCCTTCAGGACGCAGGGGTAAGCGCCCAGTCTCAGTGTGCCTCCGATGTCTTCTACGCCGATCTGATCATCCATGATGTGGATGACCGGGTGGGTTGTATCGGGTTTGAGCTCCATGCTGTGGGCGTCGTTGTAGCCGATGACATCCCGGGCAAATTCCACGATTGCGAGCTGCATTCCGAGGCAGAGGCCGAGGAACGGGATGTTGTGGGTGCGGGCATATTTGATAGCCTCGATCTTGCCTTCCACGCCGCGATGGCCGAAGCCTCCGGGGACAAGGATGCCGCTGACATCACCAAAGATCTCATCTACGTTTTCCGGTGTGACAGTCTCTGAATCGACCCACTTGATATTGACTGTGGTGTGGCTGTAGATCCCGCCGTGCTTCAGCGCCTCGACAACACTGATATAGGCGTCGTGAAGCTGGATATATTTTCCGACAAGGGCGACTGTGACTTCCTGGGTCGGATGGCGCAGGTTCTCAACCATCTCCGTCCAGTCCTTGAGATCCGGTTCTGGACAGTCAAGGTGGAGACACTCACAGACAACCTGCGCAAGATGCTCTTTCTCCATGGCGAGAGGAGCCTCGTACAGATACTCTACATCCAGATTCTGGAGGACATGGTTCGCCGGCAGGTTGCAGAACAGAGAGATCTTGTCCTTCATTGCTGTGTCCAGCGGATATTCAGAGCGGCACACGATGATGTCCGGCTGGATTCCCATTCCCTGGAGTTCTTTTACACTGGCCTGCGTCGGTTTTGTCTTCATTTCCTGGGAGGCGCGCAGATAGGGGATCAGCGTGACATGGATCAGAATCACGTTCTCGCGTCCCTTCTCATGCTGGAACTGGCGGATGGACTCAAGGAACGGCTGGCTCTCGATATCGCCGACGGTTCCACCCACCTCGATGATGGCGATCTCCGTGTCCTCGGCCGCCGGATTGCGGTAGAAACGGCTCTTGATCTCATTTGTGATGTGCGGGATGACCTGCACTGTGCCTCCGCCGAAATCTCCGCGGCGTTCTTTCTGAAGGACAGACCAGTAGATCTTTCCTGTAGTGACATTGGAATTCTTGGTCAGGCTCTCATCGATGAATCTCTCGTAGTGTCCGAGATCGAGATCGGTCTCAGCGCCGTCGTCAGTGACAAAAACCTCTCCGTGCTGTACCGGGTTCATTGTGCCCGGGTCAATGTTGATATAAGGATCGAACTTCTGCATTGTGACGGTGTAGCCGCGTGCTTTCAGAAGACGTCCCAGAGAAGCGGCGGTGATGCCTTTTCCGAGTCCGGAGACCACGCCGCCTGTAACGAATACATATTTTACTGCCATTTTTTTCCTCCTGCTTTTGTGTGACTGTTGACAATGCTCTAAAAAAGAGTACAGCTCAGCCATAGACTCAGGAACCGCTCCATTACGGTCCTGATTCAAGCACATATGACTGAACTGTAATAAAAATACTTTCTAAGTATACACCTGTTTAATTGAAAAATACAGAGTTTTTTTAAAAAATTTGTCCGGCTTGGAACCGGCAGGCTGCAGCTCTAGTGATACAGGTACTCGTGCTCGTATACTGCTTCACAGGTGAGCTGTACGCCAAGTTTTTTGAAGATCTTGATATCCACGTCCGAGAGCATGACCGACGTATGCGCCTGGCATCCGTCCAGTTTGGGGAGCTGGGAGAGAGCGAGGCGTGCCTGCGGGTTATTGGCGGCGCTTGCGGAGAGCGCGATCAGGACCTCGTCTGTGTGAAGACGCGGGTTCCTGCTCTTCAGATAGTCCACTTTCAGTTTCTGGATCGGCTCAATGGACTCCGGAGAGATGATGTGGAGACTGTGATCCAGACCGGCGAGATCCTTCAGTACATTCAGCAGCAGGGCTGCAGATGCTCCAAGCAGGTTTGTCGTCTTCCCTGTGATGATCCGTCCGTCTTCCAGTTCGAGAGCGGCAGCCGGCCCTCCCGTTTCCTTTGCGCGTTCGAGGGCTTTTACCGCCACTTTGCGGTCCTCTGTGCTGATCCCTGCCATATTCATGAGCAGTTCGATCTTCTGCGCCTCCCTGTCATCAGAATTCCCCCTGACGATAGCATTCAGTGCAGCGTAGTAGCGGCGGATGATCTCCTGGCAGGACGCCTCCCGGCAGGCTTCGTCGTCACAGATACAGTTTCCTGCCATATTCACGCCCATGTCGGTGGGAGATTTGTACGGACTTTCGCCGTAGATCTTCCCGAAGATCGTGTTCAGGACAGGGAAGATCTCCACATCCCGGTTATAGTTGACTGTTGTCTCGCCGTAAGCTTCCAGGTGGAACGGATCGATCATATTGACATCGTTTAAGTCCGCGGTGGCTGCTTCATAGGCGAGATTGACCGGATGCTTCAGCGGCAGGTTCCAGATCGGGAAGGTCTCGAACTTGGCGTATCCTGCACGGATTCCGCGCTTGTGCTCGTGATAGAGCTGGGAAAGGCAGGTCGCCATCTTTCCGCTTCCCGGTCCCGGAGCAGTCACGATGACAAGAGGTCTGGTAGTCTGGATGTAGTCATTCTTACCGTAGCCTTCGTCGCTGATGATGAGCGGGATATTGGACGGATATCCGGCTATATTATAATGAAGGTATACAGGAATGTTCATCGACTCCAGTCTGTTCTTGAAGAGAACAGCGCTCTCCTGTCCCGAAAACTGAGTGATCACGACGCTGCCCACGTACAAATCCTGCTCCCGGTACGTCTCGATCAGGCGGAGAACATCAGAATCATATGTGATGCCGAGATCTCCGCGGATCTTATTTTTCTCAATATCTTTTGCGCTGATCGCGATCACGATCTCAGCCTGGCTGCTCAGTTCCTTGAGAAGGCGGAGCTTGCTGTCAGGAGCGAAGCCGGGCAGGACTCTGGACGCGTGGTAATCATCGAAAAGCTTGCCTCCGAACTCAAGATAGAGCTTATTGTCGAACTGGCCGATCCTGTCACGGATGTGTTCAGACTGCATCTTCAGATATTTTTCGTTATCAAAACCGATTCTCATTTGTTATCCCCCGTTCAATGACATATTTCGTTTCCAGTATACTATAAACGACGGCTGATTTACAATATTTTCATAATGTTTTTATTGATTTATGGAAAGGCTGTCCTTATAATGGAAATAGTTGATTTTAGGAGGCAAAGGATGGACAACCAGAACAATAAAAACAATAGTCCGAACAACAATCGGCAGGGGTGGGGGATCATCCTCATTACAACTCTGCTGGTGGCTGTTGTTGTTATGGGATTATATTCTCTGATGCAGGGCACCGGCCCGGAAGAGATAAGTTATGATAAATTCCTGAAGCTTGTGGACAGCGGAAAAGTAGAAGAGGTCACACTCAGCAGCACCCGCATTTATATCACGCTGAAGGACAAAGCTGACACCGATGATTCGAAGGATGCTGCGTCAGACGCGCCGGAAAATACTGCGGCGGGGACTGGTGACGGCGGGGAAGCTTCAGGCAATGACACCGGCGACGGAGCCGGCGGAGCGGCAGATAATACAGCCGGCGGCGCGGATACGCCGGGGGATACAGATACCGCGGATGCGGCGGACAATTCTTCGGACGCCTCCGATGATGCTGCGGCAGGTACGGAAGACAACAGTGCAGATGTGTCGGATAACGCCGCAGACACGGAAGAACAGGATGGTAATACCGCAGACCTGGATTCTGAAGCGGACAATATCATCAGCCAGATCGAAAAGCAGGCAAGGGGCGGCAGAGAGAAAGAACCGGATTACTATACGGGCGTAGTCAATGATGATACGTTATCCCAGCGGCTGGAAGAGCACGGCGTTACGTTCGGCGCAGAGGTGCCCGATACAGTAGGCTCCCTCTTTTTCGAGATCTTTGTCACTGTGATCCTGCCTATCGTCCTGCTGGTCATCCTGTTTAACTTCCTTATGAAGAAGATGACCAAGGGCGGCGGCATGATGGGGATCGGCAAGAGTAATGCCAAGATGTATATGGAGAAGGAGACCGGAGTCACTTTCCAGGATGTGGCTGGCGAGGATGAGGCGAAGGAGTCGCTCCAGGAGGTTGTCGATTTCCTTCACAATCCGGGAAAATACAGCGGGATCGGCGCGAAGCTCCCGAAGGGGGCTCTGCTTGTCGGACCTCCGGGAACAGGTAAGACGCTGCTCGCGAAAGCTGTCGCCGGGGAGGCAAAGGTTCCCTTCTTTTCCCTGTCCGGATCTGCATTCGTGGAGATGTATGTCGGAGTCGGCGCGTCCCGCGTGAGAGACCTGTTCAAGCAGGCGCAGCAGCAGGCGCCGTGCATCATCTTTATCGATGAGATCGATGCGATCGGAAAAACACGTGATACGGCGATGGGCGGCAACGACGAGAGGGAACAGACGCTGAACCAGCTCCTTGCAGAGATGGACGGGTTCGATACGAACAAAGGACTTCTGGTCCTTGCGGCGACGAACCGTCCGGAGATCCTCGATCCGGCGCTCCTGCGGCCGGGAAGGTTTGACAGGCGGATCATTGTGGACAAACCGGATCTGAAGGGGCGCATCGATATCCTGAAAGTACATGCGAAGGATGTCAGGATGGATGACAGTGTCGATCTTGAGGCAATCGCTCTTGCAACGTCGGGTGCGGTCGGCTCGGATCTGGCCAATATGATCAATGAAGCTGCGATCAATGCCGTGAAGCATGGCAGACAGGTCGTCAGCCAGAAGGATCTGTTTGAGGCAGTGGAGGTCGTCCTTGTTGGAAAAGAGAAGAAGGACCGCATCATGAGCAAGGAGGAGAGACGGATCGTCTCCTACCATGAAGTAGGCCACGCGCTTGTGACAGCCCTTCAGAAAAATACAGAACCGGTGCAGAAGATCACGATCGTGCCCAGGACGATGGGAGCGCTTGGATATGTGATGCAGACACCGGAGGAAGAGAAGTTCCTGAATACGAAGAAGGAGCTGGAAGCCATGATCGTCGTCGCTCTCGGCGGACGTGCGGCGGAGGAGCTGGTCTTTGACACTGTGACGACCGGAGCGGCCAATGACATTGAGCAGGCAACCAAGATCGCGAGAGCGATGATCACTCAGTACGGAATGTCCGAACGATTCGGCCTGATGGGGCTTGAGTCCATCCAGAACCGTTATCTGGACGGGCGTGCAGTAATGAACTGCGGCGAGGCTACCGCGAGCGAGATCGACGAAGAAGTCATGCGGATGCTGAAAGCAGCGTACGAGGAGGCAAAGAAGCTCCTGAGTGAGAACCGGGAGGCTCTTGACAAGATCGCAGCGTTCCTGATCGAGAGAGAGACGATCACAGGAAAAGAATTTATGAAGATCTTCCGTGAGGTGAAGGGAATTCCGGAGCCTGAATCAGATTCGGAAGGAGAAGCGCGCAGGGAAGAGCGAATCTCGATGAAGCCGATGGAGGACAGAACGGGAACGGATACAGAAGAGACTGCCGGTGAGATCCGGGAGGAGAACGTTCGTCCGGCGGCCGGAGAAGAGAGCGAGAACCCGGCGGTGCAGGATGAAAATGCACAGAATTAAATAGAGATGTGATAAGAGGATGCCGTCAGGACAGAAGAGTCCTGGCGGCATCCGTTTGTTCTACAGAATGTTGAAAAAAATACTAATTATACAGATAAAACTGTGTAAAATACATACAAAATAGAAATGAGCATGATAATTGTTGGCAAATATTGACAAAAGATGAGGGGGCATTTACAATAAAATTATCTGTGGGATCATAAGTCAGAAGTTCCACGCTTTGTGATCAAAAAGGAAGCAGAAAAAAGGAGGAAAAAATGAAGAAAAATCTATGCAGAAAGGGGATCTGCGGATGGCTGTCGCTCTCCATGGTGCTGACCGGCATGAGCGGAAGCGCGCTGGCTCTTCATGCGGAAGAAGTGCAGGCAGAAGAGACTGCGTCGGTCACAGCTGACATCTATCCGAAGCCCCAGAACGAGACCTACCTCTCAGATGAGGGAATGAACCTGTCCGGCGAAGTGAACATCGTTGTCCATGGAGACCAGGAGGAAGCGACAATTCCGAAGCTTCAGGAAATGCTGGCAGACAATGGCTATACGTATGTCCAGGGAGACTACGATGCCTCAAAGTCGAATATTATCATCTCCTCGTCAAGAGAGCACTGTGACGAGTGTATGAAGACGGAAAGTGAAGCCCTGGATCATACGGAGGGCTATGTACTCTCGTCCTCAGACGATGAGAACGTGAATGGAGACGTCACGATCGTCGGCAGCGATGCAGACGGCGCATATTACGGAATCATGACGCTTCGGCAGATGCTGGAGCAGAAGAGCAGCGGAGGAAAGATCGCGGAAGTGACGATCGAGGACTATCCGGAGATCGAGTTCCGCGGCTATATCGAAGGCTTCTACGGGTATCCGTGGACTCATGAAGAGCGGATGAGCCTGATGGAGGATACGGCGAAATATAAGATGAATACATACATCTATGCGCCCAAGGATGATCCGTACCACAGGACCAACTGGAAGGAGCTTTATCCGGAGGAACAGGCACAGCAGATCGCGGAACTTGCTCAGGCTGGGCATGACAATAATTTCAACTTCTGCTGGACGATCCATCCCGGCGCGACACTGCAGTTCAACGATACGGATTTCCAGGCTCTGATCAATAAGTATGAGCAGCTCTACGATCTTGGCGTCCGCCAGTTCGGTGTGCTGTTCGACGACACCAATGACTGGTACAACGGATCTGCCCAGGTATCTTTCATCAACCGGATCGACGATGAATTCGTGAAGGCAAAAGGTGACGTGAGGCCGCTGATCGTTGTCTCTGCCCGTTATAATTCGGCGTGGGGACCAAGTGTGAGCTACTTCAGGCCTTATATGAGCGATCTTCATAAGGATATCCAGATCATGTGGACCGGCGCGGCAACAATGTCCAACATCTCACATGATGTATATGAGTGGCCGAAGTCATGGACCGGCGTGGACAGAGATCTCGCAGTATGGTGGAACTATCCGGTAAATGACTACTGCGACGGCAAGCTTCTGATGGCTCCGCTCCACAACCTGAACCCGGATCTTGACAATGTGACCGGATTCTTCTCGAATCCGATGCAGCAGGCTGACGCTTCCAAAGTAGCGCTGTACAGTATTGCCGATTACACGTGGAATACGGATGCGTTTGACTATAAGAGCAGCTGGGAGCGCTCCATTGAAGAACTGGTGCCGGAGGCGAGCGATGCCTTCAAGCATTTCGCGGAAGATACATCCTATCTGAAGGATGACGGCGGAAGCAGCGGCGAATTCCTGTACAATGAGTCTTGGAACAGCGTTGACCTGATCAATGACCTGAACGCTGCGATCACGGCAGGAACAGATATCAGTGCGCCCGCTCAGGCGCTGATGGACAAGTTTGTCCAGATCCAGGAAGATGCGGCTGCGCTGGCAGACATCAGCAATGCGAATCTCTTGGAAGAGATCAATGAACACAGAGAGGCTTACGCATCTCTTGGCGTGGCAGGAGAGAATGCCGTCAAGGCACTCCTCGCAGCGACAGACGGAGATCTGGCGGGCTGGGTGAGCTGCAATGCAGAAGCGCTGGAAGCGCTGGATGATTCCAACAGCCACATTATCGTCAGCCTGGAAGACAGCGGAACAAAGCAGAGCGCGGCAGAGGTCGGAACACAGTATCTGAAGCCGGCGGTTACCAATATCCTCAATGAGGCAGAATCCAGGATCGGCGGTTCCGCATTTGAGCAGCTGGAGACAGAGGTCACAGATGCGGACGGAGTGATCGAGTGCAGTGTGAGCCAGGATCAGGGCAGATACACGATCACCGACGCGTCAGCGTCTCTGGATCCGGATGAGGCGGTACAGATCGCGCTGCCGAAGGCAATGCAGATCAGCAGCATCGTGATGCAGGCAGATATCACAGAAGGACTTGTTATGGAGACAAGCCTGAACGGGATCGACTGGACTGCGGCCGAGACGTCCACAGAAGACGGTGTGATGACGATGAGCACACAGACAGCAGCTGCGTTTATCAGGATCGTCAACACAGGAGAGTCTGCGATTGAGCTGAACATCAGCAGCCTGGCAGTATCGCCGGTGTATAAGGCAAGCCCGAGTATTTCCACGTCGATGGGAACTTATGAAAACTATGTGATCGGAAACGGACTGGACGGAAACATGGATACAAAGTACTGGTCCAATGCGGCTCCGTCAGTGGGAAGCTATATCCAGGTGGATCTTGGAAAAGTCATGCCTCTGTATGATATCAAGGGATATTTCGACATGACAGACACCTTTAACAGTGGAAAAGTAGAGATCTCCCAGGACGGCATTCAGTGGACGGATATCGGAGCGATCGCATACGAGACCGTCAACGGCAAATATGTGACTACGAACAATGCAGAGGGCGCGATGACAAGATATTTCCGCTTTACGAACACTGCCAGCCAGAACAGCTGGATCCAGCTCTTTGATGTAGAGTTCAATACAACAGTGGCGGCGGGAGATGACACGGTGGTCGTCACGGAGGCGAGCAAAGGTGATAATCACGTCTATGCGGCGGACGGCAGTCTCTCTACGGCATACACGCCGGAGACAGTGGAAGAGGGAGATTACCTGATCTACCATACGTCCCGCATCACAACCATCGGAACTCTCCGTATCCTGCAGGACAGCGCGTCAATCTGTAATGCGACAGTGTCTATCCTGACTGCAGATTCTGATGAGTGGAAGGAGATCGGTACTCTGGATTCTGCTCTTGCGGAATTCGAGATCAACGATACAGTGCTGGAAGTGAAGCTGACATTCCATGAAGGAAATCCGGCACCGGTGATCTATGAGATCATTCCGTCCGCCGGCGAAAAGAAACCGGAAGAGCCGGAGCCGGCGGAAGAGATTTCCACAGCGGTTCTGGAATATTCGATTGATCTCGCAGAAAGCGTGGATGTAGATGCGGATGTAGCGGATGTGGTGAAGGCAAACTTTGAAAATGCTCTTCAGAATGCGAAAGATATCCTTGAAAAAGTACAGGCGGGAGACGCCGGGGTGACACAGGCGGATGTTGACAGTGCATGGCAGAACCTGATCAAGGCGATCCAGTATCTGGAGTTCAAACAGGTGGACAAGACCGATCTTGAGAAAGTGATCGCGCTGGCAGAGGAGATGAACAACAATCTGGATGCATATCTGGATGCCGGAAAAGAAGCGTTCACAACAGCTCTGGCAGCAGCGAAGGATGTTTACGAAGATGCCAATGTAGTGGATCAGGAAGAGGTCAGCGCAGCATGGCAGAACCTTCTGGATGCGATGGCGAACCTGATGCTCAAACCGGATAAGGGGCTCCTGGAAGATCTGATCGCACAGGCGGAAAGCCTGAATGAGGCGGACTACGAAGCGCAGAGCTTCGCGCTGATGCGTACTGCTCTTGCAGCAGCAAAGGAAGCGGCGGCAGATGAAAATGCAACACAGGAAGACGTGGATGTATCTGCGGCAGCCCTTAAGGATGCGATCGCAAATCTGACTGCTTCTGTCAGCACTGACGGACAGCAGACCGGAGAGAGCCAGCCGGCAGGAAACAGTGGAAGCGGTACTCAGACAGGATCTGACATCAAGATCCAGGGACAGACAGCCGGTGCTTCAGGCAAGACAGGTTCTTCGTCCGCGGGCACGGCATCAGCTTCCAAGACAGCTGTTTCTTCCGGAGCGAGTGCTGTAAAGACAGGCGACTCTGCCAATGTACTTCCGATCGCGGCGGCTGCGGCAGCAGCGCTTACGGCCGGAGCGGCAGTGGTGCTTCTCAGGAAGAAAGAGAACAATTAAGTGATTTTCTGTTCCGTTTTTTCTGAAACGGGGACAGTCTCTCCACAGAGAGCGTATGGGCAGGATGCTTGAACAGGCATCCTGCCCTCTTTTTTTCTTGTTCTTTCTGAGAGAAGACAGTATAATAGTTAGCATGGAAAATAATAATTTTGATATACAGGAAGAATTGAAAAAACTGCCGGGGAGACCCGGCGTCTATATCATGCATGACGAGAAGGATAACATCATCTATGTGGGGAAGGCGATCAGTCTGAAGAACCGTGTCAGACAGTATTTTCAGAGCAGCCGGAACAAAGGAGTCAAGATTGAACAGATGGTGACGCATATCCGGCGTTTTGAGTATATCGTGACGGACTCAGAGCTTGAGGCGCTGGTCCTGGAGTGTAATCTGATCAAGGAACACCGGCCGAAATACAATACCATGCTCATGGATGATAAGACATATCCGTTCATCAAAGTGACGACTAATGAACCATTTCCCAGAGTCATCCTTTCGCGGAAGATGCTGAAGGACAAGGCAAAATATTTCGGACCCTACACCAGTGCGCAGGCAGTCAGGGATACGATCGATCTGATCCATAAGCTGTATCATGTCAGGAGCTGCAACAGGAATCTGCCCAGGGACACCGGGAAAGAGAGACCCTGCCTGAACTATCATATCAAGCAGTGCGATGCGCCCTGTCAGGGATATATCTCCCAGGAAGAGTACGGAAAATCGATCAATGAGGTGATCCGTTTCCTGAACGGGCACTATGACAGTATACTCAGCGAGCTGGAGAAAAAGATGAACGAGGCATCAGAGGCGCTGGAGTTTGAACGTGCGATCGAGTATCGGGAACTGCTGAACAGTGTGAAAAAAGTAGCGCAGAAGCAGAAGATAACGGACTCCAGCGGCGAGGACAGGGATGTACTGGCAGTGGCGTCAGGAGAGGAAGATGCGGTCGTACAGGTATTCTTTATCCGGGGAGGACGTCTGATCGGCAGGGATCACTTTTATCTGCGGATCTCGAAGGGAGAGTCAAAGGGCAGTATTCTGGACAGCTTTATCAAACAGTATTATGCCGGTACGCCTTACATCCCGGGAGAACTGATGCTTCAGGAAGATGTGGAAGAGCGGGAACTCCTGGAGACATGGCTCACAGCGAAGCGGGGACAGAAGGTTACGCTGCGGATACCGAAAAAAGGCACGAAGGAAAAGCTTGTGGAGCTGGCAGCGGAGAACGCCAGGCTTGTCCTTACCAAGGATAAGGAGCGCCTGAAGCGTGAAGAGGGGAGGACGATCGGAGCGGTGAAGGAGATCGCTTCGCTCCTCGGACTGGATGAGATCACAAGGATGGAGGCATATGATATCTCCAACACAAACGGCTTTGAATCCGTCGGTTCCATGGTCGTGTATGAAAGAGGAAGACCGAAGCGGAATGATTACAGAAAATTTAAGATCAAGGGGATCAAGGGCGCCGATGATTACGGCAGCATGAGAGAAGTGCTGACACGCAGATTTACCCACGGGCTGAAGGAGCGCCGGGAAAATAAGGAGCTGGGCAAATTTACGGTTTTCCCGGATCTGATCCTTATGGATGGAGGAAAAGGCCAGGTGAACGTAGCGCTTCAGGTGCTGGATGAGCTGCATCTGAACATTCCCGTATGCGGCATGGTGAAGGATGATTATCACAGGACAAGAGGGTTATACTACCATAATGAGGAGATCCCCATTGACAAGTCGTCGGAAGCGTTCCGCCTGATCACCAGGATCCAGGATGAGGCGCACCGTTTTGCCATTGAATATCACAGGCAGCTCCGCAGCAAAGGCCAGGTACACTCTATACTGGATGATATCGATGGGATCGGCCCGGCCAGGAGAAAGGCGCTTATGCGCAGCTACTCAAGCCTTGACGCGATCCGGGAAGCGAGCGTGGAAGAGCTGGCAAAAATCCCTTCCATGAACGAAAAAGCCGCTGAATCGGTATACAACTTTTTTCATTAGTGATATAATGAACGCATAGCGTCGAACACAGAATTTTCGGAGCACATAAGCAGAAAAATCAAGAAAAGGAGAAAGATAGATGGAGCATGGCGTAACACTTACAGAAATGGTTCAGAAAATGAATTTGAAAAATCTGACGCCGAATGTTGAGCTGGTCGGGAAAGAAGTGAATATTCCGGATGTGAACAGACCGGCCCTGCAGCTTGCAGGTTTTTTTGAACATTTTGATTCGGACCGGGTCCAGATCATCGGATACGTGGAGTATACCTATCTGCAGACTCTTACGGAGGAGAGAAAAACAGAGATTTATGAGAAGATGCTGAAGCGCAAGGTACCCTGCGTCGTGTTCAGCAGGAGCCTTCCGCCGGAGGAGAGCTTCCTGAGGATCGCACAGGAGAGGGACGTGCCGGTGTTCAGCACGGAGAAGAAGACCTCTTCTTTCATGAGCGAGCTGATCCGCTGGCTGAATGTAAAGCTTGCACCCTGTATCTCCATTCATGGAGTCCTGGTCGATGTTTACGGCGTCGGCGTCCTTATCATGGGAGAGAGCGGGATCGGAAAGAGCGAGGCGGCACTTGAGCTGATCAAGAGAGGACACAGACTTGTAACGGATGATGTTGTTGAGATCAGGAAAGTCAGTGACGAGACACTGGTCGGTTCAGCGCCGGATATCACAAAACATTTTATCGAGCTTCGCGGTATCGGTATCGTGGATGTAAAATCCATGTTCGGTGTTCAGAGCGTAAGAGAGACGCAGAACATTGATCTTGTCATCACTCTGGAAGACTGGAGCCGTGATAAGGAGTACGACAGACTCGGACTGGAAGAAGAGTATACAGAATTTCTCGGAAATAAGGTGGTCTGCCACAGTATTCCGATCCGTCCGGGAAGAAATCTTGCAATCATTGTGGAATCAGCTGCTGTCAACCACAGACAGAAGCAGATGGGATATAATGCGGCACAGGAACTCTATAAGAGAGTCCAGGAGAACCTTGCCAAGAGAAGTAATTAAAGAGAGGAGAACGGAAAATGAAATACTGTTTTGGAGTGGACATCGGCGGAACGACCGTCAAAATGGGCCTGCTGGAAGAAGGGGGAAGAATCGTTGAAAAGTGGGAGATCACCACAGATACTTCAGAGGAAGGCAGGGCAATCCTCCCCAATGTGGCAGCGTCAATAGAGAAAAAGATGGAGGAGCACAATCTTGACAAGAGCGATGTCATCGGTATCGGCGCAGGGGTTCCGGCTCCGGTGACCGCAGAGGGCGTTGTGAACGGAAGCGCCAATCTGGGATGGAATTATAAAGAAGTGAAGAAAGAGCTGGAAGAGCTTACCGGTATGAAGGCATGCATCGGAAACGACGCGAATGTTGCGGCTCTGGGAGAAATGTGGAAAGGCGGCGGAGCCGGTGAGAAGAATGTGATCATGGTGACGCTCGGAACAGGTGTCGGCGGAGGCGTTATCATTGACGGAAGAGTTCTTGTAGGTGCCAATGGAGCCGGAGGAGAGATCGGTCATCTCTGTGTAAATTATGAAGAGACAGACAAGTGCGGATGCGGCAACTGCGGCTGCCTGGAGCAGTACGCGTCAGCTACCGGGATCGTCCGCCTTGCGAAGAAAAAACTGGGACAGGAACTGCGCCCGACTATCCTGAAAAAAGAGGATGTAACCGCAAAGGATGTGTTTGATGCGGTTAAGGCCGGAGATGAGACGGCGAAAGAGATCGCTGTAGAATTCGGAAGATATCTCGGATATGCGCTTGCAAATCTTGCGGCTGTTCTGGATCCGGCAGTGATCGTGATCGGCGGAGGCGTATCCAAGGCCGGAGAAGTGCTTATTCCGTACATAAGAGAGCCATTCATGGAGCGAGCTTTTTTCGCAAATAAAAATGTGAAGTTTGCTCTTGCTACGCTGGAAAATGACGCCGGAATCTGCGGCGCGGCAAAGCTGGTCCTGGAGGACTGAGAACAGGGGCCTGTAAGGCAGCAGCATGACCTGCGGCCGTATAACCGATAGGGAAAAAGAAGAATAGAGGATAAGAATAAGGAGGCTGTGCACCGCTGAAGATCTAAGATCTTTCGAGGCGGTGCGCAGCCTCCTTTATTCTTTGCTATGCCTTATAGAGACAAAAGCAGGCGGCATATGTGTATGCCGCCTGCCTTGAATATTGACCCTACTGCCCGGAAGCAGGAGGAGTGGATGAATCAGTTCCGGAAGAACCGGAAGAATCTGACGAACCGGATGGCGCCGCCGGTTCTGTATCAGAGGAACCATTGTCGCTGTTATCGGATCCGTTCGGATTATCCGCTGTGTCCGACGGATTATCGGAAGTATCGTCATCGTCGTCATCATCATCAGGATCCCTGTAGCTGTAATGGCCTGTGCAGCTCTGCGTCGGTACGTTATCCTCTGCGAAATATTCTGTCCTGGAAGGACAGCTGCTCGTTGCAAGGAGCCCTGTTGTGGTACATATAGATTTCTGTACGACAGAAGTCGGAATCGTGAAATCTTTGTAAGCAAGATTCTCATGGATCCGTTCCATAATATTTTTCCACAGCCTCTGGTGCCAGCTCTGGCTCTGTCCGGACATTGCCTTGTTGCTGTCGTATCCGCCCCAGACAGAGGCTGTATAATACGGTGTGAAAGCAGAGATCCAAAGGTCGTTGCTCTCCTGGGAGGTACCGGTCTTCGCTGCGACGGGCATATTGCTCATCCTTGCAGTGCCTCCTGTTCCGCCGCTGCCTGTTACAACATCCTCCATGGCGCTGGTCAGGAGATAAGCTGTAGAATCCTTGAGAACCTGGCGTGTGTCAGGAGTTGTATTGTCAAGGAGTACATTTCCGTCGTGATCCAGGACCTGTGTATAGAGGATCGGCTCGATATATTCTCCGCCATTTGCGATGGCAGCATATGCGGCTGTCATCTCCAGGTTATAGACACCGCGGGTGATTCCGCCGAGCGCCATGGACTGGATGATATCGGTCTTGCCCGGATAGTTCTCGTCAGTTCCGTCCACCAGGGTAGTGAAACCGAAATCAAGAAGATACTGATATCCCAGTTCCGGAGTGACTACCTCAGTCAGTGTCCTGACTGCGCAGACATTCATGGAATGCTCGATCGCGTAGCGGAGAGGCGTTGAACCGATATATTTGTGATCCCAGTTGTTCACCGGCTGACCGTTGCTGTACGTATAAGGCTCGTCCTCGATCTTGCTCGCGAGAGTAAGTCCGCACTCGTTCAGCCCGGGTGCATAAGTGGACAGGATCTTGAAACAGGAACCCGGCTGTCTCGGTGAATCGGTTGCGCGGTTGAGAGAAAGGCTTGAAGTCTTCTCACCGCGTCCTCCGACAATGGCTTTTACCTGGCCGGTGTACTGATCCATAACGACCACAGATGTCTGCGGCTGTAGAGTGATGTTGATGTTCTCGTCCACTGTGTCATTCTCGGTGATGCCAAGAGTGCTCTTGTAATTCTCGATGGCCTGATGTGCCTCATCTTCAGTTGAGAAGATCAGCGGGTACTGTTTCCCTTCGGAAGCTTCGAGATACTCGGAGAGCATTTCCTGACTGTAGTTTTCTGATGTTCCGTCTGCACGGTGGATCGTGAGAGCATATTCAAGTCCGTATTCGGTGACGGTGAGATAATCGGCAATATTGACGACCTCCTCGTCACAGATCTGCTGGATCCAGCTGTCCTGAGTGGAGATGATAGTGAGTCCTCCGGTGTACAGCAGATTGTAAGCCTGTGTCTCGGTATACCCTTTCTCGTCGCAGAGATCCTGCACCACCTGTTTGATCAATGCATCCGTAAAATAGGAATACGGAGTATCTGTGGTCGTGGCGGAAGCAGTCTGAAGGATTCGGTCATATACCGGATCTGCGACAGCATCATCATACTCTTCCTGACTGATGTATCCCTGCTCCAGCATATTGTCGAGCACTCTCTGGCGCCTCTTTGCATTATCCTCCGGATGTTTTACCGGATCATAGCCGGAAGGATTCTGAGTAATGGCCGCAATGACAGCACACTCGGAGAGCGTGAGATCAGAGACGTCTTTGTTAAAATACCGGAGAGAAGCAGTCTGTACGCCCAGGCAGCCCTGGCCGAGATTGATGGTGTTCATGTATGCTTCCAGGATATCATCCTTGCTCATCTCTTTCTCGATCTGCAGTGCAAGATACATTTCCTGCAGCTTTCTCTCTACTTTGTCATAAAATGTATTTTCATTTACGAAATTCGGAAATACATTATTCTTGATCAGCTGCTGGGTGATCGTGCTGGCTCCTTCCGAGAAGGATCCGCTTGTAATGCCCACGACCCCGGCTCTGATGATTCCCTGAAGGTCAATACCTTTGTGCTTATAGAAACGCTCGTCCTCGATAGCGACAAATGCGTCTGCCATATACTTGGGGATCTCGTCAAAATTTTTATAGATCCTGTTGGAATTCGAGTCGTTCAGTGATTCCAGCTCCGTGCCGTTCAGATCAACGATAGAACTGGAAAATCCCTGGGGCATGATATCCTCTGCCGTAACTTCAGGAGTATTATCAATGATCCTCTTGGCGAGGATCGCGGCACCGGTGATCCCGAAAACGACCAGCAGGATGCAGCATACGATCAAAGCTTTAAAAAAGCGGACGCCGACGCGCTTTTTTTTCATCTTCTTTTTCGATGAAATGGATTGCTTCCTTTTGGAAACGTTTGATTTTCCGTAATTCACGAATAACATCCTCCTTTATCAACTCTTATGATTATAGCAAATTTACTATTTTAAATAAAGTAAAAAAATACAAACTTCATATTTAAAGCGAAATCTTAAGAAAAACTTGAAGTTTCCGGCATGTCTGGTATAGTTAAAGCAGTTTACATACGGGAGGAAGAAAGCATGGAGGCTTATAATACAGTATATTCAGGCGGCTCCGGTGAGATCGTTGAGAAGAAGTCAAGGTTCATTGCGGACGTGTTTCCGGTCACGTCAGAGGATGAGGCAATGGAATATCTGGAGGAGATCAGAAAACGATACTGGGACGCAAGACATCACTGCTGGGCATATGTAATCGGAAGGAACCCGGCGGCGGAGCGGATGAGCGACGACGGGGAACCGGCGGGCACGGCAGGAAAACCGATTCTGGAGGTGATCCGGGGGCGGGGGCTCACAGATGTGCTGGTAGTTGTCACCAGATATTTCGGAGGGACGCTGCTCGGCACGGGCGGGCTTGTGCGCGCCTACACGGCTTCCGCGGCAGAGGGACTGAAGCACAGTGAGATTATTACCAGATTCCACGGTTTCAAACTGAAGATTTCCGCAGATTATACAGCACTGGGAAAAATCCAGTATCTGCTGGCTCAGAAGAAGATAAGTATACTTGAATCCGTGTATACAGACAGGGTGGAGCTCACGGCTCTGGTCCCTGATGAGGAGGAGAGGGAGCTTTACAAGGAGATCATGGACGGAACGAACGGCCAGGCGGAGCTTTATAAGGAGATGGAGTGCTGGTTCGCACAGACCGGGGAAGGCCTGAAGGTCTTCGAGGATCAGGCGAAAGGCAAATAGAGAAGACGAACGAAAAAAGAGGATGCCGAAAGCATCCTCTTGTTCATTTTACATTCCGTCCATCTGAAATCTACGAAAATTCCGGCTCGATCAGACCAAAGGAACCGTCCTTTCTCTTATAGACTACATTAACTTCATCTGTCTCGGCATTGGAGAAGACGAAAAAGCTGTGTCCGAGAAGTTCCATCTGGATACATGCATCTTCCGGGTACATCGGTTTGATGCCGAACTTCTTGGTGCGGACGATCCGTATCTCGTCATCCTCCGGAGATTCATCCTCCGACTCAAAGAATTCCTTCTTGAAGCTGCTGCCTCCGGGTGCAGAAGCGGTGGGGTGTCCCTGGCTCCTGGCTACCAGCTTGTTTTTGTATTTGCGGAGCTGACGTTCAATGACCTCCTCGACAAGATCGATGGAGACATACATATCATTGCTTGTCTGCTCAGAACGGATGATATTTCCCTTTACGGGGATCGTCACCTCGATCTTCTGACGTTCCTTCTCCACACTGAGGGTTACGATGATTTCTGTTTCAGGAGTGAAGTACCTTTCAAGTTTTCCCAATTTCTGTTCGATAGCATCCTTTAATCCGGCTGTTACTTCAATGTTTTTTCCGCTGATAATAAAATTCATGCTGCTCAACTCCTTTGTTCATATTATACAGGAAGAATACGGATTCTCGCCTGTATTATGTTCATATTATAGCATGAAACAGCGGCAATGTATAGAATCAATTGGATTTTAGATTGCTTCGTTTCCGCATCCTTGAGTCCAGGATCTTCTTCCGGATGCGCAGTGATTTCGGGGTCACTTCAAGCAGCTCATCCGTGTCGATAAAGTCCAGTGCCTGCTCCAGGCTGAGGATCCTAGGAGGCGTGAGCCTGAGGGCTTCATCCGCGCTCGAGGAACGGGTGTTGGTCAGATGCTTGGTCTTGCACACGTTCAGCTCGATGTCCTCTGTCTTCGCGTTCTGCCCGATGACCATGCCGGCATAGACGCGCTCGCCGGGGCCGATGAACAGTGTGCCTCGTTCCTGGGCGCTGTAAAGTCCGTAAGTCACGGATTCGCCTGTCTCGAAGGCGATGAGAGACCCCTGCTTGCGGTACTGGATATCGCCCTTGTACGGCGCGTATCCGTCGAAGCTTGTGTTCAGGATCCCGTTTCCTTTTGTATCAGTGAGGAATTCACCTCTGTATCCGATCAGTCCTCTGGAAGGGATGGAAAATTCCAGACGTGTGTATCCCCCGTTGGAAGTCCCCATGTTCCGGAGTTCGCCCTTGCGCTGCCCCAGCTTTTCTATTACAACTCCGGTGAATTCATCCGGGACATCAATGTAGGCGAGCTCCATCGGCTCAAGTTTCTTTCCGTTTTCATCTGTCTTGTAGAGCACCTCTGCCTTGCTGACAGCGAACTCATAGCCTTCTCTGCGCATGTTCTCGATCAGGACGGAGAGGTGAAGCTCGCCGCGGCCCGATACCTTAAAGCTGTCGGTGTTGTCTGTCTCCTCGACTCTGAGGCTGACGTCTGTGTTCAGCTCCCGGAACAGCCGTTCACGCAGATGGCGGGAGGTGACATATTTTCCTTCCTGGCCTGCAAAGGGGCTGTCGTTGACGAGGAACTGCATGGAGATCGTCGGCTCGGAGATCTTCTGGAACGGGATCGCCTCCGGTTTCTCGGGAGAGCAGAGTGTGTCCCCGATGGAGATGTCAGAGATTCCGGAGATAGCGACGATGGAGCCGATCGTAGCCTCCCTGACTTCAATTTTGTCCAGTCCGTCAAATTCGTAAAGCTTGCTGATCTTTACTTTCTCCTGCTTGTCCGGATCGTGGTGGTTTACAAGCACCATCTCCTGATTGACCGCGATGGTGCCGTTATCTACTTTGCCGATCCCGATCCGTCCGACATATTCGTTGTAGTCGATGGTGCTGATCAGGACCTGGGTCGGAGCTTCCGGGTCGCCCTCCGGAGCCGGGATATAGTTCAGGATCGTCTCAAAGAGAGGTTTCATGTCTCTCTCTTCATCTGAGAGGTCCAGTACGGCTACGCCGGCTTTGGCGGAGGCGTATACAAACGGGCATTCCAGCTGCTCGTCGGATGCACCCAGGTCGATGAACAGTTCCAGAACTTCGTCGATCACTGCGTCCGGGCGCGCCTCGGGGCGGTCGATCTTATTGATGCACACGATGACCGGGAGATCCAGCTCAAGCGCCTTGCGCAGGACGAACTTGGTCTGGGGCATGGCACCCTCGAAAGCGTCTACCACGAGGATGACGCCGTTTACCATCTTGAGCACACGCTCCACCTCGCCGCCGAAATCGGCATGTCCCGGGGTGTCGATGATGTTGATCTTGGTTCCTTTATAATGTACGGCGGTATTCTTGGACAGAATGGTGATGCCGCGCTCGCGCTCGATATCGTTGGAGTCCATGACACGTTCCGCCACTTCCTGGTTCTCACGGAAAACACCGCTCTGTTTCAGAAGTTCGTCTACAAGAGTCGTTTTGCCGTGATCGACATGGGCGATGATCGCAATATTTCTTACATCTTCACGTTTTGTCTTCATAATATCCTACACTCTTTCCTTATAACAAATCATTTCTATTGCTGCAACTTTTTTATTTTATCACAAAATCTTGTTTTGACAAGAGGTGAAAGCGCCAGATTCGGGCCGGAGGAGTGCGCTGACGCAGAATATGTCGAACGATTTCAGGACATTCCTGTTCTAAGAGGTACTGTCCGCACATAAATTTAGTAGTGACTCAAAAATACCAGTAAGAGGAAGGGAGAACTACAGATTATGTCAGATAAGGTTATTGAGAACAATCAGGTGACGGTGATCGGAGAGGTGGTTTCGGAGTTTACATACAGCCACGAAGTCTTCGGAGAGGGATTTTATATGGTGGATATCCTGGTGAGAAGGCTGAGCAATTCCAATGACAGGATCCCTGTCATGGTGTCGGAACGACTCATCGATGTGACGCAGGACTACAGAGGGATGTGTATGATGATCTCGGGCCAGTTCCGGTCATACAACCGCCATGAGGAACAGAAAAACCGTCTGGTGCTGTCCGTGTTTGCAAGAGAGATCGAGTTCATCGAGGAAGAACCGGACGGGGCGAAGACAAATCATATCCTGCTGGAAGGATATATGTGCAAGAAGCCGGTATACAGGAAGACGCCGCTGGGGCGCGAGATCGCGGACCTGCTGCTGGCGGTGAACCGGCCCTACGGGAAATCGGACTATATCCCATGCATCTGCTGGGGGAGGAATGCCCGCTATGCATCCGGCTTTGAGGTGGGAGAACATGTGCGGATCCTGGGACGCATACAGAGCCGGGAATATGTAAAGAAGCTTTCCGAGACAGAGACTGAGACGCGGACCGCGTATGAGGTCTCCGTGAGCAAGCTGGAATGTATTGAATCGTGATCGAAGCCGGCTGCATCTGTGGCGATGCGGCCGGCTTTTCTGATGCCTGTCCATACCGGGCTGCCTCCTGGGATCCTGCTCTCTGGGCTCGGGTTCCCCGCAGCAGCGTGTTTTCAGATTCATGTGTTGTGATAAAGTTTTAAATGTGATATTCTTTTTATGATCGAGGAATTTACGAACAGGAGGACAAAAGAATGACAAGAATATTGATGCATGGATGCAACGGTAAAATGGGAAGAATGATAACAGAGCTTGTGAAAAACGATGACAGTGCCGTGATTGCGGCCGGTGTCGATACATATACAGGGGTTCCGAACGATTACCCGGTTTTCGAGTCTGTCGGACAGTGTGATGTGGACGTGGATGTGGTAATCGATTTTTCCAATGCGGGGGCAGTGGACGGGCTTCTTGACTACTGTGTGGAGAAGAACCTTCCGGTCGTTCTGTGTACGACGGGGCTTTCCGATGAGCAGCTTGAGAAAGTGCAGAAGACGGCAGAGAAAGTGCCTGTCCTGAAGTCTGCGAACATGTCCCTGGGAGTCAACCTTCTCCTGAAACTCCTGAAGGATGCGGCGAAGGTCCTCGGAAATGCCGGATATGACATTGAGCTGGTAGAGCGCCATCACAATCAGAAGGTGGATGCGCCCAGCGGCACGGCTCTGGCGCTGGCAGATTCGATCAATGAGGCGCTGGGCGGCGCGTATCATTATGTATATGACAGAAGCCAGGTGAGACAGAAGAGGGACAGCAGAGAGATCGGGATCTCGGCTGTGCGCGGCGGCACCATCGTGGGTGAGCATGAGGTTATTTTCGCCGGCACGGACGAGGTTATCGAGTTCAAGCACACGGCTTATTCAAGAAATGTATTTGCCAAAGGTGCTGTTGAGGCTGCAAAGTTCCTGAAAGGAAAAACGCCGGGAATGTATGACATGGGAGATGTGATTCAGTTTTAAGGGAGACAGTATGGAGAAAGAACTTGATATGGCTGAAGGGACGATGACAGAGCCTCTGAAGATCTATCTGAATGAGATCGGGCAGATCCCGCTTCTCTCGGAAGAGGAAGAACGTGAGCTGGGGAAAAGGAGCGCCCAGGGCGATGAGTCCGCCCGGAGGAAACTGGCGGAGGGGAATCTCCGGCTTGTCGTCTCTCTGGCCAAGCATTATACAGGACGCGGCATACAGTTGATGGACCTGATACAGGAAGGCAACATGGGGCTCATGCGCGCAGCGGAAAAGTATGATTACACGATGGAGAACCGGTTCTCCACTTATGCTTCATGGTGGATCAAGGAGGCGATGCAGCGCGCGATCGATCAGCAGTCCCGGGAGATCCGGGTTCCGGTCCACGTGGCGGAAAATATGAAAAAGGTGCAGAAGATCTCGAAAGAACTCCAGCAGGAGCTGGGGCGGGATCCCCTCCCGAAGGAGATTGCCGAGAAGCTGGGAAATAAGACAGAGGCGGAGGTAAAGGATATTCTTTCCTACCTTCAGAATCCGGTGTCCCTGGAGACACCCGTCGGTGAGGACGGAGAGAACAGCCTCGGCGATATGGTGGAGGACAGGCGTGAAGCCACTCCGGAGGAAGCGATGAACACGCTGGTCCAGAAGGAGGAAGTGAGTGAACTCCTCTCCAAGCTCACTGACCGCGAGCGCCAGGTGATCGGGCTGCGCTACGGTCTGGAGGACGGAAAGACGCATACCCTGGAAGAAATCGGGGGAATGCTCAATGTCACAAGAGAACGGGTCCGCCAGATCGAGGCAAGAGCGATGGAAAAGCTTCGCGAAAATGCAAAAAAATAGAACTCCTGCGCATAAATACTGTTGGTTGTGCAGATAGTAGATATGCAACAATATTTGTGGAAAGGGAGACATTCTTATGAAAAAAATGAAACAGATTCTTCTGCTGATGACCTGTGTTTTCGTTCTGCTCGGCACGGCTGCGTGCAGCAGCAGGGACAAAGCGGATAACGGGGCGGACCAGTCATCGGAGAGCGGCACGGACGGCGGCGATGTGAACGATGCCACGGACGGCGGCAAGGATGATAACAGCAATGTGAATGACGCGACTTCCGGGGACGGGATCCTGGACGATGCAGTGGACGATGTGACCGACGGCGTGGATGACGTGACGGACGACATTACAGACGGCGTGGATAAAGCAGCGGATGAGATGACAGAGGATAACGGAGCCGACAGCAGTACGCAGAGGAACAGATAGGAGATTCATGGATTTTCATACAGGATGCCGCAAAACCGGAAGAGTCCGGCTTTGCGGCATTGCTGTGCCGGGAATCGGAAAAATGCATGCGGCACGTCCGCGGCAGAGGACAAAGGAGAAGAGCATGAGATTCAGACCTTGTATCGATATACATAACGGTAAGGTGAAACAGATCGTGGGCGGAAGCCTGCGGGATGAAGGCAACCGCGCTGCGGCGAACTTCTCGTCGGAGCTGGGAGCAGAGTATTATGCAGATTTATATAGAAGGGACGGACTTAAGGGAGGACATGTGATCCTTCTGAACCCTGAAGGTTCAGAGTACTATGAAGCCACGCGCAGACAGGCGCTTGCCGCGCTCGCGGCCTGCCCGGGAGGACTTCAGGTCGGAGGCGGGATCAATGCAGAGAACGCGGCGCAGTTCCTCGATGCGGGGGCGAGCCATGTGATCGTTACATCCTATGTCTTCCGAGGAGGCGTCTTCCGCAGAGAGAATCTGAAGGCACTGGTGGACGCGGCGGGGCGGGAGCATATTGTCCTGGACCTGAGCTGCCGGAAAAAGGAAGGAAGCTATTATGTTGTGACAGACCGGTGGCAGAAATTTACGGAAGTGAAGCTCTCGACGGAGATTCTTGACGAACTGTCAGAGTACTGCGATGAGTTCCTGATCCACGGGGTGGATGTGGAAGGAAGATCAGCAGGCATGGAGACAGAGCTGGTCGAGATGCTCGCGGGCTGGGACGGGATCCCGGTGACATATGCGGGCGGCATCGGTTCGCTCGAGGATCTGGAAAAGTTCCGTGCTGTGAGCGGAGGAAGACTGGATTTTACGATCGGGAGCGCGCTGGACCTGTTCGGGGGAAAGATTCCCTATGAGACAGTGAAAGCTTACACCTGACAGAGGTGAAATCTAACAGTTCAGCCCGCGCCATTCGCAAAGCCGCACATACGTGCTTCTGCGGCTGCGCCGCTCCTTTGCTCATATACGGGCGCTCTGCTCATAGGGTAAGGGACAGGCTGATCCTTATGCCAGCATAAATCAGCCTGTCCCTTACCCTATGGCTGAATTGAAATGTAAACAAGTTATGAACTTGTTGAATTCGCGGGAGGTTAGTGTTAGAATGGAACACAGAGTGGCGTCGTCTATCAACTGTCGCCAAATTTAGTTTTAAGGAGTTAGTTACGGAATATGGGCATAATAGAGAAGATTTTCGGAACCCACAGCGAGAACGAGCTGAAGCGGATCTATCCGATCGTGGACCGGATCGAGGCGCTGGGCCCCGAGATGGAGGCATTGAGCGATGAAGAACTGCGCGGCAAGACAAGAGAGTTCAAGAAACGTCTGGAGGACGGCGAGACGCTGGACGATATCCTCCCGGAGGCATATGCAGTCGTGCGTGAAGGCGCATCGAGAGCGATCGGCATGAGACACTACAGAGTTCAGCTGATCGGTGGTATCATCCTGCACCAGGGACGTATCGCTGAGATGAAGACCGGTGAAGGAAAGACGCTTGTGTCAACGCTGCCGGCATATCTGAACGCGCTGGAAGGAAAGGGCGTCCACATCGTCACGGTCAATGACTATCTGGCAAAGCGTGACGCCGAGTGGATGGGAAAGGTACATGAATTCCTCGGGCTTACCGTTGGAGTAGTGCTGAACAGCATGAACAACGATGAGCGCCGCGCCGCATATAACTGCGATATCACATATGTGACGAACAATGAACTCGGATTTGATTATCTGAGGGACAACATGGTCATCTACAAAGAACAGCTGGTACAGAGAGGGCTGCACTTCGCGATCATCGACGAGGTCGATTCCGTCCTGATCGATGAGGCAAGGACACCGCTGATCATTTCCGGACAGAGCGGAAAGTCAACCAAGCTCTATGAGGCGTGCGATATCCTCGCGCGTCAGCTTGAGCGGGGCGAGGCGAGCGGAGAGTTCTCAAAGATGAACGCCATCATGGGCGAGGATATTGAAGAGACCGGCGATTTTATCGTGAATGAGAAGGAAAAGACAGTGAACCTGACTGAGGACGGTGTGAAGAAGGTGGAAAAGTTCTTCCACATCGAGAATCTTGCAGACCCGGAGAATCTGGAGATCCAGCACAATATCATCCTGGCGCTGCGGGCGCACAATCTGATGTTCCGCGATCAGGATTATGTCGTGACGCCGGACGGCGAGGTTATGATCGTCGACGAGTTTACCGGACGTATCATGCCGGGACGCCGTTATTCGGACGGCCTTCATCAGGCGATCGAGGCGAAGGAGCACGTGAAGGTGAAGAGGGAGAGCAAGACCCTTGCGACGATCACGTTCCAGAACCTGTTCAACAAGTTTGACAAAAAGAGCGGTATGACAGGTACTGCGCTGACAGAGGAAAAAGAGTTCCGCGATATTTACGGAATGGATGTCGTTGAGATCCCGACCAATGTACCTGTACAGAGAGTGGATCTGGAGGATGCCGTATACAAGACAAAAGAAGAAAAATATAAGGCTGTCGTTCAGGCAGTCAAGGAAGCGCACGCTACCGGGCAGCCGGTGCTCGTCGGTACCATCACCATCGAGGTATCGGAGCTCCTGAGCAGGATGCTGAAGAAAGAAGGCATCCCGCATAATGTCCTGAATGCCAAATACCATGAGCTTGAGGCGGAGATCGTCGCGGACGCAGGTATTCACGGCGCTGTGACGATCGCCACGAACATGGCAGGACGTGGTACGGACATTAAGCTGGATGATGCTGCAAGGGCTGCAGGCGGCCTGAAGATCATCGGTACAGAACGACATGAATCACGCCGTATCGACAACCAGCTCCGCGGCCGTTCCGGACGTCAGGGAGATCCGGGTGAATCCCGTTTCTATATTTCCCTTGAAGATGACCTGCTGAGACTGTTCGGTTCGGAAAAACTGATGGGTGTGTTCAATACGCTTGGCGTGGAGGACGGAGAGCAGATCGAGCACAGGATGCTCTCGAGTGCGATCGAAAAAGCGCAGAAGAAGATTGAAAACAATAACTTTGGTATCCGCAAGAACCTGCTTGAGTATGATCAGGTCATGAACGAGCAGAGAGAGATCATCTACGGCGAGAGGCGCCGTGTGCTGGACGGCGAGAGCATGCGCGATACGATCTACAGCATGATCACGGAATATGTGGAGAATATGACGGACCGGTTTGCTTCCCCGGATGCCGCATCGGAAGACTGGGATCTGCAGGGGCTGGAAGTGAACCTGCACAATGTGATCCCCCAGCTTGAGCTGCCGGCTCCGGAGGAATGCCAGGATATGAGGCAGAAGGAGCTCAAACACCTGCTCAAGGAAAGAGCGGTCAAGGCCTATGAGGCGAAGGAGGCAGAATTCCCGGAGGCAGAGCAGATCAGGGAAGTAGAGCGTGTCGTTCTCCTGAAAGTGATCGATGCGAGATGGATGGATCACATCGATGATATGGAGCAGCTCCGCCAGGGAATCGGACTCCAGGCATACGGCCAGAGAGATCCGCTGGTTGAGTATAAGATGATGGGATACGATATGTTTGGAGAGATGACGAATCAGATCGCAGAGTCAACCCTGCGCACCCTCTTCCATATCCGCGTGGAGCAGAAGGTGGAGAGAGAAGAAGTGGCCAAGGTGACAGGTACGAACAAGGACGACAGCGCTGTCAGGGCTCCGAAGAAGCGGGAGGAGAAGAAAATCTATCCGAACGATCCGTGTCCGTGCGGAAGCGGCAAGAAGTACAAACAGTGCTGCGGGCGCAAAAAAGGCGCATAGGCGGCAGAAAAATAAAATGATTTGAAAGAGGTGATCAAGGTGGTTTTATTAGACGAGTTAAAATCCAGACTCAGTGCATATGAAGAACCGCTGAAAGATTTGAGGGATTCACTTTGACCTGGCTTCAAAGAAGTTAAGGATCGAAGAACTGCAGAAAAGGCTGGAGGAACCGGGATTCTGGGATGACCCGGAGACCTCCCAGCAGGTGATGAAGGAACTGAAGGGGCTTCAGGATTCTGTCGAGCAGATCGAGAAGCTGTACTCGGATTACGAGGATCTTTCGCTCCTGATCGAGATGAGCGAGGAAGATGCGGATGAAGAGACAGTGTCCGGAATCGAGGAAGAACTGAAACAGTTTGAGGATACGTTTGAGGAACTCAGGATCGGAACCCTTCTGACAGGCCCTTACGACCGGGACAATGCGATCGTTACGCTCCATGCAGGGGCAGGCGGGACAGAGTCCTGCGACTGGACGAACATGCTGTACCGTATGTATACCAGATGGGCGGAAAAGAAAGGATACCATGTGGAGGTCCTGGATTATCTGGAGGGAGATGTGGCCGGCATCAAGGGAGTGACCTTTGAGGTGAGCGGAGAGAATGCCTACGGATATCTGCGCTCCGAGAAGGGCGTCCACCGCCTGGTGCGCATTTCTCCTTTTAACGCGGCTGGCAAGAGACAGACGTCCTTTGCTTCCTGCGACGTCATCCCGGATATCGAGGAGGATATCGACATTGAGATCAATGACGATGACCTGAAGATCGACACATACCGTTCCAGCGGCGCCGGCGGACAGCACATCAACAAGACGTCATCGGCGGTCCGGATCACACATCTGCCGACCGGGATCGTTGTACAGTGCCAGAATGAGAGATCACAGCACATGAACAAGGACAAGGCGATGCAGATGCTCAGATCCAAGCTGTATCTTATGAAGCAGCAGGAACAGGCGGAGAAGATGTCGGACATCAGGGGCGAGGTCAAGGATATTAATTTCGGAAATCAGATCCGTTCCTATGTCATGCAGCCGTATACGCTGGTGAAGGACCACAGGACAAATGAAGAGATCAGTAATGTAGGCAGTGTTATGGATGGAAATATCGACCCGTTCATCAATGCATACCTCAGCATGACTTCAGAGGCACAGAAAGGGAGGAAGTAATGGTAAATATAGCAGTAATGGGATATGGCACAGTGGGGTCAGGTGTAGTGGAAGTCCTCAACCTGAACCACAGTGTGATCACACAGAGAGCAGGGGATGCGATCAATGTAAAATATGTACTGGATCTGAGAGATTTCCCGGGAGATCCGATCCAGGAGAAGATCATCCATGATTTTGAGACGATCGTAAACGACCCGGAGATCCGGATCGTGGTAGAGGTCATGGGCGGCATCGAGCCGGCATACACTTTTGTAAAGCGCTGTCTTGAGGCGGGCAAGAGTGTGGCTACATCCAACAAAGCGCTTGTTGCAAAACACGGGGCGGAGCTTCTGTCCATCGCGAGAGAGAGGAACATCAATTTCCTCTTCGAGGCCAGCGTGGGCGGCGGGATCCCGATCATCCGTGCGCTGAACTCCTCTATGACGGCGGATGTGATCGAGGAGATCACGGGAATCCTGAACGGAACGACAAATTATATGCTCACAAAGATGTTCTACGAGGGCGCGGACTATGACGAGGTCCTCAAAGAGGCGCAGGATAAAGGGTATGCGGAGCGCAATCCGGAGGCGGATGTGGAAGGCTATGACGCCTGCAGGAAGATCGCGATCCTTTCTTCGCTGATCTCCGGCCAGCAGGTGGACTTCGAAGATATCTATACGGAAGGCATTACAAAAGTGTCGAGAAAAGATATGATGTACGCAAAGAAAATGGGAATGACCATCAAACTTCTGGCGTCCAGCAAACGCCATGGAAATCATCTCCATGCGATCGTGTCTCCGGCACTTCTCGGAAAAGAGCATCCGCTGTACAATGTGGACGACGTGTTCAACGCGGTCTTTGTCAGAGGCAATGTGCTCGGAGACGCCATGTTCTATGGAAGCGGAGCAGGAAAGCTCCCTACTGCCAGTGCAGTTGTGGCTGATGTCGTGGATGAGGTCAAACATCTCCACAGGAATATCATGACTATGTGGAAGAGCGAGAAGCTTGAGCTCCTTCCGATCGAAGATACAAGCAGACGGTTCTTCATCAGATTCCGCGGAACTCTGCAGGATCTTCAGGAAAAAGTGGAGAACTGTTTCGGTCCGGGAAAAGTCGTCAGTGTTCCGGAGCTGGAGGATGAATTTGGCTATATGACGGAGCTGATGACAGAGGGAGAATACCTGAAGAAGGCAGAAGAATTCCCGGAGATCATCCATATGATCCGCGCGGAGGACTGAGAGGCAGAGAAGATGAAATATATTGTGATTTTGTGTGACGGAATGGCGGATGAGCCGCTGGAGGAGCTGGGAGGAAGAACACCGCTTGAAGCTGCGCGGACAGAAAATATGGGCCGCCTTGCCAAAAGCTCCGAGATCGGCATGGTGCAGACCGTGCCTGACGGAATGGCTCCGGGAAGCGACACGGCGAATCTCTCCGTGATCGGATATGATCCGCGGAAGTATTATACAGGGCGTTCTCCTCTGGAGGCGCTTAGCATCGGCGCCCCGATGGAGCCCTCAGACGTATCCTTCCGCTGCAATCTTGTTACATTGTCGGAAGAAGAGGAGAACTATGAAGACCGGCACATACTGGACCACAGCTCTGATGAGATCAGCACAGAGGAAGCGGCGGAACTGCTCCGGGCTCTCAGCGAAGGGCTGAAGAGAGACGGGTATACCTTTTATGTCGGCACCAGCTACCGTCATCTTCTGATCCAGAAGAATGGGACTGTCGTGGAGCTGACTGCTCCCCATGATATCCTGACAAAGCGGATCGGAGAGTATCTTCCGGAGGATGAAGTGCTCCGGGAAATGATGATAAAGAGCTACGATATCCTGAAGGACCATCCGATCAATGTAAAGCGGAGGGCTGAGGGAAAGAATCCCGCCAACTCCGCATGGTTCTGGGGAGCAGGAACGCGTCCTATGCTTACATCCTTCGAAGAGAAGAACGGTGTGAAGGGCGCTATGATCTCGGCAGTCGACCTGCTCAAGGGGATCGCTGCAGGCGCCGGAATGCACAATATCATTGTGGAGGGCGCAAACGGCGGACTGAACACAAATTATTCGGGCAAAGCCGAGGCCGCGGTAAAGGCTCTGACAGAGGACGGGTTTGATTTTGTGTATGTCCATATCGAAGCACCTGACGAGATGGGGCATCAGGGAAGTGTGGAGCGAAAGATCCAGGCGATCGAGAATATCGACGAAAAGATCATCGGACCTGTAAACCGCGCGCTGGACGCAGAAGGAACTGCTTACAGGATGCTGATCCTTCCGGATCATCCCACACCGATCCGCGTGCGCACCCATACATCGGATCCGGTCCCGTATCTTCTGTACGACAGTACAAAGGCCATGGATGGCATGGATACTTACAGCGAAAAGACCGGCAGGGAAACAGGAATCTTTGAAAAAGAAGGATATCACCTGATCGATCATCTGCTTTCCGTAAAATAGGATGATCGGCCTTCCGGATTCGGAAGATTTAGATATAGGCGGACACAGAGAAACCGCCGCACGTGAAAAAAACAAGCCACAGAATACTGCGCATGACGCAGCACTCTGTGGCTTGAAGTGATTCGGGGGCCCGGTTGTCATGAATATCAGCTGTCCGGAAGATTAAGGACTTTCCGCGCCAGCCGGCGGTCATCTTCCGATGCGTTCCGGTAATGCAGGAGCAGGGACACTTCTTCCTTTGTCAGATAGATCGTGTCCCCGTTCTCGATCAGCATTCCGGTAAAATACGGACCGGCGCCTTCACTGACCGTCTCGTCCTCAGAGCAGGGGAGCGCGATCAGCTGTTCCAGAGAGAGTCCGTAGATATCTGCCAGCCGGATGAGTATATCGATATCAGGGATCCGTTTGCCTGTCTCGTAGTTGGAGTATGCCTGACGGGAAATGTTCAGCCGGCTGCTGATCTGCTGCTGTGTGTAGTTGTGCCTGTGCCTGAGGTTGCGCAGATTTTCTTTCAGTTGGACATTCGCCACAGAAACACCTCCATTTACAAGAACTTGTTTTAATATTCCATCATTATAACAATTTTTCCTGTAAATAAAGGGATATGCAACGGAATGAAAATTATACTGAAAAAGCAACAAAACGTTGCCAACGCAGAACTCCGGCTTCCGCAGGCGTTATATGCGGCTCAGAGAGCTGTTGTGATACTCAGTGGAAAACGTGACATCCCTGCCCAGCCACCGGGGAGCCTGATAGGCCTCTGCAGATTCCCGGCTGGGAAATTCGATCTCCGCGAGAATGAGCGGAGCCAGGTCTCCGTGAAAGATGTCGAGCTCAAGGGAGAGTCCGTTCTCGAGAGGGATCACATATCTTGTCTTGGTGATCAGACGTCCGTCCGCTTTTTCTCTGAGGTGTTCATAGCTGTCTCTGGTCAGCGGAAGATTATATTCTTCCCGGGCCATGAGTCCTTTGGACTTGTAGGTGAGAAAATAGCTGTTCCCGTCCCTGCGCACGCGGACCACGGGATCAGTGCACAGGTAACCCTGCTCGATCTCACGGGAAGGATAGTCTTCCGGGCGGAAAGGGAGCTCCGCCAGTTCTTTTATAAGATATTTGCGCTCAATTTCCATAGTTATCTGCCTCCTTTGCTTACTCCATAATAATACGCGGAGAAAAGATTGTAAACCATTGCAATTGACGAGTTATTTTGCTAAACTGTTATACAGTTGTTACTGTTCATGCCGTACTCAGAGGCAGAAAACTGCAGAGTTATGCCTGCATATAAGGGCGGACAGGTATGAACAGCTGCATACAGTTCGAAAGAAATCTCCGCCCTTTGACCGCGGAAGAGCGGGCAGGGGACAGAGCGGTAAGGAGGAAGATATATGAAGACCTGTGTTTTTTTGGCGGATGGTTTTGAAGAGATTGAAGGACTGACGGTTGTAGATATCCTGCGCAGAGCGGGAGTTGAAGTAAAGACAGTTTCGGTCATGGGGAGAAAGAGGATCCATGGCTCCCACGGCATTGAAGTGGAGGCGGACTGCCTGTTTGAAGAGGCTGAAGCCGAGAAAGCGGACCTTCTCGTGCTCCCGGGAGGCATGCCGGGAACGCTGAACCTGAAACAGCATGAGGGGCTGATCCGGCTTTTGAAGGAATTTGACAGAGAAGGCAGAAAGATCGCGGCGATCTGTGCTGCACCGAGTATTCTCGGAGGCCTGGGAATGCTGGACGGCAGAGATGCATGTTCTTATCCTTCCTTTGAGGATCAGCTGGGCGGAGCGAATGTGCTGCAGGTCCCGGTCGTGACGGATGGACATATCACGACCGGCAGGGGAATGGGGGCTGCTATCCCGTTCGCGCTCAGGCTGACAGCGATCCTCTGCGGGGAGGAAAAGGCAGAGGAAGTCAGAAAATCCATTGTCTATGGAGATTAGGACGAAACGTGGAAAAAATACTGGAAATATGAATGCTTGTGTGCTATACTGTTTCAATGACTGCGAGTGTTTATTTGTTGAACAGCTGCAGTTCACTGAGGACTCCCGGTGATCTACGGAAGTTCAATATATAACAATCTGCGTAATCAAGGAGGAAGAAAATGAGTTTACAGGTAGAAAATTTAGAACATAATATGGCGAAACTGACGATCGAGGTATCGGCAGAGGAGGTGGAGAAGGCGCTTCAGCAGGCTTACCTGAAAGAGCGTAAAAGAATCAGCCTTCCGGGCTTCCGCAAGGGCAAAGTGCCGCGTCAGGTCATCGAGAAAATGTACGGACCGGAAGTGTTCTATGATGAAGCGGCGAATCATATGATATCAGAGGCATATGGAAAAGCATATGACGAGTGCGAGCTTGAGATCGCATCCCAGCCGAAGGTTGAGATCGTTCAGCTTGAGAAAGGCAAACCGTTCATCTTTACCGCTGAAGTTGCAGTGAAGCCGGAGGTAACACTCGGTGAATATAAAGGGCTGAAAGTGGATAAAGTCTCTGCAGAGGTGACAGACGAGGAAGTTGATGCAGAGATCGAGAAAGAGCGCGAGCGCAATGCGAGAACAGTGGATGTGACAGACAGGGCTGTTCAGGACAAAGATCAGATTACCCTTGATTTTGAGGGATTTGTAGATGGAACTGCATTTGAAGGCGGAAAGGGAGAGGACTATCCGCTGACGATCGGATCCGGCGCGTTTATCCCGGGCTTTGAGGATCAGCTGATCGGTGCCGAGATCGGAAAAGAGACTGAAGTGAAAGTGACATTCCCTGAGGAATACCAGGCGAAAGAGCTTGCAGGCAAAGAGGCTGTCTTCAAATGTACTGTGAAGACGATCAAAGTGAAAGAGCTTCCAGAGCTTGACGATGAGTTCGCTTCCGACGTTTCCGAAGAAGGCGAGACGATGGAAGAATATAAGGCTGAAGTGAGAGGAAAGCTCAAAGAGCGTAAAGAGCGCGAGGCAAAAGAAAAGAAAGAGAATCAGGTTGTAGAGCAGGCAGTTGCAAATGCAGAGATCGATCTTCCGGAACCGATGGTAGATCTGCAGGCAAGACAGATGGCTGATGATTTTGCACGCCGCATCATGCAGCAGGGCATGACACTTGAGCAGTATTTCCAGTTCACAGGACTGTCTGAAGAGAAGATGATGGAAGAACTGAAGCCGCAGGCTGAGAAGCGCATCCGTACAAGACTTGTGCTCGAGGCGATCGTGGCTGCAGAGAACATCGAAGTGTCTGACGAGCGTCTTGAGGAAGAACTCAAGAAGATGGCTGAGGCATATCAGATGGAAGTTGACAAGCTGAAAGAGTTCATGGGAGAAAACGAGAAGAAACAGATGAAGGAAGACATTGCCGTTCAGGAGGCAGTGACTCTCATCACAGAGGCAGCAGTAGAAGAGTAAACAGATTCATAAAAGGTGTGCCGCTCATGGTGCACCTTTTGTCAGAAAATTGAGAAGGAAGGAAGATATATGAGTTTAGTACCTTATGTCATTGAACAGACGAGCCGCGGAGAACGTTCCTACGACATTTATTCCAGACTGTTGAAGGAAAGGATCATTTTCCTCGGGGAGGAAGTGAACGATGTCTCCGCCAGCGTGATCGTAGCACAGCTCCTTTTCCTGGAGGCAGACGATCCGGAGAAGGATATCCAGCTTTATATCAACAGCCCGGGAGGGTCTGTTACAGCAGGACTGGCGATCTACGATACGATGCAGTACATCAAGTGTGATGTCTCTACAGTATGCATCGGAATGGCGGCAAGCATGGGTGCATTTCTGCTCTCGGGAGGCAAGAAAGGCAAGCGCTTTGCCCTTCCGAATGCGGAGATCATGATCCATCAGCCTTCCGGCGGAGCGCAGGGACAGGCGACAGAGATCCAGATCGCTGCAGAGCATATCCTGCGCACGAAGCAGAAACTGAATGAGATCCTGGCCGCCAATACAGGCAAGCCGATCGAGGTTATCAAGGCTGATACAGAGCGTGATAATTTCATGTCTGCGGAAGAGGCAAAGGCATATGGATTGATCGATGAGGTAATTACAAGCCACTGAGGCAGTATGAGGTGACATTATGGCAGGAAAAATGATGGATGATATTGTGAGGTGCTCTTTCTGCAATAAGACGCAGGCACAGGTGCGCAAACTCATCGCGGGACCGAACGGTACCTATATCTGTGATGAGTGCATCGGGATCTGTTCGGAGATCATCGAGGAAGAACTGGATTATGACGACAGAACAGCCCTGAACGATATCAATCTTCTGACGCCCGAGGAAATCAAGGCTTTTCTTGACGATTATGTGATCGGACAGGACGAGGCGAAGAAGGTCCTCTCTGTGGCGGTATATAACCATTATAAGAGGATCCTGGCAGGCCAGGATCTTGGGGTCGAGCTTCAGAAGAGCAATATCCTGATGCTCGGGCCGACAGGCTGCGGCAAGACGCTGCTTGCCCAGACTCTTGCGAAGATCCTGAACGTTCCGTTTGCGATTGCGGACGCGACGGCGCTCACAGAGGCCGGATACGTTGGAGAAGATGTGGAGAATATCCTACTGAAAGTCATCCAGGCGGCAGACGGCGATATTGAGCGGGCAGAGCACGGCATTATTTATATTGATGAGATAGACAAGATCACCAGAAAATCCGAGAACCCTTCGATCACCCGTGACGTGTCCGGCGAGGGAGTCCAGCAGGCACTCCTGAAGATCATTGAAGGAACGGTCGCTTCGGTCCCTCCGCAGGGAGGAAGAAAGCATCCCCATCAGGAGCTGATCCAGATCGATACGACGAATATCCTGTTTATCTGCGGCGGTGCGTTTGAGGGAATCGACAAGATCATCGAGACGCGGCTGGACAGAAAGTCCATAGGATTCAATGCGGAGATCGCGTCAAAGCATGAATACGACATGGATGTCCTGCTTCATCAGGCGCTGCCCCAGGATCTTGTAAAATACGGACTGATCCCGGAGCTTGTGGGAAGACTTCCGGTGACTGTTTCGCTTGATCTGCTTGATAAGGAGGCACTGATCCGCATCCTTACTGAGCCGAAGAGCGCGATCGTAAAGCAGTATCAGAAGCTTCTCGAACTTGACGGCGTAAAGCTCGAGTTTGACAGGGATGCCCTCACGGCTATCGCTGAGACAACGCTGGCGAGAAAGACAGGAGCCAGAGGACTGAGAGCGATCATGGAAAATATCATGATGGACACAATGTTCACAGTACCGTCGGACGAGACGATCAAGGAATGCCGGATCACAAAAGATGTTGTGTTGGGAAAGGGAAAACCGCTTTATCTGCGGGACGGTGAAGAACGCCATTCTTTCCTGACATCTGAGAGCGCATAGGAGAGCAGGAACGAGTTCCGCTTTTCAGGGCGGGTGCAATGGGTAAGTACCATCGTACCCGCCTGTTTAATATCAGGTGGGAGGAAAACAGATGGACAACGAGAGAAAGAGTCTTCCTATGGTGGCACTTCGGGGCATGACGATCATGCCGGAGATGGTGGTTCACTTTGACGTGAGCAGGGAACGCTCCATTGCTGCGATACAGGAAGCGATGGTGGAAGAACAGAAGATATTTCTGGCAGCTCAGAAGTCGATCGAGACAGAGGATCCCGGACAGGAGGATGTGTACGATGTCGGTACGGTCGGCACGATCAAACAGCTGATCAAGCTTCCGAAGCATATCGTGCGTGTCCTGGTTTCGGGGGAGAACAGAGGAATACTCAGGAGGATCGAGCAGAAGGATCCGTATCTGCGCGCAGAGGTCGAGGTGATCGACGAATCCGGGCTTGTGATCCCGGACGATCCGAAAAACCAGGCGATGGAGCGCAGCCTGAAAGACATGTTTGTGGAATATGCGTCGAAGAACGGCAAGATGTCAAAAGAAGCGGTGGCGCAGCTGGCTGATATCAAAGGTCTGAAAAAACTTGTAGATGAGATCGCCGCAAATATCCCGCTGTCCTACACGGACCAGCAGGAACTGCTGAGCGAGACAGATTTCTGGAAGCGCTATGAGAAACTCGCCTTCAGGCTGGTCAATGAAGTCCAGATCATGGATATCAAGGAGGAGATCCAGCGGAAGGTAAAGGAGCGCGTGGATAAGCATCAGAGGGAATATATCCTCCGAGAGCAGCTGAAGCTGATCCGGGAGGAACTGGGCGAGGATTCTACGGTGTCGGATGCGGAAGAATTCGAGGCCGAGCTGAAGAAGCTGAAAGCGCCGAAAGAAGTGAAGGAAAAACTGAAGAAGGAGATCAGCCGTTTCAAGAGTTCTCTGAATTCTCCTTCGGAAAATGCGGTGATCCGGACCTATATCGAGACACTTCTGGAGATGCCATGGGATAAGGCGTCAAAGGATAATGAAGATATCGCATATGCGAAGCAGGTGCTGGACGAGGATCACTACGGACTGGAGCAGGTGAAGGAGAGAATTCTGGAATTCCTGGCGGTGAGGACTCTTACAAAGAAGGGGGACAGCCCGATCCTCTGCCTCGTGGGACCTCCGGGAACCGGAAAGACGTCGATCGCTAAATCACTTGCGAGGGCAATGAAGAAGAAATATGTGAGGATCTCCCTCGGCGGCGTAAGAGATGAGGCTGAGATCCGGGGACACAGGAAGACCTATGTGGGCGCTATGCCCGGACGGATCGCAAACGGGATCCGCGCGGCGGGTGTAAAAAATCCTGTCATGCTCCTGGATGAGATCGACAAAGTCAGCACAGACTATAAGGGAGACACGTTCTCTGCGCTCCTGGAGGTGCTGGACAGTGAACAGAACAGCAGATTCCGCGATCACTATCTGGAAGTCCCGCTGGATCTGTCCGAGGTGATGTTCATCACCACAGCTAACACACTGCAGACCATTCCCCGGCCGCTCCTGGACCGAATGGAAGTGATCGAGATCAGCAGCTATACGGAAAATGAAAAGCTCCATATCGCTCTTGAACATCTGATCCCGAAGCAGCTGGAGAGGAACGGACTGAGTCCGGAGCAGCTCACATTCAGCCGCCATGCTGTCTGGAAGATGGCGCGCAATTATACGAAGGAAGCCGGCGTCAGACAGCTGGAACGTGAGATCGGAAATGTCTGCAGAAAAGCAGCGAAGGAGCTCCTCACTACAGACCGGAAAAAGATCGCGGTGACGGACCGGAATATACAGAAGTTCCTGGGAAAAGAAAAGTACAGCTATCAGATGGTGAATCCGGAACCGGAAGTGGGAATTGTGCGCGGACTTGCATGGACCAGCGTGGGAGGAGATACGCTCCAGATCGAGGTCAATGTCATGCCGGGCAGCGGTGAGATCATGCTCACAGGCCAGCTTGGCGATGTGATGAAAGAGTCGGCAAGGACGGGGATCAGTTATATCCGTTCTGTCAGCAGAAACTATGGAATCGCGGATGATTTCTTCGAGAAGCATGATATTCATGTACATATTCCGGAGGGGGCGGTGCCGAAAGACGGTCCGTCAGCCGGGATCACGATGGCGACGGCCATGCTGTCGGCTGTCACTGAGAGAAAGGTGCGTGCAGATCTTGCCATGACCGGTGAAGTAACGCTGCGGGGGAGAGTGCTCCCGATCGGCGGGCTGAAGGAAAAGCTCCTTGCAGCTAAGAATGCCAGGATGAAGACAGTGCTCGTGCCGAAAGAGAACAAGGCGGATGTGGAAGAGATTTCCACAGAGATCACAAAAGGGCTGGAGATCCTGTATGTTGAGAACATGGATGAAGTCCTGAGACAGGCTCTGACCGAATGACGCGGACAGCGCCGGAACAGACCGTAAGGAGGGTGGCATGGTAATAAGAAGTATCAACCTTGAAACAGTGTGCGGGATCACAAGTGCTCTGCCGGAGAACGACAAGCCGGAGATCGCCTTCGCGGGGAAATCCAACGTTGGAAAATCCTCCCTGATCAATGCGCTCATGAACCGGAAATCATATGCAAGGATCTCTGCTACTCCGGGAAAGACGCAGACGATCAATTTTTATAATATCAATGATGAGATGTATCTTGTGGATCTTCCGGGATATGGATATGCAAAGGTATCGGAAAGGGAGAAGGCCCGGTGGGGGAAGATGATCGAGGGATACCTGCATGGCTCGGAACAGCTCAGAGCGGTATTTCTTCTGATCGATATCCGCCACGCGCCTTCCGCAAACGACAGGCTGATGTATCACTGGGTGACGGATCAGGGGTATCATCCGATCATCATAGCGACCAAGCTGGATAAGATCAAGAGAAGCCAGATCCAGAAGCATCTGAAGATGCTCCGGGAAGGGCTCGAGCTCGTCCCGGGTACAAAGATCATCCCGTTTTCCTCTGTTACAAAGCAGGGCAGGGAAGAAATCTGGGAGCTGATCGAGACGGAGTACCTTGAGCCGAAGGCAGAGAATCAGGATCAAGCGAGGTGAGAGAGATGGAAAGCAGACGACCATACTGGCAGGTGGGAATCCGGCTGCTGTTCAGCGTTCTTGCCACGGCGACCTTCGTCCTGATCGGATTCCGGCTCCTGATCTTTCTGATGCCGTTTGTGATCGGATGGATCATCGCCTCGGTTGCAGCGCCGCTTGTGAACTGGCTCGAGAAAAGACTGAAGATCGTCAAGAAGCTGGGGTCAGCGCTGATCGTTATCCTTGTCCTTGCGCTGATCGTTGTGGCGTTGTATTTTGCCGTCAGCCGCATTGCCGAGGAGGTCGCGGATCTGATCCAGGATTTTCCCAGACTGTATGCCCAGCTTGAATCGGGACTACGGCAGATCGGACAGAATATGTCCGTTGTCTTTAACAGGCTGCCTTCAGGGATCAAGGAAGGCTGGAATACTGTGGTGGAGAATCTGGATCAGTATATGGGGGATCTTGTGTCACGCATCAGTGAGCCTACTGTAACGGCAGCAGGCAATTTTGCAAAGAGGGTCCCGTATTATTTGATCTCTTTTATCGTTGCAGTCATGTCGGCCTATTTCTTTACAGTGCAGAGGGAAGAAGTGATCCGCTGGTTCAAAAAGACGGCGCCTGAGGCGGTAGAGCGCAGGATGACGCTGGTCATAGACAATCTGAAATATGCGGTAGGGGGATATTTCAAGGCACAGTTCAAGATCATGGGGGTCGTTTTCCTGATCCTTCTTGCCGGACTTGCATTCCTGCAGACGCGGTATTTTGTGCTTGTGGCCTTTCTCATCGCATTTCTGGATTTTCTTCCCTTCTTCGGAACAGGAACAGCGATGATCCCATGGGCAGTGTATACTTTTTTTATGGGAGAATATAAGACGACCGTGGCGCTGGTCGTGATCTATGTCGTGACCCAGGTAGTGCGTCAGCTTCTCCAGCCCAAGCTTGTGGGCGACAGCGTGGGCCTGAATCCGCTTGTGACTCTGATCCTGCTCTATATCGGCTACCGGATCCGTGGAGTGATCGGAATGATCATCGCGGTGCCTGTGGGCATGGTGCTCATCAATATGTGCCAGGCGGGCGCTTTTGATTATATTTTTGATGATGTGAGGATCTTGATCGACGGTATCCTCGGGCTCAGAGAAGAGGGCGGGGACAGAGGAGAAAAGAAGTCTTCTGCAGAGAAAAGCAGGACAGAGGAATGAATTTGCCAATCCCTCGTTGAAAAAAGCGGCAGGCTATGCTATGATGTGAGTCGGGGAAGACGATTCCCCGGAAAATGGAAATGTGTGGAATTTATTTCCGAAGATGATAACAGGAGGTGCAGTGTAATGAAAAAATATGTATGTGATGTATGTGGATACATTTATGATGAGGCTGCCGGAGATCCGGATAACGGGATCGAACCGGGAACAGCATGGGAAGATGTACCGGAAGATTTTGTCTGCCCGCTGTGCGGCGTAGGAAAAGACCAGTTTTCCGAAGTTGAGTAAATTTTCAGGCAAAAGAAAAATTGAAGTGGAATTAACTGCCGCTCTGTACAGTATAAAGCTGTATGGAGCGGCAGTTTTTTGTGCAAATTTCGTGCGAATCACGAAAAGAATTTGTACAAAAAGCTCATATATTTGTACGATTAGATTAAAATTAATCTGCAATATTGAAACAATATGGGCAAAATGCTAGAATAGCAGTCGAAAAGAATGACAAAAATATCCAATTTGTCAAAAGGAGAGGAGAAAGAGTATGAAGAAGCGCAGACTCAAACTGCTGTGCCTGTTTCTGACAGCCAGTATGACAGCACCGACTATACTTCAGTATGTGCCGGGAAGCATGTCACTTCCGTACGAAGTTCAGGCTGCGGGCGCAGAGGACGCCGCTGAAAACGTTCAGGTTTCAGCGAGAGATGCATCAGACGGCATCGATGACGCATGGACCCAGGATCCGGAGAGCGTATCCGGTTCCGGCGCGGTCTGTGCGGTGGAAGACGGATGGCTCCACCTGAAGTCTGATCCGTCCAACGGGAACAATCCCGGTACAAAGCCGGCGATCTTTGTGAACCCGAACACCTTTGATTTCAGCCAGGAGGGATTCTTTGACTTTACGCTGAAATCCAACAATGGAAACACAGCCCAGAATGACAGCGACCGGTTCGGCGTTTATCTCGGGTATAACACGGATCAGAACGGCATGTTTGTCGGCTATGACAATGGCGGATGGTTCTGGCAGAAGTACACCGGAGGAAGCGGAGACTGGTATCAGGGCTCCAGACACGCCGCTCCAGCACAGGGAGAAGAGACAGCGGTACATATTGAGTGGACTGCGGACCACAAGATGACGCTCACGCTGGATGGAGAGACCGTCTTTGAAAATGAGGATTTCTCCGGTATCGCAGACGTGCTCGGCACCCAGATCGCATTCAAGTGTGGGAGCTGGAACCAGAATACGACAGACGTTCTGGTGAAGGACATCCATTATACGGGACAGGCTGAGGCAGCCGTCTATCCGGTGACCGGAAAAGTCCTGGATACACAGGGCAGCCCGATCGAGGGAGCAAAGGTGACCATAGGCGATACGACGGTTGAGACGGACGCAGAGGGAACCTATACCGTGGAGCTCCCTGACGGCACCTACACTGTCACAGTTGTAAAAGACGGCTATATGAACGGCAGCGGAAGCATCACTGTGAGCGGGCAGGAGGCATCCGTGGGCGATATCACACTGGACGTGGAGCCGGACATTGAGACTGAGACGCTGTCCACGGAGGACATGGATGTCTATGTATCCAAGACCTTCCCGAGTGTTGTGAAGTATGAGATGAAGGGCGGCCTGGAAGGAAAGACCTTCTACGGACAGACGGAAGCCATCAATACGGTTCGGATCAACGACGTGGATATCCAGGTCGCACCGGAGGATGTGAAAGCAGAGTTCGACGGAACGACAGCGACCTATGTCATGACAGTGAAGAATGAGGAGAAACACATTGACGCTGAGATCACTGCAGAGCTGAAGGCAGAGGCGAACCAGCTGGCGTTCAATATCACCAAGATCGAAAATAAGCTTCAGGATCAGACGACCACCAACAAGTACGGGGACAAGGTGGAGACTTATCCGCTCCAGACGATCGGGATCCCGAACCACAGCCTGATCTCTGTCAGGAGTACGCAGAGCGGCGCCAACTTAAAGGGCGCGGTCATGTCCTCCAATACACACAAGAGCGGAGATGAACTGATCCAGGTCAACGGAGACATGGGCTCTTATAATAATAGAGACTACATGTACGCGTTCCTTTCTACAGATGAGATGAGCGCCGGCATGTGGAGCAACTCCGAGCATGAGGGACGTACTGTTGCGGCGCCGGTATACGGCGGAAGCCAGAATACCCGTATCTATGCAACATCGGAAGAGCGGGACGGCTATAAGACTATGGGACTTGCCAGCGCGGAGTGGTACTATCACCGCAACGTGACAGATTCCAAGGGCGTGCAGTACACAGTGACAGAGACAGAGATGCCTCAGTCCAAGATCGTGATCGCGGGAGACATGAACGAGGACGCCCAGGTCAACTGGCAGGACGGCGCCATCGCATTCCGTGATATCATGAACAATCCGTATAAGTCGGAGGAGGTGCCGGAACTGGTGGCATGGCGCATCGCCATGAATTTCGGCGGACAGGCACAGAACCCGTTCCTGACTACGCTGGATAACGTAAAGCGCGTGGCTCAGCATACAGACGGTCTGGGACAGTCCATTCTTCTGAAGGGATATGCAAGTGAAGGACATGACTCCGGGCATCCGGATTACGATAACATCGGCGAACGGATGGGCGGAGCCGAAGATATGAACACTCTGATGGAGAAAGGCGCGGAGTACGGCGCACGGTTCGGCATCCATGTAAATGCCAGCGAGATGTATCCCGAGGCGAAGGCGTTCAGCGAGGAGCTGGTGAGAAGGAATTCCGCCGGAGCGCTGAGCTACGGCTGGAACTGGCTGGACCAGGGCATCGGCATCGATGGTATCTATGACCTGGCAAGCGGCGAGAGACAGGCACGTTTCGACGCCCTGAAGGAGAAGGTCGGAGACAATATGGATTTTGTCTATGTGGATGTATGGGGCAACCTGACTTCAGGAAACAGTGAAGACTCCTGGGAGACAAGAAAGCTGTCTGATATGATCACGGACAATGGATGGCGGATGACCACTGAGTGGGGTTCCGGAAATGAATATGATTCTACCTTCCAGCACTGGGCGTGCGACCTGACCTACGGCGGCTATACCTCCAAGGGTGAGAACAGTGAGGTCATGCGTTTCCTGAGAAACCACCAGAAAGACTCCTGGGTAGGCGATTACCCGAGCTACGGCGGCGTTGCCAACGCACCGCTCCTGGGCGGCTATAACATGAAAGACTTCGAGGGATGGCAGGGAAGGAACGACTACGACGCATACATCACGAACCTGTACACCCATGACCTGATGACCAAGTTCCTGCAGCACTACCAGGTAGTGAAGTGGGAGGACGGCGATCCGGTCCAGATGACAGACAACGGCGAGACTTATACATGGACGCCGGAGAAAGAGATCACACTGAAGGCAGATCCGAAGAAATCTTCCGCTGAGACTGACACGGTCGTTGTCACAAGAGGAAGCACGGATCCGAGCGATGCGGCATACCGCGACAGGACAGTGACCCTGAACGGCATCGTGATCTCCCAGGGATCTGTGACCCAGGGCGACAACACCAACGCCAAGGGAACCGAGTCTTATCTGATCCCGTGGAACTGGGATTCTGAGACGGGCGACCAGGTGGCTTCCGAGGAAGAGAAGCTGTACCACTGGAACACACAGGGCGGCGAGACGACCTGGGAGCTTCAGGACAGCTGGAAGAACCTGACGGATGTGAAGGTGTACAAGCTGACAGATCTCGGAAAGACCGAGGAGCAGACCATACCGGTGGTGGACGGCACGATCACCCTGACTGCAGAGGCGGAGACTCCGTATGTGGTATGCAAGGGCGATGAGGCGAACCTGGAGATCACCTGGAGCGAAGGCATGCATATCGTGGATGCGGGCTTCAACTCCGGAAACGACGGGCTGAACGAGTACTGGGAGAAATCCGGGGAAGGCACCGCGGAGATCGCAAAGAGCCAGTACAGCAATCCGATGCTGAAGATGGACGGCGAAGTTTCCATGACCCAGGAGCTGACAGACCTCAAAGCAGGAGAGGAATACGCGGTATATGTGGGTGTGGACAACCGAAGCGGGGCGAAAGCATCCATGACGGTCAAAGCTGACGATAAAGTTCTTGATTCCAACTATACAGAAGAATCTATCGCAAAGAACTATGTCAAGGCTTACACACACAGCAATTCCAGCGCAACTGTGGATGGAACCAGCTATTTCCAGAACATGTACGTCTTCTTCACCGCACCGGAGAGCGGAACAGTGACGCTGACGCTTTCCAGAGAAGCGGGAGAAGGAAGCACCTATTTTGACGATATCCGTGTAGTTGAGTCCGAGATGGATGTCGTGAAGAAGGACGAGGACGGAAACGTTGTCGGAATGGAACAGGATTTCGAGAACAACGCACAGGGTATCTACCCGTTCGTGGTCGGCGGGATCGAGGGTGTGGAAGATAACCGTACCCACCTGTCCGAACTGCATGATCCGTATACGCAGGCCGGCTGGGATGTGAAGAAGATGGATGACGTCCTTGATGGAAACTGGTCCGTCAAGACCAACGGACTGACACAGCGCAACGCGCTGGTCTACCAGACGATCCCCCAGAACTTCCGGTTTGAGCCGGGCAGGACTTACAAAGTAAGCTTTGACTATCAGGCGGGAAGTGACGGAACCTACGGAGTGACTGTGGGCGACGGAGAGTTTGAAGGCGGCACGTCACTTGAGACACTTGATATGGCGATGGGCCCGGATCAGGATGGACACTATGAGACGACGATCACTGGTTCTGCGTCAGGGCAGACCTGGTTCGGCATCTATTCTACAGGAACAGCTCCGGATCTGCAGGGAACCAGCGGATCTGCGGCAAACTTCGGCGGATATCAGGACTTTGTACTGGATAATCTTAAGATCGAACTGGTAGACGAAGAGGTTACAGCAGATTCTCTTCAGGCATTGATCGAGGAAGCGGAAACCGGCTATGACAAGACAGAATATCTTGACGCAGACTGGGCAGTATTCCAGAGCGCTCTGACCGATGCGAAGGTTGCCCTGAACAAGGACAAGCAGGATCAGAAACAGATAGAGGATGCTTACTACGCACTGAAAGCTGCCATGATGACCCTGGATACCGCATCCGGAACAGAGGCGGACGATAAATACGATATTGCGTCTGACAAGTATACAGTAGAGGCGGGCAGCGCACAGCCGCAGTCCGGAAATGAGGGACCGGTCGAGTTCGCTCAGGATGGAAACGGAAGCACTCACTGGCATACAAGCTGGGGCGCCGATGTTGTAGAGGCAGACGGCAGCGGAGACGGCTGGTATCAGTTTAACTTCAGCGAACCGATGACCGTGAACGGAATGAGATATCTTCCGAGGTCAGGAGCAGCCAATGCAAACGGAAAGATTATCAAAGCGGATATCCTTGTCAGCAGCGATAATGGCGCATCTTGGGAGACGGCTGTGAAAGACGCGGAATTCAGCACGACGACAATGTGGCAGAAAGTCAGCTTTGACGCAGTCGAGGGCGTTACAAATGTAAGGATCGTGGCGACTGAAACTGCGGGACAGTCGGCGGCAGAGGCGAACAAATATGTCTCAGCGGCAGAACTGCGTGTACTTCAGCCGGTCGAAGATCAGACAGAGGCTGCAGACAAATCCGCTCTTGAGGCGGCAGTCAGCGGGGCGGAAGGTCTGAACAGCGGCGATTATACAGAAGAGTCCTGGAAGACAGTAGAAGAAAAGCTGGCAGAGGCAAAGGCTGTGCTTGAAAAAGAGGATGCCACAGCATATGATATCGCACTTGCCCTTGCAAATCTGAACGACGCAGTTGCGGATCTTGAGAAATCCGAAAATCCGCAGCCGGGTGAAGAAATCTCTACGGCGGTCCTGGAATATGCGATCGAGCTTGCCGGCGGTGTCAATACAGACGGTGTCATTGAAACTGTAAAAGAGAACTTTGAGAACGCGCTCCAGAACGCACAGGACATTCTTGCAAAAGTTCAGTCCGGAGATGCGTCTGTGACACAGAACCAGGTGGACAATGCATGGCGGAACCTGATCAAGGCGATGCAGTATATGGAGTTCAAGGAAGCCAACAAGGACGATCTGGCGAAGGTCATCGCTCTGGCGGAAGAGATGAACGGTAAACTGGATAAGTATCTTGACGAAGGAAAAGCAGCGTTTACAACAGCTCTTACAGAAGCAAAAGAGGTTTATGAAAACGAGATCGCGACTCAGGAAGAAGTAACCAGCGCATGGCAGAACCTGCTGGATGCGATGGCGAACATGATGCTCAAACCGGACAAGGGTCTGCTGGAAGATCTGATCGCACAGGCAGAAGGACTGAATGAGGCAGACTACGAGGCACAGAGTTTTGCAGTGATGCGCACAGCCCTGGCAGCGGCGAAAGAAGTATTCGACAATGTGGATGCAGATCAGGAAGAGATCGACGCATCTGCATCAGCACTGAAGGATGCGATCGCAAAACTGACGCCGGCAGCCGGTACAGATCAGTCAGGAAACGGCGGTCAGTCAGACAGCACCGGCGGAAGCAAGGCTGAGGGACAGACAGCTGCATCTGCGGACAAGAACAGCAGTACTGCATCTGCAGGAAAGACGTCATCTACACAGAATTCCGGCTCTGCGGCAAAAGCGACAAAGACAGGCGATACTGCAAATGCACTTCCATTTGCGGCAGCGGCGGCAGCAGCGCTTGCAGCAGGAGCGGCGGTCCTTCTGAAGAAGAAAGAGGAAAACTAAATAATAACTAAACAGCCGACGGCGGCATAGGCCGTACGGTGACAGGAAAGACAGGATGCCCGGCATCCTGTCTTTTTTTACATAAATATATTAAAAAAGTGTTTCTTTCTGGTAAAAATTACTATATTATTACAAATAGGGAAACAAAAAAAGACAGGAGGAGAAAGCTTATGAAAAACAGAGCGGTAAAAACAGTCCTTGCCGTGTCCATGGCTGCCGCAGTCGTGATGGGGAACGCATCGCCGGCAGCCCAGGCCCAGGCGGCAGGCACTGAAAGCGCGGGGGCAGAAAGCAGTGCCGAACTGATTCCGGTCCCTAAGGAAATGAGCGCGGACGGCACGGAGCTGACAGTGACCGATGCCGTGAATATCGCAGGAGCAGAGGAAGCGGATGCAGATGCGGTCAGAGATCTCAGAGAGTTCCTAGATGCGAATGGAATCACGGTAAACGAGCAGGCGGATGAGGCGGATACTACTTTTATCCTGGGAGAAGCAGACGATGAGATCCCTGCACTTGAGGATGCCAAGGACAGGCTTTCGATGAGCGGGACGGACGGTCTCGGAGATGAGGGATATGTCCTGAATGTGGATCCCGGGGATTCTGCAGGCGGAACTATAGTGATCGAGGGAAAAGACGGGGACGGAACTTTCTACGGAGTGCAGACCCTCCGGCAGCTGGCGGAAGTAAGAGACGGGAAAACTGTCATTGCATCTGCAGAGATCACGGATGAGCCCACGATGTCTGTTCGGGGAACGATCGAGGGCTTTTACGGGAATCCGTGGAGCCATGAGGACCGGATCAGCCAGATTGAATTTTACGGCGATATGAAGATGAACACTTATATCTATGCGCCTAAGGATGATCCGTATCACAGGGAGCAGTGGAGAGAGCCCTATCCCTCATCTGAGATGGAGCGCATGCAGGAGCTCATTGATGTGTCAAAGGAAAATAAAGTCGATTTTGTCTTCGCCCTCTCACCGGGGATCGACATCCAGTTTGACGGCGATGCCGGAGAGAGTGACTATCAGGCGCTGGTGGCAAAATGTCAGTCCCTGTATGACATGGGAGTGCGCAGCTTTGCGATCTTCTTTGACGATATCAGTAACAAGGACGGAGTAAAACAGGCAGAACTGCTCAACAGATTTAATAAGGAATTTATCCAGGAAAAGGGCGATATCAAGCCGTTGATCACTGTGCCTACAGAATATGATTCAAACGCTATGGGCGTTGCGAGCACAGTGAGCGCGTATACGACAGATTTTGCAGGCACACTGGATCCCAGTATAAAAGTACTGTGGACAGGCACTGCGGTCGTTCCGGAAGGGATCGATGTGGCAAATGCACAGCAGGTGAAGTCAGTCTACGGCGACAGGATGGGAATCTGGTGGAATTATCCATGTACGGATTACATTCAGAATAAACTGGGGCTGGGTCCGGTCTACGGCCTGGATAAAGGGCTGGAAGACGAGGTGGATTTCCTGGTCCTCAACCCGATGGAGCATGCGGAGCTTTCGAAGATCACGCTTGCTACCGGCGCGGATTTCGGATGGAACACGGCAGCGTACGAGTATCAGGATTCTTTTGCCGCCTCGATCGATGTGCTGTACGGTGAGCTGGCACCATACATGTATACATTTGCAGATCACTCGACCAGACTGGTAGCAGGCTGGGCGTCTACAGGAAGAGCGGACGCACCGGAAGTCAGGGAACTGATGGATCTTATGATGTCCAAAGTGGCGAAAGGCGAGGATGCTTCAGAGGAGATCAGCGCGCTGAACGAAGAATTTGACAGTATGATACTGGCTGCTGATACACTGAAGGCTGAGCTTCCCGCAGACCAGCTCTCTCACTGCAGCGGCAATCTGGATAAGCTGAAAGCTCTCGGAGAGAATGACAAGACGGCGCTCCAGCTCTTTGTAGAAAAGAATGCGGATAACAGAAATGAAGATAAGATACAGACTCTGACAGCTCAGCTTCAGGGAAATCTGTCCTCACTGCAGTCCGGTAAGCTGGTGTCGGAGCAGACGGCGCTTGCATTTATCACGGATGTGCTGGACTATAATATTGAACCGAGCGCAGCGTTCAAAGTGTCTACCACTTTTGCAGCGCCGGGCGAGGAGATTCAGCTTACAAATGAAAGCTCTCTCTCATCCACAAATCTCGAGTGGACCATGAAGGGGGCGGACATTGAAACAAGCACGGAGGAAAATCCGGTCATTTCTTACGCAGAAGAGGGAATCTACACGATCAGCCTCAAAGCCTCCAATAGGAACGGTGAGGATGTGGCAGTGAAAACGAATATCATCACTGTGTCGGAGGAGGCAAAGGCAGAGCAGACGAACCTTGCGCTGAACAAAACGGCGACGGCAAGCGGATATACCGCATCAAACGAGGCTCCTGGAAAAGCGGTCGACGGAATTACCAGCACAAAATGGTGTACTACAAATTATGGCCTTCAGTGGCTCAGGATCGATCTCGGAAAGACAGGAACGATCACGGAGATCATTATCAGTCACGCTGAGATGGGAGGAGAAGGTTCCTCGCTGAACACGCAGGCTTACCGCGTAGAGGTGAGCAATGACGGGCAGAACTGGCAGGAAATCTTAAGGGTGGAGAACAATTCTTCAGGTCTGACAGAAGACGCTGTCCCGGTTACTCAGGGAAGATATGTGAGGCTTCTGATCGATGAGCCGACCCAGGGCGGGGACAGTGCAGCGCGTATTTACGAAGTGGAAGTCAGAGGACTGGATAAGGAAATCACCCTGCCGCCGGTTTATACGGAAAAGATCTCCACTGCAGTGCTCGAATATGCGATCGAGCTTGCGGAGAGAGCAGATACTGACGGCGTAGTGGCCGCTGTGAAGGAAAACTTTGACACAGCTCTGAACAATGCCCGGGATGTTCTCGCTCAGGTCGAGTCGGGCAGTGCGGAGGTGACCCAGTCAGACGTGGACCTTGCATGGCAGAATTTGATCAAAGCGATGCAGTATCTGAATTTCAAAGCAGGGGACAAGTCGGACCTTGAAAAAGTGATCGCGCTGGCAGATGAGATGGACAGCAGGCTGGACGACTATCTGGACGCAGGAAAAGAGGCATTTACATCGGCTCTTGCCACTGCCAAAGAAGTATATGCAGATGGAAACGCGATGCAGGAGGAAGTGAACAGTGCATGGCAGAATCTGCTCAATGCGATGGCAAATCTGAGGCTGATGCCGAATAAGGATCTTCTTGAACAGCTGATCATTCAGGCAGAAAATCTGAATGAATCGGATTATGAGGTGCAGAGCTTTGCAGTGATGCGGTTTGCTCTGGCAGCTGCGAAGGAAGTATATGACAATGAGAATGCAACTCAGGATGAGGTGGATGCCTCTGTATCCACACTGAGGAATGCTGTTGCGAAGCTGACACTGTCCGGCAGCGAACAGGCCGGAACTACCGGCGGCACGGGTACTTCCGGTATCACACAGAATAGTCAGACACAGGCTGGAATCACAGCAGATAAGAACAGCACTTCTGACAATACCTCTGCAGCAGGAAAGACAGATGTATCACAGAATTCTAATGCCAAATCTGTCAAGACAGGAGATACGGCGAATGTACTTCCTCTTGCGGCGGCAGCAGCTGCAGCCGCAGTGCTGGCAGCAGGCGTTCTGGCATTCAGGAGAAAGAGGGGATAGCCGGAGCAGACGGACAGCAGAAGCAAGTTACATAAGATAAGAAGCGGGACGACCGGGCAGGATATTGAAAGATACCCTGCCCGGTTTCGGCGTCTGAGGATAAAACGGGTGGAGGGACTGTCCTGTGAGTCTGGAATATGCAGGGAGAAATAGAAAGGACAGCGGCATCATTCTGTGCAGCTGCATGTAAAAGCATAAAAAGTGGAATTGACACGGAAAATAATATGGGATAGAATGATGGGGAACACTTGTTCTTGGAATGATAGTTATACGACTGCGTATATAAGCGGTCATAAGGAAGGATAGAGTCATGGATCATTTTGAATTGGTATCAGAATATAAACCTACCGGCGATCAGCCCGAAGCGATCGAACAGCTGGTCAAAGGGTTCAAGGAAGGCAACCAGTGCCAGACACTTCTCGGTGTCACCGGTTCCGGCAAGACCTTCACGATGGCAAATGTCATCCAGCAGTTAAATAAACCGACGCTGATCATTGCGCACAATAAGACTCTGGCGGCGCAGCTCTACGGCGAGTTCAAGGAATTTTTCCCGAACAATGCCGTAGAGTATTTCGTCTCCTAGTGTGCCGGGGCCGGAAAATGAGGTATATTTAGTGCTTTTTCGTGCTGTTTAATCCAGATTTTGTGGACAGAACAGGACTAAACGGACTGGATGATACCAGGCGGACAAAATGATTTTGTGACTTTTTGCAGGAATAATTCGACAAGAGCGAAAGGCAAACTAAGTATTCATTGTAGCGTACAAAAGAATGTTTTATAATAGAAACAGATAAAAGTGAAAAAAAGTTCTTGTATAATATATAGGTATTTGATATAATCAAGGACTGACTTTTTATAGAAAGGAGCGAATTTATGGCTAAGAAGAAATATTATGCAGTTAAAGTGGGAAAAACACCGGGAATATATAGTACATGGAGTGAGTGTGAAGAACAGATAAAGGGCTTTCCGGGAGCGTTATATAAAGGCTTTGCCACATTAGATGAAGCTGAAAAATTTATATTGGCTGATAAAGTTGAAAAAACAGCTCCTGAAAATGAAGATATTACAAAAGAAATAATTTCAGCAGATGAATTTAATGCCATGGTAAATGATAGAATTACTTCTTTAAATCAAGATGAGATCATTGCATTTGTAGATGGTAGTTATGATGCAACTGAAGAAAAATCAGCTTTCGGAGCAATTATGATAAGCTATGGTGGAAATAAGGATACTCTTTATAAGGCATTCACAAAAAAATTAGGTGAGGATTTTATCGCATTAAGAAATGTTGCGGCAGAGCTTGAAGGTGTCAAAGAGGCAATTAATTGGTCTATCGCTTGTAGCAAGAAGAAAATTACTGTGTTTTATGACTATGAAGGAATAGAAAAGTGGGCAACAGGTGAGTGGAGAGCAAAAAAGAACTTAACAAAAAAATATGTTTCTTTTATTCAAGAAAAAAGGAAAATTATAGATATTGAATTTATCAAGGTGCAAGCACATTCAGGGGTTGAATTGAATGAAGAAGTCGATACATTAGCTAAAAATGCTTTATTAGCTAAAGGATATAAAGCATATAACGATGGTTCTGTATACTTTGTGGGCTACGGAATTGATGATTGGAAAACAATTGTTAATTGTATCAATGAAGAAAATGATACTTTGTCGGAAGAAAATATAGCAAAAATTAGTTTAAATGTGGAGAATATGGGATCAAGTAAAAATAAGATTACAATTCTTCAGTCTTGCAACAAAGTTGTAATTAATTGCTATTCAAATTCTAAATCATATGTGCAGGGAAAACAGACGGTGCTTTTCCAAAAAATTATTGCAACTGCAATAGAATTACTGACAACAGGCCAAAGTGTTATAGAGACTTTAAATAGTTATCATGCTTTGACAATAACTAAGACAGAAGTGGAGACTAAATTTGATCAACTTTTGCCACATTTTAGAAAAGAAAGTGAGAAACATTATTCGAATTTACTGTCATCGGTCTATAATACAATGTTGACTGGATATATGCCGGATTACACATGTTTAGTAACACCTATTTTTAGAGCATATGAATTTTATTTGCATAGAATATTAGGAGATTTAATGGAGTTAGATACAGAAACTGACAAAGGTACTAATAATTTTGCCTTTTTTTCGAAAAATAGTTCTGGTATGTATGAATGTAACAATAGAAATACGGGAAAACTAAATGCAAATCAGTTAGATTTCTTGAATAGATTATATACACAATATAATCGTGTAAGACATCCATATTCTCATTGGTCTGCAAGTGATGTAGATACTGCAGTGATTACCGATTGTGCAACAGCAAGGGAAATAATTTTGGAAGGTTTAGAATTATTAGATGAATACTACACGTTATTCTAAAAATATATTTGAGCTATACCGATTGAAAGGAGGAAGTGTAATGGAAAAATTCATGTTTCATCAAATGACGGATACTACATACATTGGTATGATTACTGTTTTAGACTATGAAATTTCATTGAAAAAGTGTTTGGCGCATATTTCATTTTCTCCGGAAATAGGTGGTAAAAGAAAAATTATAGTAGATTTGGCATTGAAATGTGGAATGAATCAGTATAGATTCGTTGAATTCAATATAAATGATGATGGGAAAATTATATGGAATAGCAACCAATATATTATGCCAAATAGCAATATTGTAAATTTAGCTAATATATATTTAAAGGAGAAAAATGAAGTTGTAACAAATTCAATGTTGCCAAGGACAAAAAAGAATGAAGTTTTAAATGTTTGAGACAATTGTTTAATAAGCCGGAAGGTTTTCAATTTACGAAAATCATCCGGCTTTTTTCATGCCCATTTTTATACATAGCCATTTCCCTACACGGGAAGATGGCTATTAAATTTTAGGAAAGGAGGGAACCGTTATGGCGAATTGCAAAGTAATTGCGATTGCCAACCAGAAAGGCGGAACGGGGAAAACCACTACAACCGTCAACTTAGGAATCGGGCTTGCCAGAGAAGGGAAGAAGGTTCTTCTGGTGGACGCTGATCCACAGGGCGATCTGACAACCTCACTAGGATGGCCAGAGCAGGATAACCTTTCTGTGACACTTGCCACACAGTTAGAGGGGATTGTGGCTGACCGGGAAATGGATAGCCACG
>HHCFR05603__coassemble_390_pt1 | contig 56284 bp, 46 predicted proteins | sample HHCFR05603__metabat2_high_PE_041 | metagenome-assembled genome bin HHCFR05603
TTCTTTCTGTTACGGATCTGCAAAAAGATAAAGCCGCCTACGATAAAGGCGACCAAAGCAATTCCAATAATAGCTTTCAGTTCCATCAGTTATCCTCCTTTTTCTTCTTTTTCTTAAAGCCGAAAATACCACAAGCAGCTATGCCTGCCACCGACACGCCTGCAAGGGTAAGCCAAAGACCGAGCTTGCTGTCATCTCCGGTTTTCGGTGTATCCCTCAGCTCATTGTGCATTTCTACAACTGTGGTAGAGCCTGTCTGCACCGCAGCTTCTTTATCGGCTGGCAGGATATACATAGCGGAAGCGGAATTGTTTACTTCGGAAATCTTGTACTCGCCGATACGCAGTCATTCAATGAAGATTTCACCCTTTTCGTCTGTTTCAAGGGTGACATCATAGCCGTTTGCTCCGGTAATGCGGAAAGCAAAGCCTTCCACTTTTCCGTCGGACGATGTTTTCACGATTTTCAGGTTCCCACGCATAGGTTCATTTGCAAAACCTTTTAGCGGATAATTCTTTTCCGACCACTCAGCAGCAATTTCAGGGCGTTGTGAAGCAAGGTCATTGAATCCTACCAAAATCTTATTATGGGAGCAATATGGGCAGCCTGTGCCGTTTGTAGCCCTACTCTTAACTGTTGCACTCCATTCGTGACCGCATTTGCCTTTCCAAATCACTTTTTTATGGGAACCGACACTTACCATTGTCGGTTTTAATGTCTTGTTTTTACTCGACCATTCGGCTGCAAGTTCCGGCTTCAGCGTCGCTAAATCATTGATACCCTCTACAACTCTTGCACCTGAGCAGATCGGACAGTTCTCACCGTTTGAGCGAGCCTTAATACTGGTCTGCCATTCGTGACCACAAGCTCCTTTCCACCAAACTATTTTATTTGATCCGTATGTGATTTTATCAGGCGTAAGCGGTAAGTTTCTTTCAGACCATTGTTCTATAAGCTCAGGGTGTACCTCTGATAAAAGATTACCCATATCAAATCCTCTCCTTCCTTTGCTTTTATTATATGAAGAAAAGGTACTTGTCCCAAGTTTGCGAATAAGCGTGTAAATAAAAAAATCCCTTTGAGAAAGGTTGTTCCTCTCTCAAAGGGTAATTAAACTTTTACTTAGAATTATCCTTTTTTTATAACTAAGTTGTAGTTGCTATCATAATGCAGTCCAAGTTCTCTACACATTCTATCATTCACCTTATCTAATGCTTTCTTATATTCTGCATACTGCGGAGATAGAGCCATCAAGTTAGGAATGAATATATCATTATATCCTTTATCTTGGAACTCTTTCTGCATTTTTCTTTGTGCAACAAACGACGGGTGATATTTCATAATGCCAGTTTTTATTTTAGCACCTTTCAATACCACTTCTTTTAATCTTTCATATTCGCTTTCACTCATATCACGATAGTAGGAAATCATTTCCTCTGCGGTTCTTGTTTCTTGAACAATTCCGTGCGCCATCTTCACACCTAATCCCATAATAAAAGGAATTTTCAATGTTGTATTATCACAATACTCTAAGATATTCCGTAAGGCTTGTTTCTGCTCCGGAGTCTTTAACCTTACATTAAGAAATGGTTTGAAATGATTTTTTAAATATTCTCCCCATTCTTTTCCCGGTAACAAAGACTCAATCGCATTTTCAACTGTTTGATAATCAAGTAACTCATTTGCTTTGTCCGCATTACCATCATCTATAAAATGCTTCAAAGCTTCGAGTTCTGAGTCTTGTAAAACTTTTTCCTGCAATTTTTCTTGATAAATACGAAGAAGAACGCTTTTATCGCCAGTTTTCAAAAGGCTTTGTATGTCTTTAATACCAATACCGAGTTTTCTATATACTGAAATCTTTTTTAAAGTTTCAACATCTTGTGCAGAGTAGTTACGATACCCATTGCTATCTTTATCTACTGACAACAATCCTTTTTCTTCATAATACTTCACTGCACGCTTAGTCATTCCGACTTCATTTATAATCTCATTCAATAACATCGGATACACCTCCTTGTGATGATAGTATAAGCGTGTACGCTGCGTACAGGTCAAGAGTTTTTTTCGTATTTCTTCTAAAAATGGGCAATCCCATTAAGGGACTGCCCATTTATTCCGTTAATTATGCGATTTTTCTGCCTCTGCACATTTTCCTACATCAAATGGTGTAAGTTTGGTGTAAGGTGTACGATTTTGCCTTATTCCCAAGTCTGCAAACCCGCATAAATACTGGGTTTTTTCGACTTTTACTTGTCTAAGGGTTTCATTGTCGGGAACAGGAGCACATCCCTGATCGCCGCGCTGTCTGTGAGCAGCATGCACATCCTGTCGATTCCGAATCCAATACCGCCTGTCGGAGGCATACCGATCTCCAGAGCATTCAGGAAATCTTCATCTGTCGTGTTCGCTTCCTCATCGCCCTGAGCAAGCTGCTCTTCCTGGGCCTTGAAACGCTCTCTCTGATCGATCGGGTCGTTCAGCTCGGAGTATGCATTCGCCATCTCCCAGCCGTTCATGAAGAACTCGAAACGCTCTACATAATCCGGATTCTCCGGTTTCTTCTTGGTCAGCGGAGAGATCTCGATCGGGTGATCCATCACGAAAGTCGGCTGGACCAGATGCTCCTCAACATACTCCTCGAAGAACAGGTTCAGGATATCACCCTTCTTATGTCTCTCTTCAAATTCAATATGGTGTTCCTTCGCGAGCTCTCTTGCCTGCTCCAGAGTCTCCACCTCATTCCAGTCGATTCCGGCATACTTCTTCACCGCGTCGACCATTGTGATGCGCTCAAACGGCGATCCGAGATCCATCTCGATCCCATTGTATACGATCTTGGTGGTCCCCAGAACTTCCTGCGCCACATTGCGGTACAGATTCTCCGTCAGATCCATCATCCCATTATAGTCAGTATAAGCCTGATACAGTTCCATGAGGGTAAACTCCGGATTATGTCTCGTGTCAAGCCCCTCGTTTCTGAACACACGGCCGATCTCGTAAACTCTCTCAAGTCCTCCTACGATCAGTCTCTTGAGATAAAGCTCAAGGGAGATACGGAGCTTGAAATCCTCATCCAGTGCGTTGAAGTGCGTCTCAAACGGTCTTGCCGCAGCTCCTCCGGCGTTGCTCACGAGGATCGGCGTCTCCACTTCCATAAAGCCCTGTCCGTCCAGATATCTTCTGATCGCGCTGAGAATCTTAGAACGCTTGATAAAAGTATCTTTTACCTCCGGGTTCATGATCAGGTCCACATATCTCTGGCGATAGCGGATGTCCGTGTTCGTCAGGCCGTGGAACTTCTCCGGAAGGATCTGGAGGCTCTTGGAAAGCAGCGTCACATGGGATGCATGGATTGAGATCTCTCCGGTCTTTGTCCTGAACACTTCGCCGACGATGCCGATCACATCGCCCACATCCAGCTTCTTGAATTCCTTATAATTCTCTTCTCCGACACTGTCCCTTGCCACATAGGACTGGATATTTCCTTTCAGATCCTGCACGTTGCAGAAGGATGCCTTTCCCATGACACGCTTGGACATCATACGTCCTGCGATGGACACCTGTTTTCCTTCCAGTTCATCATAGTTGTCCTTGATTTCCTGGCTGTGGTGTGTCTGATCATATTTTGTGATCACAAACGGGTCTTTCCCGTTCTGCTGAAGTTCCGCAAGTTTTTCGCGGCGCACCTTCCTTAACTGATTCAAATCTGGTTCCTGTCCGTTTTTCTGCTGCTGAGCCACTTCTCTTTCTCCTTCCTTTATAAGCGAATTCAGACCTCTTAAGATAAGAGGTCTGCCTTAGTTCCTGTGTTTACTTTGAACGGCTGATCTCAAGCACTTTGTACTGGATCACGCCGGCCTGTGTCTCTACGTCTACCGTCTCTCCGACTTTCTTTCCCATCAGGGCCTGGCCTACCGGAGACTCGTTGGAGATCTTTCCTTCCAGACTGTTCGCCTCAGTGGAACCGACGATCCGGAACTCCATCTCCTCGTCAAACGTGATGTCATATACTTTTACAGAACATCCGACATTGATCTTATCATAATCTACTTCGTCCTCAACCACGACTTCCACATTCTTCAGAATACCTTCCAGTTCCTCGATACGCGCCTCGATATCGCGCTGCTCGTCCTTCGCCGCATCGTACTCTGCGTTCTCGGAAAGGTCTCCCTGCTCTCTCGCTTCCTTGATCTTGGCTGCGACTTCCTTTCTCTTAACCACTTTCAGATTCTCAAGCTCATCCTCAAGTGCTTTTAATCCAGCATAAGTAAGTAGTCTTTTCTTTGCCTCTGCCATTGGTAACGCTCCCTTTCTTTTTCAGTATTTCTTTCTATAAATCCACAAGATCGTCTGCCTTGTGTCTGTTGTCTTAAGTCTATTTCGCAATTTCAATATTATAACCAAAAGCCCTGTTGATGTCAAGAGATTTTCCAGACCCAAAGGCGCTTGAAATCCGCGCTCGAGGTGCTTTTCCTTCAGGGCTTTTTCGACAGTTTTCGAAACTTCTCCGCAGAAAAAGGATACGGTTTTCAGATCAGTTTCTGATACAGGAGCCGTTCCAGTTCCTCGTATGTTTCCACCTGATTGATCTCGCCTCTCAGTCTGGCAGCGCCCGGAACTCCTTTCGTGTACCACGCGACATGCTTTCTCATCTCCCGTATCCCGAGATAATCCCCTTTGTATTCCAGCTGGAGCCGGGCATGCCGGAGCATCATTTCACGCAGTTCCTCCATATCCGGTCTGGGCGGGATCTTTCCCGTCTGCTCATAGGCGGTCATCTCCAAAAAGATCCAGGGATTTCCCTCCGCGCCTCTTGCGATCATCACCCCGTCGCAGCCGGTCTGCTGAAGCAGAGCCTCCGCTTTCTGAGGCGACGTCACATCTCCGTTTCCAATGACAGGGATCGAGACCGCCTCCTTCACCTGCCGGATGATATCCCAGTCCGCAGTTCCGCTGTAATACTGCTCCCGTGTCCTGCCGTGCACAGCCACTGCAGCCGCACCCGCCTCTTCGATGATCTTTGCGATCTCAACCGCATTCACATGCTCATCATCGAACCCTTTTCTGATCTTGACGGTCACCGGCTTCTCGATCGCTTTCACGACCGCGCTGACAATCTCATAGACCAGCTTCGGATTCTTCATCAGTGCAGAGCCCTCGCCGTTCCTCACCACCTTCGGCACAGGACAGCCCATGTTGATGTCAAGGATCGCAAAGGGGCGCTCTTCGATCCTCTTTGCCATCTCACTCATGATCTTCGGATCCGAGCCGAAGAGCTGGAGGGAAACCGGCTTCTCATCCGGATGGATCGTGAGGAGCTGTTCCGTGTTCCTGTTATTATAGAGGATCGCCTTGGCGCTCACCATCTCCATACAGAGCAGACCCGCCCCCTGTTCTCTGCACAGCAGACGAAATGGCAGGTCTGTCACACCTGCCATGGGTCCCAGGATATAAATATTTTCAAGTTCTACATTTCCTATCTTTAATCGCTTCATAGTCTTTTCTCTGTCAACTCTCCTTCATCCTGTCATAGATCAGCCTCAGGCCGTTCAGGGTAAGCTGAGGATCATACAGGTCAATGCATTCCGTCTCATTCGCGATGATCTTCCCCAGACCGCCTGTCGCAATGACATAGGCGTCTGTATAGCCCGACTCTTCTTTCATCCGTTTTACGATATATTCTGTCTGCCCAACCGCTCCGAACACAAGTCCGCCCTGCATGCCGGTGACCGTATCCCTCGCCAGGATCGAGTCCGGTTTCCTGATCTGGATCGCGGGGAGCATGGCCGCACCGCCCCACAGAGAGCGTCCCGCCGTCTCGATCCCCGGTGCGATAATGCAGGCCTCCAGTGTATTTCCCGGTCCCACCAGGTCATAGGTGGTCGCCGTGCCGAAATCGATCACGATCGCCGGTCCCTGCGCGATCGCGTACCCTGCCGCCGCATTGACGATCCGGTCCGGACCGGTCCGGGACGGATTGTCAGAGAGGACTTTTACGCCCGTGTCCGTCTCCGCCGACACGATGACCGGCGCTGTATCCAGGTACTTTATGATACCGCTCGTAAATGAATGCATGATGTCAGGCACCACCGACGCGATGATGACTGCATCGATCTTCTCCGGGTCGATCCCCCGGTGTTCCAGTATCCCGCAGATCGTAAATCCATATTCATCGGATGTCCTCTGACGCTTCGTCGTCATGCGGAACATTCCGAGCAGTTTTTCTTCCTCGAACACTCCCATTGTGATGTTCGTATTTCCGATATCTATCGTCAGCAGCACGTCTGTCCCCTCCTCTGTATCGTCTTCCTATTCCTATTGCCGCGGCAGGCTTCTGCATGCCGCTTCGAGATGATCCCATTCTTTCTGCATTTTATACATAATAACAGCCGCGGCCGTTTACCGTCAATGGATTTATACATTCATCCCATAAATAAACCAGCGGCGGAGGCTGAAAACAGCCTCCGCCGCCGGTTCCTTTACTCAGTTATTTTTTCTTTCTTCTTCCACAGACAGTATATCCGGCTCCTGCCGCAAGGGCAAGCAGCACTGCCGCGTATATCGCAGGATGAGCGTTATCTCCCGTCCTGACCGCTTTTGCAGCGCTCTGTGCGTTTCCGTTCCCCGCATCGGACGCATTGCCTGACGCAGACGCTGTCTTCTTTCCGTCCAGGCTGCTGCTCTGTGTTCCCGCATCCGAAGAATTCCCTTCCGGCTTTCCTGTATTCGAATCCTCAGGATCTGAAACGGGGCTCTCCGGCTCCGGATCCGAGGTTCCGGTTCCAGGTGTTTCAGGATCAGGATTTTCCGGATCAGGAAATCCCGCCGGTTCCAGAGAATCGATAGCTGCCCGCAGCAGCTCTGCCGCGCCGTCTACTTCTTCCTGGTCTGCTTCCAAATTGCTGTATGCTGCATCTGCCACGGAGATCGCACTCAGAAGATTCTGATAAGACTCCTCTGTGTAGGATTCTTTATTCTTTCCGTTCGCTTCTTTTAACAGCTCTTCCAGCAGTGATTTATCCGGACGGAGTCTCAGATCTGCCATTCCTTTGACAAGCTGAAGCATCACATCGTTGATCTCTTCCTGAAGAGCATCGCCGTCTGCCATGACATTTTCCGCTGTCTCCAGCGCGGCAAAGAATTCCGCCTGTCCCTTTTCAAGATACTTATCCAGCTCCGCTTCCATCTCCTGCGCTGCAGTGATGACTTTCTCAAGCTCGTCCTTGTTTCCTGTAAAGCTCAGATACTGAACGATCTCGATCAGATCCTCTACACTCTGATCCACCTCTTCCTGGGTCAGAGCCGGATCGCCCGCTTCTGCTCTTGCGAGCAGAGCCTCTGCGGCGCTGATCCTCTCATTGTAGAGCTCCACGATCGATTCCACCACATCTGTAAGATCCGCATCCTTCACCAGATCATAGGCTGCCTGGAGCAGCTGGATCCTGACAGGCTGCGCGCTCTCCGTGTACTGGATCGTAAGTGTAGTCTCAGTATCTTCCATAATGATTCCCGGGATCGCTCTGGCTGTTCCGGTCATCGTACCCGTATTTCCTTCCACAGACAGACTGGTCAGATCCCATTCCACCGGTACAGCCGCCTGCGCGCCGTCCTCCAGGGTGACAAGCACGTTCTCCGGAAGCTCCATATCTTCCGGCGCCGTCCCTGCTTCCACTTTCACCGGTTCCGGTGCGGTCAGCTCCAGCACACTCCTCGAGGCCGCTTCAACACCATATGCGTCAAACAGACCGAATCCCTGATCTGAAGTGCGTCCCTCCGGCAGCGTAACACGGATAAACCTCACTGCCCCTTCCGCCAGCTCATACGGTCTCACGTCATCTGTACCGTTCTCTGTACGGTCCGCCAGTGTGAACCAGGATTCTCCGTCAAGCGAGCCTTCGATGAGATATCTGTGCTCCTCGCCGGCATTCCACGTCATCTGGATATTGTCAAGTTCGTAGATCCCTTCCGTATCCACGAGCCACCACTCTTCTCCGAGCGTTGCCGGGTACCAGTAATAGTTCGGTACACCGTTGCTTCCGTATTCCGGCATGCTGTCTTCACGGCTGGAAGACGCATATGTTGTCTTTTCCCTGGACACGCTGAGCGGTCTGTACTCTGTCTTTTCTCCATATGCTTCAAATTCCTGGATCACCGGCCAGCGGGATCCCATATTATTAGTCGTGATATCGTACACTCTCAGATACTGCACGATATCATCGGATTCGATCTCCACATTCTTCCCGCATCCGTCTCCGCTGCGGTAATCTGCAAGATCTCTGTAGTGCTCACCGTCGACAGATCCCTGAAGCACGAACTTGTATCCGGCGTTCTCGAACTCGAACTGGATCTTTACCATAGACAGCTGGTATGTATCGCCCAGGTTCACCTGCCACCAGTGTCCGCTCGTTCCCTGTCCACCTTTTGCGCACCACTGTGTATCGGGATTTCCGTCGTTTGCATACTCTGCTTTTTCCACTTTGCCGGATCCTGCCACATTGACTGAGCTTGCCTCAACCGGCTTGTTCAGGGCAATGTTGGTGCTCTCTCCCGTACCGGACACTTCTCTTAACACTGCCCATTCTTTATTGGAGGATTTCGTAAAATCGATCCTCACATAGCGCCCGCTGACATTCTCAAATTCGAAGGCTGTCTCCGTACTTCCCGCACTGTTGTCGACAACGATGCAGTCCTTTACATTTTCGTCTGTGATCTCTTCATCTGAAACTGCGATCGTATAGTAATACTCTGCGCCGGATGTCTCCAGTGAGAGAAGAAGTGTTTCGATCCTTGTCGGAGCTCCCAGGTCTGCCATCCACGACTGCGGATAGCTTCCGCTGCTGGCGCACCATTTTGTATTGTTGTTTCCATCTACCGCATATCTTGCATATTCACTCTTTGAATCATCGGATTTAATATTTTCCGTGCTCGCGCTGGTCGCTTTTCCTAAGAAAATGTTCTGTACCTCTTCCGGCTCGAATTCGTATTCGTCGGCATCGCCTCCCTCAGGAACTTCCGGGAGCCCCTGTACCGCCTCTGTGGCAAAAGTGACAGATGCCGGAGCAAGGCCTTCTGCCTGTGCGGTCAGCGTGATCTCGCCTTCCCCTCTCTTGCTCTTTACCCAGACGGCCAGCTGTCCGCCTCTGGTCTGTACTGTCTTCGGGCCTACGATAAGTCCCGGGCCCGTAATGCTCAGGTCAACATCCGTATAAGCATCCGTCACCACCGTGCCGTCCGCGTCCGCGATGTCGATCCACACCAGCCTTGCATCACTTCCGTCCAGTTTCAGCGCCGAATCGTCCTGCGGACGCAGCTGAACTGAAGCAGCCTCGCCCGGCGCTTTCCTTACATACTCCGCAGCCTCTTCTCCGTCGATCAGGCCGACCGCCCTGAGAGTTCCTTCTCCTGCGGTATATGCGCTCAGATCAAATGTGACCGGCGGGTACTCCAGATTTTCCGTACTGATCTCTTTCCCGGCTCCGCTTCCCGGAGAACCGGATTCGCTCGTATCTCCGTGGGGCCCCCACATTGTCTCATCGTGTCCCTGGACCGCTACAAGTTCGTCATTATAGTACAGGGCCACTTCATCACAGTTGCTGAACACCCGCACCTCAGAGTTGTCCGCGGCGCTGTCCCAGAGATTCGCGATATAGACCATCGGTCCTGTCTCTACACCGTACTCACTCATATCGACCTCGGGATCCCGCTGGCTGCGGAAGAAATAAGCAGAATGCCAAGGCCGATATCCCAGGCATCCCTCTGGATGCAGCCCGCCGTCCACGCATAGGACACGCCGTCCGTCGGATACTCCTCTTTTGCGATGCGGTTCATCTCCTTTGCCCATGCGGCATTGTAATTGCTTTCATTCAGGCTCGTCTCCCACGCCATAATACTCGGATGGTTCCTGTGGGAGCGGATCGTGGTCCTGAGCTCTTCATATGTACTGTTCTTGAACGCATCCGTATTATTGAAATACTGCCACCCGGACGCACATTCCAGGACCATCACTCCATATTTATCACATGCATCGTAAAACGCCTGAACATGAGGATAGTGAGACATTCTCACAAAATCAAACCCGTTCTCTTTGAACTGTTTCACTTCAGCGTAAATCGCACTCTCAGTCATGGCGTTCCCGACCATGTACGTCTCCGAATGCAGGTTTGCTCCGTTGACCTTTGTCAGGACATCATTCACATAAAGGCCGTCCTGCTTCCATTCCACCTTGCGGATGCCGTATGTGGTGTCCACGCTGTCTTTCTTTACCCCGTCCACATAGACGGTTGTGCGCACCGTATACAGTTCCGGCGTGTATGTGGACCAGAGCCTCGGGTCATCGACCGTAAGCACATGGGTGAAATCTGATGCCTCAGCGCTTCCGATCTCTTCCGTACTCTCCTGAGAAGCTGCCTCTGTCCCGTCCTCGTTGAGGATCTCGGTCCTGAGTGTGACGTTCTGCTCCTCTCCGCTTAAGTTCTCCACCTGGGTCTTTACTTTTACGACCGCACTCTCCGTGCCGACCTCCGGCGCTGTGATAAAGACGCCGCCCCCGGCCGTTGTGTCAGCCTCCACTGCATCCGTGATATGGACCGGGTCCTTCACAGTCAGGTAAGCTTCCCCGTAGATCCCGCCCCAGTACTGAAAGTCAGGATTCGTCTTTCCCGGAGCAAAATTCGTGTTCGGGCTGCTGTCGATCTTGACCGCGATGACATTCGTCTCTCCATAATTGACGAGTCCTGTCAGATCGATAACGAACGGAGAATATCCGCCCTCGTGGGTCATGATCTTTTCTCCGTTTAAATAAACTTCTGCCTTCTGCATCGCCGCTTCGAACGTAAGAAGGAGCTCTTTGCCCTCCAGCGACGGATCCGGCGTAAAGTCCTTGCGGTACCAGCTGATGCCGAGATATGCATCCTTGTTATCCGCATCATAAAAATCCGTCGAATGGGGCAGGTTCACATAGACCCATCCGTCATCCGAAAACGCGGCCTGATCTGCTCCGGCGGCATCCCCTTTGTAATAATGCCAGTCCGTGTTAAAATTGATCGTTTCCCGCTCTGCTTCCGCGTCTGTCTTCTGCAGTACGGCATTCCTTTCTTCCGCCTGCGCGGGCAGATAAGGGGTCACCACAGAAAACAGCATCGCCGCGCTCATCATAGCTGCAATGATCTTCTTTTTTTTCATGCCTTTTCCTCCCGAGTTTATTCAACATGTACAGTTATACCTCTGTATTGTACTCCTTCCACAGGAATATTGCACAAAATTTTCAATGCTATTCTCCAATTTTTGTGCAATATTTTCACATTTAAAAGTGTTCATGGGCAGCACAGATTAAATTCAGGAAGGGGACAGCGGACAAAACTCCCTCTCTCATTCTCAGAATTCAGAAACGCCCCTCCGCAAAGATTTTCTTCGCAAAGGGGCGTTTCATGCTCTCTGTATTATACTGTATCTTCTGATCCTGCAGTTTTTTATCTTCTGCTGACGGGCTGACCGCTCATCAGAATCTCTTGATCTTCCTTGTCGTCGTCTTCTCGAACTCCGTATCCCGGACGATCAGGCTGTAGATCTTCTTCTGGGGAGCTGCAGTGCGGTTGTACTCATCGATGACCTCCTGCAGCTTTGCCCGCACATCCTTGATCCTTTTCTTCTTCACGTAATCCTGATCCGGATAGATCTCCGCCTCGATCACACCGTTATTCTCACGGACGAGCACCTCTCCTACAAGTCGGTTCGTGCTCAGGGCATTCTCCAGTTCCTCGGGGGAGACATTCTCGCCGTTCTTCGTGATGATCAGATTCTTCTTGCGCCCGGTAAGATAGACAAAGCCGTCTTCGTCCACATAACCCAGATCTCCGGTCTTAAGCCAGCCGTCCTCCAGGGTCTCCGCCGTCTCTTCCGGCATCTTATAGTATCCCTGCATGACGCTGCTGCCCTTTACCCACAGCTCACCGTCCACTGTCTTTGCCTCACAGTTTGGCAGAAGCTGGCCCACTGCATCCTTCCGGATATTCCATGCCTGGGAGACGCTGATGACCGGAGCACATTCTGTCATGCCGTATCCCTGCTGGATCGTGATATCATATTTCTGAAACAGATCGATATAGGACGGATCCAGGTAAGCGCCGCCGCTGCAGATCGTATGGAACTGCTTTCCGAACACCTGGTTCTTCACGATCTTCGCCGGAAGAAGGGAAGCTTCTTCCAGCTTCTTCGCCATGGTCTCGATCATCAGCGGGACCATCAGGATCATCTCCGGCTTGAAGAGCTTGATATTCTTCGCCACACGCATCAGAGAATCATTGATACAGATCACAGCGCCCAGGGACACGCCTTTTAAAACATCCATGCTCAGGCAGTATGCGTGATGGATCGGGAGCACTGTCATGATCACAATGCGCTCCGGGATCTTCATATCCAGGCAGGTCGCATTCTCCGCCACATTTCTGTGCGTCAGCATGACGCCCTTGCTCTTTCCGGTAGTTCCTGATGTAAACATGATCGTACAGAGCTGGTCCGGCTCCGGCGCATAGTCAAAGCTTCCCCTGTGCTCTTCCAGGAGTTTCCAGAAAGAATAGGCATGGTCGTCATGCGACTCCTGCTGCATGGAGATCATGATCTTCAGCTGCGGGCAGCGTTCCTTCGCGATCGCCGCCACATCCTTTCTCACCTCGTCATAGACGAGCACCGTGGAATCAGAACGGGCGATCAGATCGCACACGTCTTCCGCCGGGAGGTTCACATCCAGAGGCACGATGACGCTCCCGCTGTCGACTGTGCCAAAGTAGGTCACAAGCCACGCATAGGAGGTCATCCCGATAACGGCGATATGCTTCCCCTGCTCCCCCATGTCTCTGAGCACACTGGAAAAGCTTTCGCTGTCCTCTCTTAACTGTGTATAGGTCTTTGACTCAACTTCATTCTTACTTATTTTATAACGGATTGCATCCTCCGGGCCGTATTTTTTCTCTGTGCCCGTCAGGATATCACGTACGGTACTGCAAAGCATCTCTCTCCCATATCCTTTCCTCCGCTCCGGCGCGGACATAAAGAGACAGACCACTCCGGCCTGTCTCTGCCTTCTGTTCCTGTTCTTATGATTCAGCCGTCAGCTTCTCAAGATAATCGACAGCTTCCTGCACTGTGCGGATATTTACCGCCTCTGTCTGCTCGACCTCCACGTCGAACTCGTCCTCGATCTCTCCGAGCATGCTCATGAAGTCAAAGGATGTAAATCCAAGATCTTCCATAAAGCGGGACTCCGGACGGATGTCCTCCGGCTCAACCTCCACATAGTTACAGATAATGTCAACTAATTTTTCAAACATGATCGTTCTCCTTTTTGCTCCTTATTTCTCTATCTGAATTTCCTGCTTGTACTGTTTTCCTCCGCGGTCCGGGATCTCATCCTTAAACCAGCTTAATGATCTCGCCGATCGTCAGGTCCGGATTCTCCGCGCCTTTGAACATGATCTTGCAGAGATAATAGTACAGGTACTCAAGCTCTTCTTTGGATACCGCCTTGATCTGGTGTTCGAAGTTGAAGTCCAGTCCGTTGTCCTCCGGGCGGTGCATCACAGTCAGATACATTCCCTGCGGGCAGATGCCGTTAGGATACCATTTTGTCTTGTAACGGATATCGCCCAGCTGATCCAGACCCTTTTCCTTCAATGTGAGCGGCTGGTATGTCAGCGAGATGGGCTCATATCCGAGTCCCGGGTTCGGCTGCGGATATGTCTTTGCGCGGTATGCAAAATAGGCGGTCGGATCATAGTTCGCGTGACGGAAGTACTCGTTCTGTTTGTCGCGGATCGCATAGACTCCGTCGATGAACTTCATATCCTGCGGAAAGATCGTGCGGAACGGGAAGGAATGGATCCTTGTACCGCCGGACTTCTTTTCTTTCAGCGTCGCGCGCCGTGCGATCGTAGTGGTCAGAGACACATCGTCAAACCCGTTCATTTTCTGATAATAGGTGCGGAGCCCCATGAGGAGCAGACACGCCAGCGACACATGGTACTTCTCACAGAAATCCATCAGGCGCTTTGTCGGTTCTGCCTCAAGGTGGAAAATGTCGAGCGCGGACTTCGTGTCGTCTGTTACGCAGAATGCAGATCTCAGTTCCGGGTTCTTGAACATCTCGCGCATGGACTGAAGTTTCTCTGTTCCGTGAAGGTCATTGTAGATCGGCTCGCTCTTCTCAATCTCTTTCTGAAAGTACTCGATATCTCTCAGCTGTGCCTTACTTCCCGCCTCGTAGGCAAGATCGCGCTGGATCTGTTCAATGTAGGATGCCATGTCCTTCGGATATGGAACACCTTCGTATTTCGCATTGCAGTACAGCTCGATAATGTCCTTCAGGAAACAGATCAATGACTGTGCGTCCACGATCATATGATTTCCAAGAAAATACACTCCGTTGAATCCGTCGGGCATCTTGATCATGACGATCCTTGTCAGAGGCGCATCAAACATCTTGAAGGGCACCGCCGTCCATTTCTGCATCTCGGCCTCTGCCTCTTCGATCGTCCCGTTCGAGAAATCGACGAACTCTATGTCCTTCTCTTCCGGATCCATCACATACTGATACCAGGTTCCTTCCTTGTCTTTTGCGAAACGGACACGCATCCCCTCGCTTCTCGCATATGCCTCGTTGATGGATTTCTTCAGCTGATCCCAGTCGAGCTCTACCTCGATGGTCAGGCTTGTCCCGATGTTCAGCACCGCCATATTCGGGCAGTGGGGTGCGTAGTAAAGGTGAAACTTCTGTGCTACTGTCAGCGGATACACTTTGTGTCCTTTTCTTGTCCTCATCATTTCATTATTCCTCCGATAAATGAATCCAGGGCCTTTTCGTATGCTTCGGTGTCTTTGTAGTAGCTCTCACCGTGGCCCGCCTCTTTTACGATCAGCTTCGTCTTTGGCGAAGCGCAGTTCTTATAGATCTCCTCGCACATCCAGCAGGGAACGAATACATCCTTCGCCCCGTGGATGAAAAGGATCGGCACCCTGGCCTTTCTCACTTCTCTCGCAGCATTGCATTCATCGAGGCCATAGCCTGCATTTCTCTTATTCAGCTTATCCGCGATCTGGATCATCGGGAATGCCGGCAGATGATACATACTGTGGAGCACATGAGTAAACACATCCTTGGCTGATGTGAAGGCGCAGTCGGAAACGATTCCTTTCACCTGAGGCGGCAGCTTCAGGCCGCTCATCATGCAGACCGTGGCACCTCCCATGGAGTTGCCGTGAAGGAGGATCTGAGCGTCGTCCCCCATCTTTCCGACCAGCCATTTTATCCACTCCATGCCGTCCAGACGGTCCATGGTGCCGAAACCGATATAGGTTCCCTCGCTCTCTCCGTGTGCCCGCTCATCAATCAGGAGCATACGGAACCCATGGTTCAGATAATAATAGGAAAGACTTCCGTAATCATTGATCCCCTGGCTTGTATAGCCGTGGAAACAGATGACCGCCTTATCTCCGCCGTCTCCCTCGAAATATGTACCATGGAGCTTCAGTCCGTCATGGGAGGTGATCCACACATCCTCGTGGGGCTGCTCCATCATCCAGTCATGCCGTTCATGCATGATCGGGAAATAGCTTTCCCAGTCCACGCCGGACATCTTCATCGTCCGTTCTGTCTTCGCGTTATACCGCATCATGGTCCTTCTGTAGAAATATGCGGTCCCGCCGGCTTCCGCCGCCGTGAGCACGCCCAGAAGCGCCGCTGCTCCTTTCAGTAATCTGCCCATTTTTCTTCACCTGCTTTTCTTGAATGTCCTATTTGCTTTTCTTCCCTTTTTTCTTCTTGCTGTTAATCAGGTCCTTCAGCTTTAATGCCTTGTCGATATTTCCTTCCACCTTCAGTCTCCCGAGCGTCACTGCAAGGATCGGGTCTGTCCTGCCTTCCGCGATCTTGAACAGTGTCTCTGCAGAGCAGGTGAACATGGCGTCGCGGTCAAAGTACTCATACGGCTCGACATAGAGCTGTCCGTCCTTCACCTCTGCGTAGAAGATTCCTTCTGCCTCGCCCGTGATATTGAACTGATAGGCAAGATGCTCGTGAATATCGCTCACATCGGCATCCATCAGCATTCCCTTTACCTTCGAAAACATGTCCGCGTATGTCATAATATCCTCCTTTTCGACCGATCACAGCCATTTTCGACCGTTGGTCATTTCTTTTCTCTTGTTAGATTACCATCTTTCCGACCGCTGGTCAACCGGCGTTCACGTCAAAATAAGATGAAAAATCTTTTTCTTTTTTGTGTAGTATTCTAGCTGGCTGTTCCGGCTTTGATGTGCTATACTTTGAACTGATTCTTATTGTTACTATCAGATGCTCCCGCGTCTGATCAGGCTCCGGTTCTTCCGCCGGCAGCATTTGGGAAAGGACGACATACAATGGCAAATCAATTAAAATACGACCGCATCCTGGACGCCCTGCAGGAACTGCTGGAAAACCAGAAGCTTCAGACCATCTCTGTCAGCGAGATCGCTCATACCGCAGGGATAGGAAAAGGAAGCATCTATTATTACTTTCCGTCCAAAGATGCGATCTTCGAAGCGCTGGTAGAGCGAAGCTATGAGAAACCGCTCCGGACAGCCAAAGCACTTTCTTCCCAGACTGAGATCTCACCTTTTACGAGGATGGCTATGATCTTTCAGGCATGCCGCAATTCTTCCGCCGAGTTCGTAAGATCAGGGGACAGCGAAGGCACCGGCGCACAGGAGAAGGCTTTCATCCACCAGAAATATATCAACCACATTATCACAGAGCTCAAACCGGTGCTCGCTGAGATCATACGGCAGGGCATCGCCGCCGGAGATATCCGCTTCGACGACCCCGAAGCTCTCGCGGAGATCGTACTGATCGTGCTTACCGTGAAGACGGACGATACCCTGGTGCCTTCCACCCGTGAGCAGAGCGAACGCACTATCCGAGCACTGATCTCACTGCTTGAAAAAGGTACGGAGAACCCGCCGGGATCATTGAATTTTCTTATGAGTTAGAGAAGCTCTATTGACAGAAAACTTTTTTTGTGCTAGGTTTCTACTATAAATGAGAAGTCCTGTCTTTTCCCGGCAGGATGATCTGAAATGTAATTCAACAATGCAGTTTTATATGGCGAATAAATGAGATTTATTCGCTATGTTTTTACCAACAGTTTAGCACTCAATACATTTGAGTGCTGATAAGATAAGGGGGCTTATTTATGGTAATAAGACCAGTTTACAACATCCTTCTCCTGCCGGATGTTTCCTACTATTTTAAGAAAGAGTTTTTCTCCGGCTTCGGCGGTGAGTCCATCGAGGCAGGTTCTGATATCCTTTTCATTTTCCTGAAAAACGAGAAGGAAAGTGGATTTACGCCGGAGGACTTCTATCCGATCGGGCTTTCCGCGCGGGCAGAAGGATTCGGAGACGAAGACGCGGTCTCAGTGCGCACGCTGAACCGGGTCGACCTGTCCGACCTCGAGATCACGGACAGCCGGATCACGGTGTCCGCTTCCATCCGCCCGGACACGGAAGACATGACCGAGGAGGAGGCTAAGCAGCAGTTTGCCGAGCTCCGCGCAGCTCTTCTCCGGTTTGTGCAGGGATATCAGTGGGGACTCTGGGCAAGAAGTTTCATCCTGCAGCGGAAGAACATCAATGATCTTGCGTGCGCGCTGGCAGATTATCTGAATCTGACCGCAGACGAGAAATACGGAATCCTGGCAGCTGACTCCCTCCGTGGAAGATACAGTCTGATCATCGGTGCCATCAGCGAGTTCATTGAAGTCGCCAAGGTTTCAGAAGAGGCGCAGAACGCACAGAAGGGAGACCAGGAACAGCTTTACCGGGAGGCAGCCATCAAGAAACAGATCGACTATCTGCAGAAAGAACTGGACGACATGCACCCGGAAAACGTGTCAGACATAAGAAAATTCGAAAAGAAGATCGAATCTTCCGGAATGAACACGGAAGCGCGCCGTGAGGCCGAAAAAGTACTCAACCGAATGCGCCAGGAAGGAAAAGAAAGCCATGAGTACGGTCTTCTGTACGATTATCTGGACTTTGTTACCAGCCTGTCCTGGAAGGCTCCGGAAGTAAAACCCATCGATCTGGACAAGGCGGAAGCAGTTCTGGATGAAGACCACTACGGGCTCAGGAAAGTCAAGGAGCGCATCATCCAGCAGCTCGCTGTCATGGCTCTGAACAAGAAGCAGTACGGCTCCATCCTGCTCTTTGTGGGCGCGCCCGGCACGGGCAAGACAAGTATCGGACAGAGCATTGCCCGCGCGCTGGGCCGTGAATATGTCCGCATCAGTCTGGGAGGCATCCGCGACGAAGCGGAGATCCGCGGCCACCGCAGGACCTATATCGGCGCCATGCCGGGGCGGATCATGGAGGGAATGAAGCGCAGCGGCGCCTCCAACCCGGTCATGGTGCTGGATGAGGTGGACAAGCTGGCCAAGGACTATGGCGGAGATCCGGCAAGCGCACTCCTGGAAGTACTGGATCCGGAGCAGAACAATACATTTACAGACCACTATATGAACGTTCCCTATGATCTGTCCAACGTGCTCTTCGTCTGCACCGCAAACACTGCGGACACGATCCCGGAACCTCTCCTGAACCGGATGGAAGTCATCTCTTTCCCCGGCTACACCGCTGTAGAGAAGTTTCATATCGCCCGGAAGCATCTGCTCCCCAAGGCTCAGAAAGCGATGGGCATCACGCCGAAGATGCTGAAGCTGACGGACGGCGCCATCCGGCGCATGATCGACGAGTATACAATGGAATCCGGCGTCCGCGATCTCAAGAAGCTGATCGATACGCTCTGCCGGACAGCCGCGGTAAGGCTCGTAAAAAACGAGGGCAGTTCCATCACTGTCACAAAGAGCAGCCTGCCCGACTATCTCGGGAAAAAACAGATGCACCATGAGCGAAAGCTGACAGAGAAGATTCCCGGCGTGGTTACCGGCCTTGCCTGGACACGGGCAGGCGGCGAGATCCTTTTTATCGAAAGCCGTCTCACCGCCGGAAAAGGGAACCTGCTGATCACAGGGCAGCTGGGCGATGTGATGAAAGAATCCGTCCAGATCGCACTGAGCCTCGTAAAATCGCTCTACCCGAAAGAGAGCAGAGTATTTGAGGACCACGATCTTCACATCCATGTTCCGGCAGGCGCCGTTCCGAAGGACGGACCTTCGGCGGGGATCACGCTCACCACGGCTCTGGCTTCTCTCATCACGGGAAAAGCAGTCGATACGGACTGCGCCATGACAGGGGAAGTCTCTCTCCGAGGCGGCATCCTGCCGATCGGCGGACTTCCGGAGAAGCTTATGGCCGCGCAGCGGGCAGGGATCACAAAAGTCTTTATTCCCGCAGAGAACGTGGATGATCTGGAAGACGTCGCGGAAGAAGTAAAAAGCAGGCTGGAGATCATCCCCGTAAAGAAAGTCACCGACGTGCTTGGGAAGCTTTTAAAATAGACCTTCTGTCTTCAAAGATTTTAGTTCTTCAAAGAAAAGGGGAAGGCGCCACGGCAGAAAATATCTGTCCCGGCGCCTTCCCTTTCTTCAGTTCTCTGTATCCTGCTCCACATCTTCTCCAAGATAGAATACCCGGAAGAACATCTCCAGAGACTCAAACAGCTCCCGCTTGGTCTTCTGCAGTTCTCTGATCTTCAGAACACTCCCGATCTCATCAAAGAAGAAGTCATTTTCTTCATGGTCAACCTTTAATTCGAGATTGCCTTCCTCGTCAAACACGAGCATCAGGATACCGCCCACATCCTCTGTGTACAGTACGCACATGATCTTAAGCTCCTCTTTGACATTCTCCGGAAGCGCATCGAACTCCGGGTTGAGATAAAATTTCTGTTCATAGGCATTCGCCGCACATAATACGATTTCTTCGTTCATATAACTCCTTTCAGACATATCCGTACACTCCGCGCACAGATACCTCTCCTGCGCAGATATTCTCTACTGTTCCGTCCTCCCGGCGCACGATCAGCTCCCCTGTTTTTGTGATTCCTTCCGCATGCGCCTGATAGGATTCCCGCACACCGATGACCCGCACCTCTCTGTCTCTGTTTACAAGCATTGAACTGTACTTTTCCATCAGGCCTGAAAGGTCCTGCGTCTTCATGAAAATATCGTAGTTCGCTTCTAACCGTTCCATCACAGCCGCAATGACCGGCGCCCGCTTCACCGCATGGCCGCACTCCAGCCGGAGAGACGTGGCGGTCTGACTGATCGCCTCCGGGAACTCCGTCATATTCACATTGATACCGACTCCCACAGTGACATGGTTGATATAATCGATCTGGGAGCTCATCTCCGTGAGGATCCCGACAAGCTTTTTCCCGTTTATGATAATATCATTCGGCCACTTGATCTGCACCTGAGGAATCTCTCCGGACACCTCTTGTTCCAGACAGCCCCTGATCCCTTCTGCTGCACTGCACGCCATGACAAGCGTAAGCATAGCCGCCTTATCAGGGGGAATCTCCGGACGGAGGAGGACAGACATATAGATACTGCTGCCCGCCGGCGACTCCCAGGATCTGCCGCGCCGGCCTCTCCCCGCGGTCTGTCTGTCCGCCACAGCCAGCGTGCCGTGGGGCGCGCCCTCATCGCCGAGCTGCCTGATCCGCAGATTGGTCGAGTCCGTCACGTCATAATAGACAATATTTTTCCCCGCCCAGCGGGTTTCCATGAGACTCTCCAGCTCTTCCTTCGTCATCACATCCGGGCCGTCCACAATACGGTATCCCCTGTTCCGCACAGCTTCCACCCGGTATCCTTCCTCCTGGAGCCGGCGGATAGTCTTCCACACGGCAGTCCTGGAGACGCCGGTCATCTCGCTGATCTGCTGTCCGGAGACATAACCGTCTGTCCCGCGGAGCAGTTTCAATATCTCTGTCTTCATCTGTGATCTCCTTACCATTGATACACACAATTCATTATACATGAAAATCTCAGATTCTCAACTTGTCTTTTCCAAAATCCCTGTTCGCTTCCTTGAAGACAGGATTCTGAAATGTTATAATCTATAAACCGTATTTATTATTTGTCATTCTATTTTTATATCATAAAAGGAGCATCCATATGAACACAATTCAACTGCAGTGCTTTGTCGCCGTTGCAGAGCATCTCAATTTTTCACGCGCGTCTGAAGATCTGAAGATGACGCAGCCCGCGGTCAGCCATCAGATCCGCTCCCTGGAAGACGAGCTGGAAGTAAAGCTTTTTAACCGCACAAGCAAAAGCGTGGCTCTGACCCAGGAGGGTATCCTGTTCCTGGCAGACGCACAGCTGATCCTCAAGACAGCCCTATCCGCAAAAGAAAGGCTTGGAAGGCATGAACATTTTGTATCTTTTGAGATCGGATGCCATAATCAGGCAGAACTGAACCTGCTTCCGCCGATACTCCGGCAGCTGTCTGAGGACTTTCCCCTGATGCGCCCTTCCATTCACCTTGTCCCCTTCCCCTCTCTGTTCGGCCAAGTGGAAAACAAACAGATCCATGCCGCCTTCGGCACGAAGGAAGATCAGAAGAATACTGCGCTCTGCTTCAGGGAACTCTGTTCCGCATCCATCGCATGCATCTGCTCGCCGTCTCATCCGCTCGCACAGTATAAGACGCTCACAACGCAGCAGCTGTCCGGCAGCATTATCGCCTGTTCACCGCGTCAGATCTCCGATTCAATCTTCAGACTGCAGAATATGCTCCTGGTGAACCTATCCCCGGCACAGCGCTACTTTACCGAGAGTCTGGAGAGCGCTCTGACCATAGTAAAAGCACAGCTTGGATATACCTTATATCCGGATATCGTCCCGGCAAGAGATCCGGATCTGTGCTATATTCCCGTCACAGATATGCCGCGGCTTCCGTTCGGCGTGTATTACCGGTATAACGATACCCACCCTATACTAAAACGTTTTCTCACACTTTGCCGGCAAAGTGACTTCGCCGCTGATTCTTTGATCCGTCAGGAAAGGAGGAGCTCATGATGAAGACAGAACAATCTGCTGATTTTATTCTCGCCGATTCCATTTTATCCGGCGCAGTGACCGAGACCCGCACTGCAGGGTATTCTTTCGCTCATCATCTCCACTCGTCCATCGAGATCTACCGCATCCTGTCCGGCGAGTGCTGTATGACCGTGGGCTCCGTGACCATTCAGTGCAGACGCGGGGATTTCATTTTGATCCTCCCGAATGTACTGCACTCCTTTTATTTAAACAGCGACTCTGACTGTACCTTTATCCATATTCACTTTGACCCCGCGATGTTCTCCCATATTATACTCGAAGACAACGGCGTATGTCCTACTTCGCTTATTCATGCCCTGCTGTTTTCTTCCCGCTTTTATTACCGCATCCCCGCTGATTCCGTACTGGACTGCACACTGAACAAGCTCCTCGAGCTGCAGTCGGCACATTCCGAACACTTTGCCAATGCGGAGATCAATATACTTTTGATCAGTATGATGCTGCATCTTCTGAACCAGAACTCCGCGGATCAGCTGACTTTTTCTTCCCACCAAAACAGCTATGTCGCCTACACCCTGAATTATATTGAAAAGAAGTATATGACTAAGATCAGGCAGACGGACATCGCCTCGCAGCTTCAGATCTCCGTTCGTTATCTCAGCCGGCTGTTCAAAGATTATATGGGCATCCCGCTCTCTTCCTATATTAACATCTATCGGATCAACCGTTCGATCGAGCTTATGCAGGAAACAGACCTTACGCTTACCGAAATTGCCCTGGCCGTCGGGTTTTCTAACGCCCAGCACTATTCTAAAACATTCATAAACATTATCAATGAACCGCCTTCTCAATATCGAAAACGGCTTTTAAAATAATCTTCCGCATTGCAAGCAAAAAAGATGGACCATACTCCATACGGAGTATGAGTCCATCTTTTCTGCACGCTGTCTGTTTTCCTCAAACAGACACTGCATCCTGCTTTTTTATCTTTATGTCAGCTTCTTTTTCTCTTAGCGAGAACCGCGGCTGCTGCTGCCAGCATCATAGCTGCTGCAGATCCTGCGATCGGCAGTACGCTGTCGCCGGTCTTTACTGCTTTGCTTCCTGATGCAGCTGCTGTCGTCTTATTTCCGCTGTTTCCACTGTTCTGGCTGCTGGTCTTGTCCGCTGCTGCGATCTGCTGTCCGCTGCCGCTGTCTGCGCTTCCATTGTCGGAGCTTCCGGTGTTTCCGCCTGCGCTGCTGTCCGGAGCTGACGGTTCGGAAGGTGTCTCATCCGCACTGCCTGTGGAAGCAGTAAGCTGATCTATAGCCGCCTTAAGCCCTGTCTCAGCCGCGCTCACTTCCTCCTCCGTTGCCTGATCGTCTTCAAGTACACTCAGCGCCATTGTCAGAGCACTGTTGAACGCTGCGACCGCTTCTTCAGAAGCGCCCTCTGTATTCAGTTCATTCGCATCAGCGATCAGAGCCTCAAGAGCATCCTTGCTCGGCTTCAGGCGAAGTTCACCCATCGCCTTCAGCAGTGCTTTCCATGCCTGATCGATCTCATCCTGCTCTGCGAGCTCTTCCTCCAGAACAGCTTCACCCGCTGCCAGAGCATCCTTGAACGCCTGCTGTCCGTCATCCAGATACTTGCTCAGATCCAGAGTCTTCGCATAATCGACAACCTTCTGGAGGTCTGTCATATCTCCGGACTTGAACGACATATACTGCATGATCTCGATGAGATCCGCCCAGCTCTGGTCTACCATCGCCTGTGTCACAGACTGGTCTCCCGCCTGTACTCTTTCGAGAATATCCTGGGCCGCTGCTTTTCTTTCATTGAAGATATTTACAACAGACTCAATAACGCCTTCTGTATCTACTGTCTCGGAAAGCTCTAACGCATACTCAAGAACCGCTGTAGAAATCTCTCCTGCCAGTTTCAGTCCGTCGATCGCTGACTGAAGTGCTGCTGCCGCGTTGTCCACTTCTTCCTGTGATGCCGCAGCATCCGCGAACACTTCTTTTGCCGCGTCATATGCTGTCTGGAATACTTCTGCTGTCTCAGGAGTATAATTGCTGATCTTTGCCGCATACTCTTCAGCTGCCGCAAGCACCTCTTCAAGCGCGCTCTTGTCAGCAGATTTTACAACAAGCTGATCCTTTGCACTGTTCAGCGCTGCCAGAGCTTCGTCAACCGCATCCTGGTCTGCATCCGCATCAGCAAGGACTTCCTCTGCCGCTGCGATCGCAGCCTCCATCGCCGCTTTGCTCTCATCTGTATAGATGCTCAGGTCCATCTCAGCTGCTTCATCATAAGCCGCCTGAAGCTCGCTCTTATCAACCTCCGGCGCTGTCTCAACCAGTCTGATCTCAAACTTATCGATCTGCGGACCCTTTCCACTATCCGGAGCTGTGACAACAAGTGTTCCCGCTCCTGCCTGTGTTACTGTAATATTGAAGGTCAGAGTATCTGTCTGCTGGTTTGCGTTCTTCACTGTCTGAATATCAGAAACGATAACGCCTTCCGGTTCGGACATAAGCTGAACCTTATTTATAGGAGAACCGCTTCTGTAGGTCATCGTCACTTCATAAGTGCCGGCCACGTCTGCTCTGTATGCATACTTGATATAATCATTTTTTGCGAGACAGTTCACGAACCTGCCTCCGCTTGCCCAGTTGGCGCTGGCGATTGCCATAGGCCAGTTCGGGTCGGATTCACCGTCATTGCTGTTGATCAGCTCTGTCGCGTACTCCGCCTCGAAGGACACGGTCTCATCCGGCGTACTCGGGAATACAAGCGGATTTTCTTCTGAGTACTCTGCATCTACATAAGTGATCTCCGGAGTAATATGTACGCTTCCCTTGCTCGGCTGCCCTTCATTAGAAGCCTGTACAAGGATCCAGTCTCCCTTCTCAACCCAGATATTATTCACATCCGGGAAGTCACCCTTTACATTGCTGTCTGTCAGTTTACAGCTCTGCACTTCTTCTCCGTTGACAAGCAGTGTAATGATAACACTTCCGCCGGAATTTCCAGCCTGTCTCAAATATGGCTCATCATCCTTGATGCTGAAGTTTACCATACCCGTCTTCGGAGCACGGAAAGCCATCGCCGTCGCCTCTGCGGTAGTTGTCTTGATCGGTGTAGAAATCAGTCCGTGTACATCGTCTCCATATCCTGAAGTTGTTCCCTGCGGAGCATCGACACCAGGACCATAGTAGGTGTCAAGCTGCCAGTTCGGCCATCCGCTTGAGTCTACTTCTGTCATATTCTGCCACTCACCGTCGATCTTTGCCTGTGCGAACCACACATTGCCCTGCTGTCCGTGAACATAATCCTTTGCCCACTGATAGTCGTTCTTCACTGCGATCGTATAGTCATTGGCTGTTCCGTTCTCAGCTGTGATCCTAAGAGTCATTCCCTCTGCCACTGCACCGTCTGCAACTTCTTCCTCACCGTTCCATACGGATACAGAAGCTGTCTCATGAACCTCGACACCGTCCTTCAGTTCTTCTACCGTTGCCGGATTATTCTCTGTAGACGGTACATAGATCGTCTTATCGGATACCATAAATACGGAAGATTTCAGCTCGTTGTCTGTGTTCTCAACGATCGTGTATGTCAGGCTGTCTTCGCCGTACGTAAGCACAACCTTCATTCCGCCCGCCACGATATCTGCATCATCAAGCTCGTTTCCTTCGCTGTCTGTGACGATAAGGGTAACTGCAGAATCATAGATCAGATTTTCTTTCAGTTCGGCTGCCGTCGTGTTCTTCGGAAGCGCGGAAATCTCCAATGCAGATGCATTGACTCTGTATACATTTGAGCGCACTGCCAGAGATACCAAATCACTTTCTGCCGCACCGATCTCCGGAACTGCCGTAAGCTCGTGTCCGAAGAAATCATGCTCAAGCTCAAAACCATTCTGGTCTGTGATCACCTTTCCTGCATTAAGTGCCGGAGAATTTTCTGCCAGCTTATATCCGTCAAATACAGTCTCTTCGTTCGGATCGTCATGAAGCCTTGCTTTACCATCCTCAGCCGCCTGTACCGGACCGGATCCCGCATCAACAAGAACAGGAGTTCCGGCATCCACCTTAACCGCGTTTTCATCATTCGGATAGGTGCTTACATTGTAGTACAGATTGTTGTCATAAACCTTGTTTCCGCTCGGATTCCAGTTTGTCGCTGCAACAGGAGTGTCTCCCGCGAAATAGAAGATGTTGTTCTCAATCGTCATCGGCCCATTGTTGGAATGCATGGTGCTCCAGATTGAAGTAAGACCTTCTTTAATATAGAACGTGTTGTTATATACATGGCAGTTTCCGGTGTTGCCCGCCGGATCGAGAGGTCCCATATCTTCATTCTGGCTGATGTTGTAGCGGAAAGTATTGTTGATCGATTCAACGCCGCAGAACATAACCGTGCTTGCCGTATTGCCATGGCTGTAATTGTACTGATAGTTTGTGCCATCGCCGTAATCCGCATCCCACGGCTGTCCGTCGCCGTTTCCGTTTGATGCGTTCATCGTGTTGAAGCACTCGTTATACTGGAAAACTGCGTCCTTACATTTCCACGGCCAGATTCCCGCTGCCACACGCTGATTTCCGACAGCCAGGTAATTTCCTGTCCATTCGCCAGTCGTCGGGTCGAGCTGCGGCTGCTGCTTGGAATAATCTGTCGTGTTGATCTGTTTTGCAGCATTCTGGGACACATTGTACTGCACGACCGGTCTGTCCAAATACATGGTTGTAATAGCATCTCCGCCTGAATTTGCCACATAATTGTTCTCGATCACAACGTTGGATGATCCGTATTTTTCCATAGTATCATCGCTGAGCGCCGCTGTCTTGAACTGTCCCCACTGATACGTATAACCGACTGCGATGCCCCAGCGGTTTACCGTATCAAGATAGCAGTTGCGAATCTGTACATCATTATATCTCGCAACTCCTGTCTCACCTTCATTTTCCGGAGTTTCTACGATAAAATAGATTCCTCCGTTCGCCATATGCTTGTTGTAAACATTTCCCGTCACATCATGGATATACAGGTCATCCAGAACGATGTGGTCTACCGTCCCCTTGTCCTTTGCCACGCCTGCGACTCCGGTCCTGTCCATTGCAAACGCATCATTGTATTCCTTATCCTTTTCCGTATCTGTCGCAGAAGCACGGTCATTCGTGATCTCAAGTCCGCTGATCTCGATGTACTCTACATCCATAAGCAGGATAGAGGAGGAGACGGTGCCTTTCCACTTATGGTTCGTATTGTCCAGGTGGCCTCCGTAATTCTGATACCACTGACCATGTCCGTTGGTATTAATCTGCGGTCTGTCCCCCTCTCCATAAGTAGACACGATAATAGGTGCCTCTTCGCTTCCGCTGCCCTTGATATGAAGCGCCTGGTCTTCAAATACAGATCCTTTTTCAAGAAGTACCTCGTCTCCCGGCTGAAGCGTGATCTCATTGATCTTGTCCAGCGTCGCAAAAGCCTTGTCCTCAGAGAGACCGTCGTTGCTGTCGTCTCCGTCGATGGAGCTGACATAATAGGTCGTCCCCAGCTCTTCTGCTTCCGCCGTGTAAGCCGGAATCATCGATGCGCCTGATGTAACAACAAGCGCAAGCGCAAGCAGCCCGCTTAACACTTTCTTTTTCATACTCTTTCTCCTTTCTTATTTTGATATATTCTTCAAAGTGAACCGGAGCACGGCATCTCTGTCTCCGTCCACTTGAGAATCTTGTTCTTTCTGCGCGATGATCTCATCATACTTTTGCTCGCGCAGCTCCCTCTCTACAGCAATTCGAGCCGTTTCCAGATCGGCATTTTCTTCACTCTCATCGAAAATCCATTCCCGGCTCTCATAATGCTCCTGAATCTCTTCCTCCGTAAGATCCATGCCTTCTCTGTCATAGTCGTTGCAGTAAGTCTCCTTCAGCATGCTGATCTCATAGCTGATGTATACATCAAGAGGATACTCTCTCAATCCATATACCACTTCTCCCTTCGCCGTCTTTTCAGCCCGGCTTTCCTGATCCGCTTCCCAGCGCTTTACAGCCGCTTCATAGCTTCCGTCATCAATATCTCCGTACTTTTCCGCCAGGCTGTAGACCGCATGGGTATATTTCAGCCACCCTTCTGCATTTTCCGCAAGGATCTCGTACCCGTAACCGTCCGGATATTCCTTCTCCCAGAAGTCTTCACCATAAGGCGTATCATACTCCTCCTGTATCTCCATCTTCGTATCATACTCTACCGCGTCTACAGCTGCCAGATATTCCTCTTGGCTGACTTCGCTCCCGTTGATGCTCAGATAAAAATCCGAACTTCCCTTCCATAGCAGCCACGTCGCCGTTCCTCCCGCCGCAAGAATGACAGCACCGGCAAAAACAGCCAGAAGATACTTTTTCTTTACGTTTTCCCTTATTTTCATTTTAAATCCGCTTTCATTTTGTACATTTTTTCCTCATGCCTTTGTCTCTCATTATATATTTTTACCAAAGAAATTTCTACCACTTTTCTGCTTATAATCTCATTATATTGGTTAAATTCGGAACAAACAAAACAATATTTCTGCTGCTTCACAATAAAAACACGAAAAAAGCCGCGTCCCGGCTGAATAGGTTCCAGCCAGAACACAGCTCACTGTCATTTTTCAAATCCGGAGTTCTGTCAATCCTTCTTCTCCCACAGCTTATCCGCCGTCGGTTTCCACTGCTCCGCATAAGGCTTGCACCGGTCGCAGAGATCGTCCACACTCTCCGGATCCTGATAATCTGTGTTCACCGCGCCCGTCTCCTTGACGAGCTCTCTGAGCTTCTCCGGGTTCTCCAGCATCGGACAGGGACGGAGATGATTGTCGTTGAACGGCTGGTTGTCGTGATAAGCCTGGAAGATCGGGCTCTTCAGCGCATCCAGCAAAGACACGTCGTGGATGTTCACATTGGAATAATGGATGAACACACACGGTTCCACATCACCTTTTGCGTTGATGTGCAGATACCTCCTTCCGCCTGCGATGCAGCCCCCCACATACTCGCCGTCGTTCTGGAAGTCCATGCCGAAGATCGGCTTCGTCTCGCGGAAATGACGGATGCGGTGATACATCTCCTCTCTCTGCTCCGGGGTCGGGAGCAGATCTGTCACCGCGCCGTGTCCTACCGGCATATAGTGGAAGTACCACACAAACAGGGCTCCGCTCTCGATCATCATATCGTAGAACGCCTCGCTGCTCACATCCTCAAAGTTCTGGCTTGTATAGCATACAGAGATACCGAACGGGAGTTTATTCTCTTTCATCAGTTCCATCGCATGGCGCACTTTGTGATATACGCCGTTTCCGCGCCGTCCGTCGTTGGCCTGCTCAAATCCCTCCAGGCTGATCGCCGGGACAAAATTTTTCACCCGGAGCATTTCCTGACAGAACTCTTCATCGATCATCGTTCCGTTTGTAAATGCAAGGAACTCACAGTCCGGATGCATCTCACAGATCTTGAAGATATCTTTCCTGCGCACCGTGGGCTCTCCGCCGGTGTAGATGTACATGTATGTACCCAGCTCTTTGCCCTGACGAACGATAGAGTCAATGTCCTCCAGACTCAGGTTATACTGATGGCCGTACTCTGCCGCCCAGCATCCGGTGCAGTTCAAGTTGCACGCCGTTGTGGGATCGAGGAGGATCGCCCAGGGGATATTGCAGTTGTTTTCCTTTGCCTTGTCTTCCTGAACGGCACTTCCTTTCAGGCTGGCATTCGTGATAAAGTTTTGAAAGAATGTCCGGCGCACTCCCGGATCGAGCTCATACAGGCGCAGGATCAGCTGATACCAGTTATTCTTATCCGCAATCGCCTTCCGGATTGCATTCCTCTGGCTTGCATACCAGTCCGCCGGCATAAAACGGTCTACGAAATTCATCAATTTCGGAATATTCTCTTCCGGATTCCCCTCCAAATATTTCAAAGCCTGATTGACTGTAAATTCCTGCATTGTTTCTTTAATCGATTTTCCCATTTGTAATTCCGCCTTTCTTTTTTTGTCTTCTGTGAAATCTTATTTCTGATCTACATCATTTATCACCGGGCAGGGCTGCCCTACCCGGAGCTGTTTTTTGAAAATACGGTCATGTATTTAATATCTGCATAAATTCCCCGCCTGTGATCGTCTCCCTCTCATAGAGGTAATCTGCCAGTTCATCCAGCTTCTCCCTGTTGTCCGCAAGGATCTTATCCGCTTTCCTGTGCTGCTTTTTTACCAGCTCTACGACCTGACGGTCGATCTCCGCCTGGGTCTCCGCCGAACAGCTCAGGGAGGTGTCTCCGCCCAGATACTGGTTCGTCACTGTCTCCATGGCTACCATGTCGAAATCTTCACTCATTCCGTACCGGGTGATCATCGCCCTGGCAAGCTTGGTCGCCTGCTCGATGTCATTGGAAGCTCCTGTAGACGCGGAATGAAATACCAGTTCCTCCGCCGCTCTTCCGCCGGTCAGCGTGGCGATCTTGTTCTCCAGCTCTTCCCTGCTCATCAGGTAGTGATTTCCCTCATCCACCTGCATGGTATATCCCAGCGCTCCCGATGTACGGGGCACAATGGTGATCTTCTGCACCGGCGCGGAATTGGACTGCTTCGCCGCCACGAGCGCATGTCCGATCTCGTGATAGGCGACGACCTTCTTCTCCCGGTCCGTAAGGATCGCATTCTTTTTCTGATAGCCGGCGATCACGACCTCGATGCTTTCCTCAAGATCTGCCTGTGTCACGTAGCTCCGGTTTTCCCTTACCGCCCGCAGCGCCGCCTCATTGACGATGTTGGCAAGCTCTGCGCCGGATGCGCCGGACGCCATCCTGGCGATCACCGAGAAGTCCACGTTCTCGGCAAGCTTTACTTTCTTCGCATGGACCTTCAGTATCTCCTCGCGGCCTTTCAGATCCGGCAGCTCCACAGGAACTCTCCGGTCAAACCGTCCCGGTCTCGTAAGCGCCGGATCCAGTGATTCAGGCCGGTTGGTCGCCGCCAGGATGATGACGCCATTGTTCGTCTCGAATCCGTCCATCTCCGTGAGCTGGTTCAGCGTCTGCTCGCGCTCGTCGTTTCCTCCGCCCCGCCCGTCCCTCTTCTGGCCGATGGCATCGATCTCATCGATGAACACGATACACGGAGCCTTTTCCTTTGCCTGCCTGAACAGATCTCTCACCTTGGATGCGCCCATGCCGACGAACATCTCCACGAATTCAGAACCTGACATGGAGAAGAACGGTACATTGGACTCGCCGGCGACCGCTTTGGCCAGCATGGTCTTACCGGTTCCGGGAGGACCTACAAGAAGGATTCCCTTCGGCATGGAAGCTCCGATCTCCCGGTATTTTGACGGATTGTGAAGATAGTCCACGATCTCCGCAAGATTCTCTTTCGCCTCATCCTCGCCCGCCACATCGGAAAACTTGATTCCTTCCGATGACTTCACATAAACTTTGGCACTGCTCTTCCCCATTCCGAAGATCATGGAGTTGGGACCGCCGCCCGCTTTGTTCATAAGCTTTCTGGACATATACTGTCCGATCCCCACAAAGATCAGGATGGGAAGGATCCACGACAGCAGGAACGTAAGGATTGGAGAAGCCTGTTCGATGATCTGACCGGAAAACACTGCTCCGGAATCATACAGCCTCTGGGTCAGATCCGGATCGCTTACCATACCGGTCTTATAGATCTGGTCTTCCTCCTTATTCGTAAAGACGATCTCATTGTCCTCCTGGTTGATATCGACCCGTCCGATATCCTTCTCCTCCGTCATCTGCATAAATGTATCATAGCTGACCTCCCGCACCTGCCTTTCCGCTGCCCACGGCATGAGCAGGAAATTGAACACAAGCAGTACGATAAGAACGATCACATAATAATAGATCAGCGGTTTTCTCGGTTTCTTTACTTCCTGCATTCTTCTGTCTCTCCTTTCTTCTCATCCACTGCGCTTTTTCTGCCGTCCAGAGCTCTCAGCGCAGAGATGAGCGCCTGCTGCACGGACAGCGTGGCAAAGTCCATGGCAAATTCCGCATACAGCATACCCGCCTCTTTCTCATCTTCTTCCGGGCTGCTGTCGTCAGAATGAAGATCCTTTACCAGCTGCTTTTTCATCTCTTCGATCTTCTGCCGGTAGTCCAGCTGCGCCTGCGACAGTTTTGCCACCGCTCCGGACCGGCAGGACTTTACCTTTTCTTTCAGAAGGAGTGTATTTTCTTCAAACTCATCCTCTGCCTTCTGAAGCTCTGAATGAATCTTGTCCCTGCCTCCCTCTTCGCAGACACGGACTCTGCACTGCAGCTTTCCGTACTGCTCTTCCAATTCATATAACTTAAAAGCAAATACGCTTTCATTGATATCCATGAAAATGCGTCCTCCTTTCTTTCAGTTACTGACCTTACATTTTTTATATAGCAGATGCAGTTTCAGATTTCGACTCTCAATTTTTTTGATCTGTCTTTACATTTTTTGAAATTTGTCAGGATGGCTGACAGATTTTCAATTCTGTAAAGACAGAGCCCGCAAATTATAAGTGGCGGTTCATCAGGGTATCGGCTATATTGAAGTTACCGGGAATGATCTCATCAGGATCACCGTGCCGTGCTTCTGTCTGTGTCTGATCCGGTATAAAAAAGAAGAACTGACAGTAAACTGATAACTAAAGGAGAGATGATCTATGAGATGGTTTGATTCAGACTTTGATTATGTACAGGAACTGATCGATACCTGGAATAGAAGAAGGAAGAAAATGCGCACCGCATACTTTATCATGGCGGCGGTGCTCCTCATCGCCGGCGTGCTGACCGCTGTATTCCCCGTGGGCATTTTCGCCGTGATCCAGTATTTCGCCGCACTGGCAGTGATCATCATCGGCATCTATCACTTTGTGGCATTTGCATCCATGACGTACTACTTTAAGGACTACATGCTGCTCCTGTCCGGCATCCTGAATGTGCTGATCGGAGTCATGCTGTTCGTCATGCCGGTCACGCTGACCGTACAGGTGATCACATTCATGCTTGCGTTCCTGCTGATCTTCAGCGGAGCAGAAAAGCTGTCAATGGCATCGCGGCTCAGATATTTCCGCATCCCGCACACCGGTTCCCTGACCTTCAGCGGGATACTCAATATCATACTTGCCGTCATTTTCCTGCTGCTCCCATTCGTATCCGCACTGGCGCTGAACTATATCCTGGCAGCCTATCTGCTGCTCACAGGCGCCGCACTTCTGGTGGAAGCGATCGGAATGCATAAAATAGAAAGATAAACCGCTAAACCGCCGTCAGTAACCGGCGCCGGCTCCCACAGCCCGCGCGGCGGCAGAAAGGAATGTAGACAGAATGGAAATGGATATCGAACAAAGGCCGAAAAAAACAGCGGACAGGATGCAGATCCTCACGACGCTCAACGAGAACTATCTTCCCCGCCTGCAGGTGCTCATCACCTCACTGGGCGTCAATCAGCCGGAGGATCCGGCCGACATCTGGCTCATGCACAGCGGCATTCCCCAGAATGTCCTGGAGCCTGTCAGACGTCAGTGCCGTTCTTACGGCTTCGGCTTCCACCCGGTGGAGATCAGCAGCGGCGCCTTCCTCGGCGCACCTGTGAGCAGCCAGTATCCCCGGGAGATGTATTACCGGCTCCTTGCGGCAGAATTTCTGCCGGAGAGCATGCGCCGCATCCTGTATCTGGATCCGGATATTCTGATCATCAATCCGCTCCGCCCGCTCTGGGAAACAGATCTGAAGGGACATCTCTTTGCAGCGGCCGCCCATACGGGGAAAACCGAGCTGGCAAACAACATCAATCAGTTCCGGCTCGGCACAGATCACAATTATTATAACTCCGGAGTCCTTCTGATCGATCTGGACAGAGCGCGAAAGGAGATCAAAGCGGGGGAGATCTTCCGCTTTGTCGAGGAACACGTCAGGGAACTGCTCCTGCCGGACCAGGATATCCTAAACGCCATGTACGGATACCGCACCCTTGAGCTGGATGACTCGATCTGGAACTATGACGCCCGCAACTACAATAATTATCTGCTGAGGAGCGCAGGCATCTGCGATATGGACTGGGTGATGCAGAACACGGCGGTCCTGCATTTCTGCGGGCGGTCCAAGCCCTGGCAGAAAGGATATATGCACAGATTCGGGATCCTCTATAAGCATTACGAAAGAATCACACAGAGAAACGGGAGCGGATATTGAAATCCCGCTCCCGTTTCTCTGTGTCTTATTTATTCTTCTCTCTTCCCGGGAACATCCGTCCCGTGATGATCTTCTCGATCTGAATGACAAGCTTCTCCTCATTCAGGTTCGGTTTCCCCACATACTGCAGAAGGACGCCGACCATGCCGCTGGCATAAAACTTCAGCATAACCTCCATATCGTCAACGCTTATATCAATATCCTGCACCTTGCTGCGCGCGATCTCCGCAAGGTAGGTGATCACGGCCTCTACCAGCATGCCCTCGATCTGCACCCATCTCCGGGAATAGATCAGTTTCTCCAGTTTATCCTTGTTCTGTCTCACAAAAGAAACGTACGCACTCAGCGCTCCGATGCGGTCCTCCGCCTCAAGGCTTCTCTGCGCCAGCTCCTGGGTCGAGCGTCTGAACGTCCACTCCAGGACATCCATGATATCCTTAAAATGATAGTAAAATGTCTGTCTCGAGATATGGCATTCCCCGATCAGCTTCGTCACCGTGATCTTATCAATTTCCTCTTTATCCAGCAGTTTTACAAAAGTGTCAGCGATCAGCGTCTTCATATCTTCCTTCATATGCCCTATTCTTCCACTCCAAGTGTTGCCATCATGACTGCCTTGATCGTGTGCATCCTGTTCTCCGCCTCGTCAAATACCTTGGACTGCTCCGATTCGAACACCTCGTCCGTCACTTCCATATCCTGAATGCCGAAGCGCTCTCCCATCTCTTTTCCGATCTTCGTCTTCAGGTCGTGGAATGCCGGCAGACAGTGAAGGAAGATCGCATCCTTCTTCGCATTTGCCATGACTTCCTTGGTCACCTTGTACGGAGTCAGCTCGCGGATTCGCTCCTCCCAGACTTCGTCCGGTTCGCCCATGGACACCCACACGTCTGTGTAGATGACGTCCGCATTCTTTGTCCCCGCCTTCACATCGTCAGTCAGGGTGATCGTGGCGCCGGATTCCTTCGCATATTCCTGACACTGCGCCACAAGCTCTGCATTGGGGAAATATTTCTCTGTGGTGCACGCCACAAAATCAAGTCCCAGCTTGGAGCATGCGACCATCAGGGAATTGCCCATATTGTAGCGGGCGTCGCCCATATACACCAGCTTCAGACCTTTCAGCTTCCCGAAGTTCTCCCGGATCGTCAGCATATCCGCCAGCATCTGCGTCGGATGATACTCGTTGGTCAGGCCGTTCCAGACCGGAACGCCGGCATATTTTGCCAGGTCCTCCACGATCTCCTGGCCGAATCCGCGGTACTCGATCCCGTCAAACATCCTTCCAAGCACCCGTGCAGTGTCTTCAATACTCTCCTTCTTGCCGATCTGGGATCCCGTCGGTCCAAGATAGGTAGCGCCCATTCCCATATCATGAGCCGCCACCTCGAACGCGCAGCGGGTCCTCGTACTGTCCTTCTCAAAGATCAGCGCAACGTTTTTCCCTTTATAATGGTCAACCGGAACTCCGTTTTTCTTCTTCTCCTTCACATCAGCCGACAGGTCGATCAGATAAGTGATCTCTTCCGGCGTAAAGTCCTTCAGTGTCAAAAAATTCCTTCCTTTTAAGTTCATCATTCTGTCCCTCTCTATCTTATAAAATATATCCACAAATCCCGGCAGATCTTCCATATCCTCAAAATCTTCCAGCCGCTCATACCTCTCTCTGACAAGCCGTCTCAGCCTGTCCACTGTGTAGATACAGTATTTCGGCACGCGCATCAGCTTTGCCGCCGCTTCCAGCGCAGCCATATACAGTTCCTTGTCCGTATATCCGGGCGCGATCCTGAGTACAAATGCAAGTTCTGCCTTCTCTATCTCCGTGAGATCCCGCATTCTCCGCACATACCACTCGTCTGTGTGTTCCTGGTCGATATAGTATATGATCCCTTCCAGACCATAGAGCATCCTCTTCGCGTCATAGTATCCGATCTTCATGTTCTGACAGCTCCGTTCACGCTCGAACTCGATGATGCTTCCAAGCTTTACCCTGGGACCGATCCTGTACAGCTCACCGTCCTCTGGCATCCGCACCCTCGGCTCTCTTCCCGGACCGTAGATCCGTATCTCGATCAGGTCCGTATACCCCCGCTTTATAAGGACGTCTGCCGGGACATTGTTGACCACTCCTCCGTCGATATAACGCCTGCCGTCCTCCATGGGCTCGTTCTTGAATCCCAGGAGATATGCGCTTGCCAGGAGAAAATCTTCCAGCTTTCCCTCTGGGATCTCCTCTATGCTCAGCTCCAGTTCCTTCAGATCAGTCAGAGAAAAAGTCACGATACAGAATTCTTTCCCGCTGTTCCGGATCTTCTCCTCATCCACATTCTCATGGATCAGCTTCCGCAGGGGACCCACATCCACACCGCCGTCCCGCAGGATTTTCTTCAGTTCCGAGACGATATCCGCAAACTTCTGTTCTCCGCGGAAGAGCTGCTTCATCCACTCGTCATCTACTGACATGATGTGCGAAAACTTCATCTCGCTCCAGATCTTCTCTGCGCGCTCCACTTCATCCATACAGATGAGTGCTCCGTTCAGCGCGCCCACAGAAGTCCCCGCCACAGCGGCGATCTTCACCCCAGCTTCCTTCAGCGCCTTCCACGCGCCGATCTGGTAAGCGCCCCTGGCGCCTCCGCCGTCCAGGACAAGCCCGTATTCTTTTGTCAGATCAAGTAATGGTCTCATAAGCTCCACCCCGTTTTTCAGAACAGATACAAGTTTCCTCTGCTCAAAGATCATGAAGCCTGCATACCGGTTTCCTCCGGCACACTAGCCAGTATACACGCTTGTGCATAAAAATGCAAGTTATTTGCATAAAATTGCATTTCTGGTTGTTACTGTTCACACCGTACTCTGGGATAGAAAACTGCATCGTCCTGCTTGCATGTAAGAGGCAGTTTCCTATCTCAGAGCGCGCGTGGAACTCGTAACCGCCGCCCACATAAGCAGTCTTAGCACGAAGTGCGGAACTGGAGCGCGTCAGCGCGACGAGTGCGCATGCTGGCGGCGGTTAGGTGTGGACTGTTACTTCTATACGAATATAGTCACACTGAAGGTGTCTTCCGTATAACTGACATCCATCTCTCCCCGGTACTTCTGTACGATCTGCCGCACATTCCGCAGGCCGATCCCATGGGAGCTTCTGTCATCCTTATCGGTCTCAAAGTTCCCGTTCTTCTCTGTTATCTTGTTCTCTTTTGAGTTGACGATCTCGCAGCTGAAATGCCCGTTCCTGCAGCGCGCTTTCAGAGAGATCCTACGCTTCTCCCTTTCCCGGATCTTCTCGCACGCCTCCACCGCATTGTCCAGCGTATTAGCAAACAGGGAGCATAGCTCGATATCGTCCAAAGGCAGCGCCTCTTCCAGATCCACCTGATACTCGCAGGAAATTCCTGATCCCTCTGCTTTCTCCATCTTCGCATTGAGTACCGCGTTCACCACAGGATCGGCACAGTAGATCCTTGTCCGGGATGCAAACTCTTGATCCAGGCCATGCAGATACTGCTCAGCCTTCTCATACTCTCCACCCCTCACGAGCATCTCGACCACGCCCAGATGATTCTTCATATCATGGCGCATCCTGCGGACTGTCTCCTGGCTGCTCTCCACCTCCTGATAATAGGATTTCTGATACCTCATGGTCTCAAGTTCCATGTCCGAGCGCACGATCCTCGCCATGTAAGTACACAGGTAACAGCACCCCATGCTGGTGATCAGCGTCGCGATGCACGCCGGCCACGCAAGATAAGAATCGTTCAGAGTACATTTATAGATAATGATGATAATCCCCATAAATGACGAGAGAGAGATCAGGGACAGCACAAGCCACATCCTCTTTGTCAGCATCTGGACTGCCTGAGGCACCCACACCTTTACACACCGGTAGATCAGATACCATACCGGCACCTTGAGAAACCGTGTGAACAGATAGAGTGCGGTCTGTCCGTCCGGCGTCATATTCCCATGAAATGCGTACTGCCAGATCTGCTGTCCTATATCCTGGAACAGGAAGGCAAGCGACATCATTGCCGGATAGACGATGAGCGCTGTCGTGATCTTCATATACCACTCACTCTTATGGAAAAGAATCAGGATCGGCAGGATCACAAACAGGCTTCCCACAGTTCCCGTCACCTCCTCCGGGTATACGATCGCATTGCCTCCCACAAGCAGGCATGCGATCTCCAGTATATGGAAGAAACGGTTCCTGAACCTGAGGGGAACGAACTCCTTCAGTACAAGAAAAACAAGCACGGAATAGGCAGTCAGAGAAATCCAGTCTGCAAGAAAAAATATCACTTTCATTTTTCACTACTCATCTTTCCCATATTATTACAATCTCGCCGCTCACTCCCGCGGTCTACTGCAGCATGTATTTTGCAAAGGCGATGGAGAGCTCCGATTTGCACGACCGGCTGACCGGCAGCTCTTCCCCGTCCACCACCGCTGTATTCTGTCGTACCGCGTCGAGGTATTTCAGATGGACCAGATACCGGTTATGGATCCGTACAAATGTATCCGGGAGCTCCGCCTCCAGGTCGCTGAGTTTCTCATAAAATGTATATTCCCTGTCCGTGGTCACCGCATGCACGGTGCGCCGGTCGCTGGAAAAGTATTTTACCGAGGACAGGGGCACGCGGATGCTCCCTCCCTTCTGTTCGATCACATAATACTTTTCCGCATCTATATCCAGTGCTTCCAGAGCCGTATGGAGGACCGATGCGATCCGCTCCGGCTCATAAGGCTTCAGTATATAGTTCAGCGCCCGCACTTCGTACCCCTGAAACACAAAGTCCGCATACGAAGTGACAAAGATGATCTCCATCTGACGCTTCATCTCCCGCAGCTTTCTCGCCGCTGCGACGCCGTCCATCCCTTTCATCTCAATATCCAGAAAAAGGAGCTGACAGTCTGTCTTCTCCAGGCCCGCGATCAGCTCCTCCCCGCTGGCAAATTCAGTGATATGATAATCGATCCCGCACAGATCCAGCTCCATGCCCAGGATTCTCTTAAGGTCGCTGCGAAAGACCTTCTCGTCGTCGCAGACTGCAAGCTTCAGCATGATGTATTCCTCCCTCACACATCCCGGAATTTTCCCGGCAGTCCGTCCGTGCAGCGGGATATAAGGAACCGATCTGCACGTCCGGACTGCTGTCAGTTTTTCTCGTCCGCACGCACCGCGGCGCACGGGCGAGTCACGAAAAAATTATACCACTTCATACAGTGAGCAGACAAGTACCGCCTGCGGGAACTGTATTCCGAATATAACCGTTCAGCCCGCGCCATTCGCAAAGCCGCACATACGTGCTCCTGCGGCTGCGCCGCTTCTTTGCTCATATATGGGCTCTCCCTTTTGGCTGTTGCTGCCGAATATTACAAAATCTATGTCAAACTTGACATCACGCCTCGTTCAATCCGCCCCTTCTTTTTACTACAATAGATTCCAGAAAGACACAACAAGGAGGACATGAAAATGCTGAAGGTAGATCATCTCTATAAATGTGTGCGTGCCGAAAGTCATCCGCAAAGAGCCCTGCAAACAGATGGAGACAAAAGCGAAGAAACTCCTGAAACTGTTCGGCATCTCAGAGATCGCGGACAAATATCCCGCTGAGATCTCCGGCGGACAGAAGCAGCGCACTGCAGTCGCCCGGGCGCTGATGAACGATCCGCTCCTGATCCTCGCGGACGAGCCCACCGGCAACCTGGACAGCCGTTCCAGTGAAGCTGTCATCGGAGCGTTCCTGGAAGCGCAGAAAAAGCTGAACGCCACCACATTCATGGTGACCCACGACAGCTTCTCGGCAAGTTACTGTGACAGAGTCATCGTGATGAAGGACGGAAAGATATTTACCGAGCTTGTGAGAAAGGGCGGCAGGAGAGAATTTCTCGACGAGCTGCTGACAGTATTAAAAGACTTGAATGGTGGTGAGTAAAATGACGCTGGGGAATTTATGGGGCAAATTAAGGAAAAGAAACAAAGGAGACTATCGCCAGTTCCAGTTCAGCACTGCATTTGCAGTCATGCTGATCTCCTCCTTCCTGATGCTGGTGTGCAGTCCTCTGATCCAGGGGGCTCTCCCCGAGGGCGGAGACTCAGGAAAGCAGGTATGGCTGAGCTTCGGCGTCTCTGCCATAGGCTGTATCGTGTTCGTACTGTATGTGACAAAGCTGTTTCTCAGATATAAGAGCAGAGAGATCGGCATCTTTCTCGCACTGGGAGCGGAGAAGCATACCCTGAAGCGCTCCCTCGCGGGAGAGCTTGCCCGGATGACCGCCGTCTGCTCCGCCGCGGGGATCCTTCTCGGCGCAGTGATCGCTTTCATCGCCGGAAATATAATAGAAGTCCTGGTCGCCGACGTATATGACGGGGACTTCACATTTACCTTAAGCGGGCTGCTGCTCTCCGTCTGCTATGCGCTCATCCTGTTCCTGTTCATACAGTTTCAGGCAGGCAGGGCGATGAAGCGGACCAACGTCATAGAAGTCATCAATGAACAGCGCAGGCAGGAGCCGATGAAGAAATCCGTGTCAAAAGCATATCTGATCAGCGGGATCGCACTGACGCTGGCAGGGATCTTCCTCGGCGCATGGACAAATGCATTTTACCTTGCGGCAGTCTTCGGCGTGTACCGTGTGCTCGTATATGCCGTGTCCAGCCACCAGCGGGGAAGAAATCCGCAGAAATATTACAACAACCTGATCGATTACGGCATGATGAAGTTCCAGGGAGCCTCCGTGGTCCGGAACATGCTGGTCATCACGCTCCTCCTGTTCGGAGGGCTGTATGCCGTCTCCTATCTGCCGGCAATGCTGACCGGCTCCGCTTCAGAGCAGGGCTATGAGGCAGAATATTCCTACCGCTATCTGAACGATGCGGAGGAGCCCTCCGAGAGCGGGATCAGCGATCTTGCCGAAAAACACGGTCTCACTGTGGAAAATTACCGGGAAGGGGATTTCCTCCGCGTATTCGGAAGCGGCACAGAACGCGACGCAGATGAGAATGATCAGCTCATCGAGACCTACTATGACAGATTCGCGCAGTATGACGTGACAAGCGCATCCGAATTCGAAGAACTGACCGGGATCAGCCTGGATATCCCCAACGGGTCCTATTATCAGATCATCGGCAGCACTTCCTATGAAAATATCTGGAATCATTTCGGAGACATGGACAAGCTTTATATTGAGAGCGAAGACGCCTATCTTCCCTTCTCCTACGTGGACACCGTTTCCTATGAGTCCCTGAATATCAGCGGGGACAACAACATGGGCGACGCATCCCGCTTCGTCGTGAGCGACGCAGATTTCGAGCGCCTGAAAGCCGGTCTCTCCGAGGACAGCCTGGAGACCCAGGTCCTGTTCGACACAGATGGAGCTTCTTTGGATGAGATCGCATTCTCCAATGAACTGTTCCGCACACTGGCGGAAGGAATGTCTGAAAAGATGGATGTGCTGACCTATTACAACGCCGCTTCCGCCGAGAGAAAGGGATCTGAATATGCAGAGACGTTCACCGGTGCGGCCGTAGATCCGGAAAATGCGCTGCAGGCGACAGACTGGCAGTTTGCTCCTCAGCTGGTTCCTCTTCTGGACCAGCAGATGCTCATGGCACTGGCAGCCCGCCTCCTGACCTTCTCATACATCTTTATCATCTGTATCGCTGCGGTTGGAGTCATCGGTTATACGAGAAGCCAGAACGTAGGACTTACGAACCGTCAGGTATTCGAAGATATCCGGCGGCTCGGTGCAGACCGTCAGTACAGACGGACTCTGATGCGCAGACAGCTCCGCAAAGTCTTCGTGCTCCCGACCATCCTCGGCATCGGGCTGTGCCTGCTGTACGAACTGCTCATACTCTGGAACAACGACGGACAGATCAGCGCCGGAGAGGCCAGATCCATGCTGATCATCGCCGCGGTCGCAGCTGTAACCGCTGTCTATCAGTTTGTGGTATACAGGTTATCTGCCAGAAAGACCGGGCGGCTGCTGGAGCTGTAGTCCCGCACCTGCCCCGGCAGAAATGCCAGAAGCTTCTAACGGGCTGGCGCGCAGATCCGCAGATGCGCTGCGCAGACCTTCGGACGTGCTGTGCAGCCCCCCCGGAAGCGCTGTGCAGTCCCCCGGAAGCAAAAAGACGGAAAGGAAGGACCATGAACAGACAGAATCAAAAGATCCGCGAGATCACATTTTCCGGACAGGACGCCATGCTCCTCATCCCGCCGGGGATGCTGAAGGAAACCGTGGTGCTCTGCCGGAAAGCCCCGGAAGCACTGGTCGTTCTGGATGAGTTCTTCCCGCCCGGACTCAGGGAGTATCTCACGCAGGTGCTGGAAGCGAACCGGCACCTGCCCCTCTTTTCCGGCAGCATTCTCCCCGCCGGGCACACTTCCGGCGATACGCCATTTTCCGGGACAGAGAACGCGGACGATCTCTTCGCGCTTATCCTTCTCCAGCTGAGCGGTCTTAAGATCGACCGCCGGCTCTGGTTCTCGGAGCTGGAATATGAGCAGACCCCTGACAGGATCCGCTTCCTTCATATGAAATACACGCCGGAAGCCCGGGACATCTCGCGGGAGGGCGGACTCTTTCTGTACCGGACAAAGGGATATGGAGCGCGCAAGGCGGAAGGGCATGAAAAAGGCGGGATCTCCTTTGTATTAGATCCCGCCGGTCCCGCTTAACCTCAAGCCTGCTCAGCCTCGCTTCTGCTTGCTCTCTCCCGCTCAGCCTCGCTCCTGCTCAACCGATAAACTCCGTCTCTGCCTGCTCACCTCAAACATGAGCACAGCCGCAGCCACCGCAGCATTCAGCGATTCTGCCATGCCCTGCATGGGAATAATAACGAGATGATCCGCGCACTCCGCGACCTCATCCCGCAGGCCGTTCCCCTCATTGCCGATCAGAAAGGCGCAGCCTTTTCTGTAATCCTCATGATCATATGCATTCTTTCCTTTCAGGTGCGCCGCATATATCCCAAGCCCCGCTCTCTTCAGTTCCCCGATAGTCCCGGGGAGGTCCTCAGCATAGAGGAAGGGAACCCGGAACACCGCTCCCATGGTGGAACGGATCACCTTCGGATTATAAATATCAACGCAGTCCCTGCTCATAATGACCCCGGTCACTCCCGCAGCCTCCGCTGTGCGGAAGATCGTGCCGAGATTACCCGGATCCTGCAGGTTGTCAAGCACAAGGACGTGGGCCTGCGCCGGCTCCCTGCCGAGGATCTCCTCCATCCCGTACTCTTTTCTCTTCACGACCGCCAGGATCCCCTGGGGAGTCTTCGTGTCAGAGACATGGGCGAATACAGTATCGGAAAGGATCTCCACCTCTGCCCTGCTCTTGATCTCCGCCAGTTCTTTCTTATGTTTTTCCGCGTAAGTTTCTGACAGATATATCTTCTCGATTCCCGGTCCCCAGGCAGGATCCCCGATAAGTTCTCCCGCCATGCGGGGCCCCTCCACAAGAAATACTCCTGCCTCGTCTCTGGCACGGCTTTTTTTCATCAGCCGGATCAGTTCTTTCACCTGGGCATTCGCCGTACTTGTGATCATTATCTGTCCCCTTTCTTTGCGTCGAACTTCTGCAGAACGTCGTTTGCCCCGATCATGATAAGGATCGCATTCGCCGGAAGCGGCTCCTGGGGATCAAAGGTAACGTCCACCTGCTTGTTGATGATGATCCCCACCACATTGATCCCAAAACGCTCGCGCACCTTCAGGTCTGCAAGGCATCTGCCCTGCCACCTCTCCGGCACGACAGCCTCTACCATGCTGTAATCCTCGGACAGCTCGATCCAGTCTGTGAATTCCTTTGCCACAAGGTTTTTCGCCACACGGCTTCCCATCTCGACCTCAGGGTATACGACCGAATCAGCGCCGACCTTTTTCAGTATCGTTCCCTGCAGCTTATCCTTGGCCTTGGCGAGGACCATGGGGATGCCCATCTCCTTGCACAGCATGGTCGCCATGATGCTCGCCTCAAAATTTTCTGATACGGCGATCACCGCTCCGTCCAGATTTCTTCCTCCCAGCGCCTCCAGCGCTTCCGGATCAGACACATCCGCCTTCACCGCATAGGACACCTGTTCTGAGATCTCCTGGATCTTCTCGAACGACTCATCGACTACCAGCACATCCGCCCCCATTTTCTCCAGCGTCAGCGCCACGCTCCATCCGAAGCTTCCCAGTCCAAGTACAGCAAATTGTTTACTCATTGTTCTGCTCTCCTGTTATTGTTTTTTCTTGATAAAAGTCTGCATATTCTTTTCTATGCTCTCTGTCCCGGATCAGCCGAGCATGATCTTCTTCTCAGGCAGTTCCCGGAACTTATCGCTCTTATTCGATTTGCCGGCAAACACAAGCGCCATAGTAAGCGGTCCGATTCTTCCGATATACATCAGCATCATCAGGACCACGTGGCTGGCACGGCTCAGATGGGGAGTGAGGTCCGCCGACAAACCTACCGTACCGATGGCTGAGGAAGCCTCATACATCAGATTCAGGAACTCCGCCTGTGAATCAAAGACAGACATAGCCGCCACTGCTGCAAGCCAGCATGTAAATGTGATCAACGTAATTGTGATCCCGGAACGGACAGTGTCCATATCAACTCTCCTGCCGAAACATTCTGTGTCCTTCTGTCCCTTCAGCACACAAAGTACTGTCAGAAAGAGCATCGCCGCCGTTGTCGTCTTAATACCGCCCGCAGTACCCGCTGGGGATCCTCCGATGAACATAAGGATACATCCCAGCAGCCTCGAGCTCTCGGTGAGCCCCGACTGAGAAACGGAGGCGAATCCAGCAGTACGCGTAGTCACTGACTGAAACGCAGACGCCATCACCTTCTCAGGCACACTTAAGTTTCCCATCGTCTCCGGATTGTTGAATTCCAGCAGAAAATATCCCACCGTTCCGAAAAGAATCAAAAATGCCGTCATCGACAGAACGATCTTACTCTGAAGTCCCAGTCTTGTAAAAATCCTTTTCCGCGCGCCTTTTTCTCCCGCGCCTTTCTTCGCCGTCACGTAAACATCATGCCATACTGGGAAACCGAGACCTCCCATAACGATCAGGAACATTGTCGTCAGGCTGACCAGCGGCGAATCAACATATTCCATAAAGCTGGTGCTTCCTATAATATCGATCCCCGCATTGCAGAATCCGGAGATTGAATGAAAGATGCCGTACCAGATTCCCCGGGCCGCGCCAAACTCGGGCACGAACTTGATGGAAAAAAGGACCGCTCCGATCCCTTCCACAATAAAGGTTCCCCTCACGATCCGGATAATAAACTTGACAAGCCCTGAGAGTGTATCCAGCCCGTACGCCTCCTGGATCAGGATCCTCCCTTTCATGGAGATCCGCTTTCCAAGAAGGAGAAAGAAAGAAGCCAGGCACGCGATCACGCCCAGTCCTCCGATCTGGATCAGGATCAGCACTACAATCTGTCCGAACAGTGTATACTGCTCCGCTGGGATCACTGTCACAAGTCCGGTTACGCAGACCGAAGTCACCGAGGTAAACAGTGCGTCGATAAATTCAATCGGCTTCTGGTTACACACCGGAAGCCAGAGAATAACTCCTCCTAAAAAAATCACCCCGAAGAAGCCCAGCGCTACGATCTGCATCGTACTCAGTCTGACCCTTCTGGGACTTTTTTCCCGTCTGTCCATAGTATCCTCCAAAATATGAAACGAATGTCTCGGCATCCGTCCGTTTTGCACTGCTATATTAGCACAGGTCCATGGAATATTCAATTTGATCGTCAGATTATAGCAGTTTCTTTACAGCCGTTTGTTACTTATTGTTTCCATCATGCATTGTTTCCATCATGCTCAGGGACAGGGACATCCGGATCCTGACATCCCCTCCTAACGTCCCAGGATCTCAGCCTCTCCCAGTTCTTTCAGGAACTGCTTCCGCCCGTATCCCTCGAATTCCGCCGTCACCGTCATCTCGTCTTCAGCGACAAGAACGCCCTCTCCATATTTTCTGTGCCTGACTCGGAGAACTTCCCGAACAGACTCCTCCTTTTTCCGGATCTGTTCCCGCACCTGGCGCCCTATGCGCTGCAGATCGCTCCTTCTCTCCTCCGGACTCTTCCTGTCTCCACGCTCCAGAACCTGCTCCGGGATCATGCGGAGATACCGACCGGGTTCTCCGAGCACGCCGGGCTCCCCCGGATTCGTATACCAGGAAAGCTCCAGGCTGTTCTTCGCCCTCGTGATGCCCACGAAGAACAGGCGGCGTTCCTCTTCCTCCTGCTCAAAGCTCCTGCACTGCAGGGGAATAAGCCCCTGATTGACTCCGATAATAAACACCGTATCAAATTCAAGGCCCTTCGAGGCATGAAGCGTCATCAGCTTTACCCGGTCCGGAGCTTCCCTCCGTTCCCGGGACTCTTCATCCCCGGTCTTCTCCCCGGCGTCAGCCTGCATTCCATAGAGAGCAGAACTGTTGATAAATTCTCTGACTGCATCGGCAAAGCAGACTTCCACTCCATCTTTCCGGCTGTCTTTCGGGATCTTTGCCGCACCGGTTTCCGAAGCGCCTTTCTGGCTGACGTTCCGAATCTCCCCGGCGCCTCCTCGGCTGCAGGATACGCACATCTTCTCCAGGAACTCCAGGACCAGCCGTTCATCCCCCTCATACCCTGCCGAAGTGGGATGAAGCGCTTCCCTCAGCCCGAAGTACTCGAAAAGGTCTGCCGCCGAAGCACCGCTGAAATCCTCCGTGAATCTTTTCATCCGGCTGTACAGCATCTCCGCTTCTCCTGCAGCGCCTGCGGCCTGAGGAACAGTATCACCCATAATTATATGCTCTGCCTTCTTCTTCGTACATTTTTCCCCATACTGCTTATCTGTCAGTACCTGTACCGCCATTTGGTCATCTAATGGATTTACAGAGAAACGCAATACTTTCACAATCCAGTTTAAAACCGGAATCTCCTTTATCGTCTTCTTCACAGAGAGTTCAAATGGGATCCCCTGTCTCTCGAACACTTTCATCAAAGTCTCCGACTGTCTCTGGAGCCGGTAAAACACTGCGATCTCACTGTAAGACTTTCCTTCCTCATGGAGAGCCCGGATCCGCTCCGCCAGATATTCTGCCTCCTGAAAGGGATCGTAATGATTCTTCACCGTGATCCTGCTCACATCCGTCCTGCTTCCCTGAATGCCGCTGCCGAACTGCAGGAACCGGTTCGCCGCTTCAAGGATGGAGGCGCTGGACCGGTAGTTCACCGGAAGCGACAGCTCCTTCGCCCCGAACCGGTGCTTCAGGAGAAAGAACATATTCTCCCCGGTGCCCCTCCAGCTGTAGATCACCTGGTTGGGATCGCCGACAGCAAAAAGCTTCGCGTCTCCATAGTCTCTGAGCGCTGCCAGGAAATCAAGCTGAAGCAGATCGCTGTCCTGCACCTCGTCCACAATGATCCACGCCGGCCGCCAGACTTCTGTCTCAGCCTTCTTCTCCACGCGGAGCAGTCCCGTACAGACTTCCAGCAGATCCGCAAAGGACATCTTATTCTGCCGCCGCTTCTCTCTCTCCAGCAGCGGATAGAGCCGGAAGAGATCATCCTTATACCGGCTCTCCGTCTTTCCCGACAGATACGCCTGCCTCTCCTGCTCCAGCCGCTTCTTCAGGCGGTTCCTGTACTTCACCTTCAGCCCATGCTCCGCGATAATGTCCAGCGCCAGATCTGTCTCCTCGTCCGGATCCATGACCGTGAACTCCTTCGTCCAGCCCGCATCCTCCACCGGAAGCCGGTTCTTCAGCAGCCGCAGGGCAACGCTGTGGAAAGTGCCGAAGCCCTGCACCTGTTCCTGCGAAAGGCAGGACTCCCGCCGGAGAAGCCTCCCCGTGATCTCATCCGCCGCCTTGTTGGTAAATGTCAGAACGATCATCTGCTCCAGCGGCACCTGACGCTCCAGATGCAGATACAGGATCTTCTCGATCAGGACCGTGGTCTTCCCACTCCCCACATTGGCGTTCACCACGCACGCCGGACTTTCATCCAGGACCGCCGCCTTCTGGTATTTATTTAGATGAATCTGTTTTTCTTCTCCCATATTCTTCTCCGCTTTTTCTGATCACGAGAGCAGACCGTCATATCTCCGCTGAAGTTTTCCACGGATCTTATCGGTTTTCTCCCTGTTTTCCACAACCCGGATCTCAATCCGCATATCTGCCGGGCAGACCGCGTGATAGCGGATGGTATTCTCCAGCCCTCTGAGATTGTCCGGTTCTCCCAGCCATTCCTCATAAAATGCATTTCCCACGGTCAGGATCAGACTGTGTCCGTTCACTTCCACTCGGCTGACAGTCCGCAGGAAAGCGCCGCCGTTCTCTCCATTTTTCACAACACTGTCGCAGAACTCGCTCCATTCATCCGGAAGATCATAGAAAGAAAACTCTTTCCGAATAAACGGATATAATTCTCCACCTGTTTTTTCCTCAAACTCTGGAGGATCACTTTCCTCCAAAAAGTTCTTCAGACCCCAGAGTACCATTTTCTTATCCAGGCTGTAATCTCCCACGCATGCCGGGCATCCGCTCTCACAGGAACACCCTTCCACCATGCGGACCGCGTTCTTTATGATCTGGGGCACAAGCTCATAGATCTTCTCTGAATATCCCAGGCCTCCCTCATACTTATCATAAATATAGAGAGAGACGGCCTGTTCCTCCCGCTCATCCGGAATGACCGCATTGTTGGAAACCACCGCGTCGATATCGTCCCGCTCCGTCATGGTGGTCATCATCGCCGCGTTTTTCAGCGCATAGCAGAGTCCTTCGAAATGATCGTTCAGCACCAGCTCTCCGTTTCTGTTCGGGACAAGAAGACTGCGGTACACTTCCCCCACATTATCCGGGATCTCGATCCAGGTGCTCTCTGTGTCAAAATCTTTCTGCAGCGGCTGTGTCAGCTCCACATAGCCGAGATTCTGATGATTGTGGAACTGAAGCTTCTTATACATGGAGATCACTTCATTTACATTGATATCACCAAAGCAGATCTTCGTCCGCTTCAGCTCCTCCTCATGAAACTTCTGCAGGATACGCGTCTCTTCCGTTCCTGCAGGGACCGTATAGTAGTTTCCGTTAAACGGAACCGCCTCAGCCGTTCTGCTGACAAGATCCAGCTTCAGCACCTCGTACAGCACACCGTCATGCATGTAGACTGCCCCCGGATGGAGCTCATGGTACGCCTGCGATTCGTCCATCTCCGTCACTTCTCTGCCCGCGCCCTTCGCCTGTCTTCTCCCGTCCACGAACTCCACATCATCCATCACGATCAGCTTGAAGCGGGTCCGGTCCATGTTCCGCAGACTGTAATCCCCTGCCGGGAACGCAGGCCCCGCCCAGGCAAACCTTCCGGCAAGGCTTTTCACTTCCTCTGCATTCATAAGGACCGGGATCACCTCGCCAAGGTCCGGAAAAAGCGCGGCGTCGTCCAGAGACAGAGGCATCTCCGCCGCTGCCGCCCGGATGTGCGCCAGCTGGATAAGCAGATTATCCGGATCCACAACAGCGCTCTCACTCGCCCTTGAGAACAGCCACTCCGGGTCGACCGCAATATACTGGTCAAAGGGCTGGTTCTCAAGGATCAGATAATTCACACACTTTTCTCCGCTCCTGCCCGCGCGCCCGGTCTGCTGCCAGAATGAAGCCCTCGTCCCCGGATACCCCACGATCACAGTGGAATCCAGCTTTCCGATATCAATCCCCAGCTCAAGCGCATTTGTAGAAACGAGCCCGGAGAGTTCTCCGTCCGTCATCTTCCGCTCGATCTCCCGCCGTTCCAGAGGCGTGTAGCCGCCGCGGTATCCTGCGATCTTCCCGCTGCCGCCGTGCCCTAAGAATCCTGCCGCATCCAGCTTGTCCCGGGATTCCTTGAGAATCACTTCCACATTCCTGCGGCTTCTGCCAAACGCAATGAAATGCCGATCCTCTTCCACCAGTTCCGGGATCAGATCCGCCGCCACTGAGGACGCGGACCGTCTGCCGTAGATCTTGTCGTTAGTCCCCTTGATCTCCGGCGGCTGCACGATCCGGTACTCCTTCTCCGGCGCCGGGGAACCGTCCTGGTCGATCAGTTCGAACTTCTCCCCGCAGATCCGCTCCGCCAGCTCCACCGGGTTGGCGATGGTGGCAGAACTGCAGAGAAACTGAGGTTTTGACCGGTAATATCCGCAGACTCTCTTCATCCTGCGGAAAATATTCGCCAGATGAGCGCCGAACGCTCCCCGATAACTGTGCAGCTCGTCAATGACAATGTACTTCAGATTCGCAAAAATAAAATCAAACCCGTACTTGCTGTGATTCGGCAGAAACGCCGCGTTCAGCATCTCCGGATTTGTCAGAATGATATTGGCGCTCTTCCTGATCCTGCTCCTCTCCGCCGGCATGGTATCCCCGTCATAGACTCCCGCCGCGATCCGTCCCTCCCCGAAATACTCAAGAAAAGGCTGCAATGCCCGGTACTGATCGGCAGCAAGCGCTTTTGTCGGATAGACAAACACTGCCCTGGTGAGCGGAGCCTCCAGCACTGCCTGGAGCACCGGAAGCAGGAAGCTCAGCGTCTTCCCGCTGGCGGTGGAGGTCGTGATGACTACATTTTCCCCATTCTGCGCTTTCTCAAACATCTCTGCTTGATGCGTGTACAGACGCGGAATATTATGCGAAGTCAGATATGTGCGGATATCCGAATGAAGCCCGGATGGAAAATCAGCAAAGTCCGCCGGATGGGCCGGCATCGTCTTTGTATATATCACCAGATCCCGAATATCATTTGCATTTTGTTCCTGCATGCCAGTGCGCTCCTCTCTTTCTATTTTGTTATCCTTTATCCAAGCTCTCTTATTTATATTTCTTTGTATACTTTTTCTTTTCTTCTATATTTATTTTCTTCACTCCTTGAGATTATCCTGTTCCCGGGACAGAAGGCGCTCCGTCAATGCCTTCCGGTTGTTGATAAACATCTCTGTGACCTGATAGCTCTCCGTGTCTTCGTACCGGCAGGGATGCATCTCTCCATCATCAAAGGAAAGGATCTCCGCTCCTGGTATCCCCAGCAGGATCGGCGAGTGTGTCGCTATGATAAACTGCGCCCCCTGTTCCGCCATCTTCGCGATCTGTATAAACAGAGTCAGCTGCCTCTGAGGGGACAGCGCCGCCTCCGGCTCATCCATGATATAAAGACCGCGCCCGGAAAACGTCTGAAAAAAGGCAAGAAAACTTTCGCCGTGGGACTGCCTGTGCAGACTCTTCCCGCCGTACATCAGCGGCGTCGAAAGCTCACTGTATTCTTCCGCCTTGGTCGCCACATTAAAAAAGCTCTCCGCCCGGAAGAAATAACTTCCCTCCGGCCGAAGAAATCCTTTCGTCATCTGCATCACAGTGCTCAGTTCCGATACATCGTCATAGGTGCTGAATCGGTAATTCAGCGTTCCTCCCTCCGGGTTAAACCCATATGCCACGGCAATGGCTTCCAGCAGAGTGGACTTCCCCGTTCCGTTCTCTCCCACGAAGAATGTAATGTTCCGCGTAAAATCGATCCGCTCTACTCCCGCAAGCGCCGGGATGTCCCGGAGATAAGAATTCCTTTCGATCCTCGCCCAGTCAATGTCGATGCTTCGGATAAAAAGATTAAAAAGCTCGCTCATGGTAAACTCCTTTATTGCCTAATAAATCTTTTCAATGTCTCCCGCAATCCCATACTGCTCGCGGAACGACTGCAGATCCGCCTCATTCCGAATCAGCATGACCTCCTCAAATCCACCGTCATCAAGCCGCCGGAATCCTGCCACCTGCTCACCGGTGCAGATGCTGCAGCGAAGGACAGGGCGCTTGAGGGCGGGGTCGTACGCTTTCGATTCCGGTTTCTTCTTTTTTGAGAATAAGGAAAACATGCAGACACCTCCGATCACCATTTAAACGGCAGCTCGTCGTCCATAAAATCAAACTCTTCCTCGTCCATTCCCATCAGATACTCGCCCAGCTTCTTATCATACTGCTCCAGGGCGTCATCTATCTTCTTTTCCATTTCTTTATTCCCGCTCTCCTTATACAAACGGAGCGCCGCGGTAAAGATCACGTCATTTTCTTCCGTGCATTCAGTATCCTCTGCTATGTACCGTCTGACAACCTCTTCCGCGCCTTCAAAATCCTTTTCCCGAATCTTCGCATAGATCAGAGCCGCCGCTGCAAGGGGGTTGTCCTTTTCATCCGCTTCCCAGTCCTCACAGTACTTCCGCGCTTCCTCTATTTTCCCCTGGTTTCCGAGGGCTGATGCCAGAAGGAAACGGATCTCCGACGGGTACTCTTCCCTCCACGCGAAAAGTTTCAACAGCTTTCGGCAGACATCCTCCAGCTCCGGATACATCTCATACATGTCCAGTGCATCCAGATAGTCCTCAAGCCATCCCTGCACGTCATGAGAATAATCCGTCTCATCATCCAGAAGATAAAGCTCCTTTGCAAAATCCGGATTCCCGGCACGCCCATTCGAAATGATCTCCTGCAGGAGATCAAAGCCGGTATTCCAGCTGTTTATATCTGAAATTCCACGGGCCATGTTGGAATAGCAGGTTTGTGTGAGGTGGTCAAATTTTTTCCATAGTTTGTTCATCAGGTGCTCCTTTCCTAAATCAACTTCTTTTCCTTCATCTTTTAGCTGCTTTGGGTAGCTGGAGAAAATTGTACAAAAACAATTCTACAACTAGAAAGCAACTCTACAACTAATACTACAACTGAGCGGCGATTCTGCAACTAACACTACAATCGAAAACAATTCTGCAAGCAATATTGCAAATCACATGGTGATTCTATACCTCAATGTCTCTATCAGTCCCCGGTCCGCCGGAAGCCAGTCTACACTGTCCAAAGTATCTGCCGTAAGCCATTTTGCAGCCTCATGCTCCTTTAAGACAAGTTCTCCCGACTTGATCGTACAGAAGAAGCAATCCATGGACAGATGGAACGTCGGATAGTCATACTCTACAGTCTCCAGGTAATCTCCGACCTCGATCTCTGTGTCCAGTTCCTCCTTTATCTCGCGTGCAAGCGCCTGCTGAGGCGTTTCGCCCGGTTCAATCTTTCCGCCGGGGAATTCCCAACCGTCTTTAAATTCTCCGTATCCTCGCTGAGTGGCGAAGATTCGGTTGTTGTGTGTGATGATTGCTGCGACTACTTTTACTGTTTTCATGGATACATTTCCTTCAGCTCGTCTAGTGTAATATCAATGCCCACTTTTTTAAGCAAATCTTTTCGCTTCTCATACAGCTGCTCTATAAGATGCTCATAATTTTTGCCATAGTGAATTTCATTATGGCAATTACTACATAGCGAAACAATATTAGCTGGAACATCCAAAGAAACAGAAAAATCATCTGAATACTTCATAGGAACTAAATGATGCGGTTCTACATAATTATGATTATTTTTTCTTCTTATAAAAGAAGGGTGTTCTCTATCGATTTCACATAAAAAACCTGCATAACGTAATGCAATTGCTGAATGAATTGGATTTCTTGTGCGAATTTTAATGTGGTCACGAGTAATTGGTGGCGTTTTATCCTGTGGCGTAAGAATATAATCAAAATCAGGAATCGGATAATCCCGCTCTGACAAGTGTTCTAATGCCTCAAGCAATTTTTCATCCGCTTCTGCTTCTGCCGTCTCCACATCTTTTACCAGTTTTACTGGAAACATCCATACCTTTCGCATATTTCCATTCTTATCCGGCTGTTCTTCCTGATAGGGTTCGCCTACCACCTTAACAATTCCCCGATAAATGTATTCGTATGCTTTTTGCACTTCAAAAAAATACACCTTATATCCTTTGCTCTCAGCTTCTAATAAGGCTTTATTATTTCTAGTTAATTCTTGATCTCCTTCCTGTCCGGCTCCCGTATAGTGCAGGATATCCCCTTCCCATCTATCACCATATATGCCTTTAGTGTGGTTAGATATAATCACTATCGCTTTGTTCTTGTTAGAAGGCAAAATTCCTCCAGTATTTCCACATTCAAATTTTTCCCTTAACGTCTTAAAAGTCAAAATATCTCCCGTTTGTAACCCTGGATCAAATTGCATAGTCTCCCTTCTTTCTTATTATCCAAAATTATTTTTCATTTGTCCGATCTAGTAAATAATCGACACTTACATTAAAATAATCCGCTATAATAACAAGAGAGCTTGCGGTCCATTCAATTTTTCCAGTCTCATATTGACTATACGTATTCTGGCTTACATTCAGTAATTCAGCCATCTGCTTTTGTGTCAGATCATTATCCTCACGGATTGCTTTGATATTTTTGTATATCATTTTCATCACCTGACACGAGTATAAAATATCTGGATTACAGATATTGTTATTTATCTGTAATCCAGATATTCAATAATTATCTTCTTCAATTCTCCTAATGTTTTTCCGCTTTATGTTTCGCTAATATCGTACCAGCCTTACTTTTTGAACTTTTACTTCCACCTTTTGATGCAAGTGTTTTTGCAGCTTTTCCTACTTTCCCGCCATGATGTACAGGCATAAATATCACTCCTCTCATTTCAATCTAATTGTTTTGCTTCTTGTCTTCGTACTTCCACCACTTGTCACAGAAGTTTTAACTCGTACACTTCTTTTTGAAACAGGCGTAGCTGTAACTTTCACACGAAATGTTTTCCGCATATCATTTTCCTTCCTTTCTCAGTTGGAAATAATATCTTGAAATGAGTGACTATATTTTATATAATCATTTTGATCTATCAAGATTCGGATTACCAACTGTGTATCCGACTTGCGGTATTGCTTGGCAGAGTAATACCGCAATTTATATTTATCCTTATATTAAGGAATAAATATCTTCCAAATTACTCAAACTCTATTTCTTCTTCTGCTTTAACATAAATATCAATCTGATTTTCAATAATCAACTCATTAACAATCCATCCTCGTATCATGCAAAGTTTCACAAACTCATCAATCCGATTCACTCCATTCATCTCCTTTAGCGTAATCACAACACCGAATTGTAATCCCCGTCCCGCTTTTATTTGTGCTCTTTCCTTTGTCTTTATGCTCAAGCCCCACATACCAGCACCATATACTTTACGGGATCTGGCATTACTTTTTACAATTTCCTTAATATGCTTTATATTATCCCATTTCCGATACATCTGTCGCGCTTCTTCTTCATAAAGGATAATAGGGCCATCCTCTGACTGCTTATTTTGGTCGATTGACTTAATTGTAGGCTTTCCATTTTGTTCCTTAATTCTCCCAAAATGTATATCCATCTCAGTTCCTGTATAATCTACTCCTTGATTTCGATCACTTTTCGGGAAATATGCCAAAGTAGCCCTCGCAAAATAGGGGAATCCCTTCATATCCTGAGGCACTGGAATATTATAGGTATACGTTTCAAAATCCTCGATTGTCCCCGTCATAATAAATCTAATCTCGTCATCCTGAGATTGCAAAATATCTTCAATTCGCTTAGGAACAATACCATATCCTGTGCGATTAAGAGTAGTAGTATCTCTTTTTTCCCATCCAGCAGCAGAATCAATGATTAAAGCCTTTGCCACTTCTCTGTTTAATCCCATAACATAGATTAAATAGGCTATCTTCCTTGTAATCCACGGTGCCGCAAAAGATGTACCGGTAACATACGCTTTGCCTAACGGATCACACACGATTATTTTATCTGGTCCATCCCCACCATAATAACTCACGTCGGGTTTATGAAAAAAGGATAAAACGGGCCCTGTCCTAGTATAGGAAGACTGCTTCCCATGAAAATCTACGGCATTAACTACCAGTGAATTCAACGAATCCGCAGGTGCCCCTATCCTCATATTCTTCTTTTTTTCATTCTTTGGCTTATTTGTACCTGCAATGATAAAAATCACATCATATTCACTTTGAATTCGATCGAGTTCTGCTGCTTCCGGAGAAATAAAATTTTCATGGATCTCCATCGCGGAACCTAATGACAAATTCCAAACTTTAATGTCCGGGTTTTCCATCACGATATTTCGAATCATTTTCAATATAGTAAAGGAACTA